>Ga0079305_1000572_pt1 | contig 74622 bp, 65 predicted proteins | sample LMS_cellobiose_e_FD_79183 | JGI IMG/M metagenome (GOLD analysis project Ga0079305, IMG submission 79183) | Rumen-fistulated moose microbial communities from Alaska, USA - LMS_cellobiose_enrichment | ecosystem: Host-associated > Mammals > Digestive system > Stomach > Rumen fluid ...
CGGCGCTCATCCCAGCTGAGCTACGGGCCCCTATATTAAATTGCGAATCGGGCGGTAGCCAGTTGGTTCACAAACAATAAGCTAAAACTGTACCGCTTGCGCTACCAACTGTGCTAATGCCCCACGCGTGAACGCAATAAGTATTATACACATCCAGACGAAAAAAGCAAGGCCTTTTTGCCACAAAATTTACGTGCACTTTGTGGCGCAATGGCGTATACTGCAAGCAAAGGGAGGGTTGTTACGATGGCAAAAGCACTTTTATTCAATTTAACCGATCAAAAGCGGATGAAGATCCTGTTTCTGCTGATGCAGCATGGCGTTGTTGCCGTGGAGGTGGCGGAAAAGGACTTTGGCCGATCTCTCGGGTCGCTGCTGGGAAAGGGGGAATATCCCGCCGCACCCGAGGCGCTCACACCCTTCTTCGATGAAATGATGGTGCTGGATGGGCTGGACGCACAGCAGTTCCATGGCCTGCTCAACGGCATGCAGGCCCTTCAGGCGCCCGTGACCTACAAAGCGGTGACCACGGAGCACAATCTTTCCTGGACGCCGGCCCGCCTGCATCGGGAGTTGGTGGCGGAGCATGCGGCTATGCATAATTGAGGTCCCATGCACAAAAGCAGCCCTGCCTGAGCAGGGCTTGCATTTTATCCCTTTGCCTTTGGCAGGGCAAAGTTCACGCCGCCGGGGACGATCTCCACGGTGAACCGTTTTCGCTCGATGACCTCTCCATCCAGCGAAACAGGCAGCAACCCCTTGGCGCTTTCCACGGTGAGCTTCCGCGCCCGGGTGTATTGAAGGATGTCCTTCATGCGGGGATCCTCCAGGTGGGTCCCGTTGGTATAGGATCCGATGAGCTTCACGAAGGAAAGGCGGGACACGGGCTTGATGAGACAGACCTCGATGAGCCCATCGTTCATCTCCGCCCGGGGCGCACACTTGAAGGAGCCGCCCACATACTGGCCGTTGGCGAAGGTGCACAGCAAAATGTCCCCGTCATAAAAAATCTCATCGTCCACCGTGACCCGGCAGCCCGTTTTCATGGACTTCATCAGGGCGTGAACAATGCCCACATAATAGGCTCGCTTGCCGCCCATGAGGGGCTTGCGCTTGACGGCGTTCATGGTCTTGAGCACGCTGGTATCGAAGCCGAAGCTGAACACATTGATGCACCATCTGTCGTCCACCTTCAGAATATCGATGGGTGCGGGTTCGGCCGCCAGCAGCGCATCCAGATCCAAAAAACGTTCCTTTCCGCCGTACACCTTCACAAAATCGTTGCCGCTGCCGCAGGGATACACGGTGAAGCAGGCGTTTTTATGCCCCGCCACGCCGGAAGCCACCTCGTTGATGGTCCCGTCCCCGCCACAGGATACAAAGCAGAGCTGATCCTCCGGTTCCTGGGCGATCCTCTTTTGAATAAAGATCGTTGCATCCCGGGGCCCGCGGGTCTCATAGAATTCACAGTTTTCATGCTGGGACACGGTCTGCTGAAGGATATCTTTGGCCCATCCCTGTCCGGCAGCCGGGTTATAGAGAAAGATGTGTTTCATGCATTCGCCTTTCTTGAACGCCGTCTGGCGCAATGCGCCGAAATATACTACAGTATACCATATCCATGCGGGAAAGAAAAGTGGTATACTCCAGGAAAAGGGGGCAAAGCCATGCAGCGGGTATTGGACATCGATCTGGATTATTTTCTGGCGGAGTGCTGCCCGCTGGCCGATGCGGGGCAGCGTCCCCTGCTGGAGGGGCACGAGCCATGGGCAGCGGACCGGGTGCGCCGCTTCCTGGAGAAAAACTGTCTCTTGTCCCGAGAACATCCTCTGCCGGGCAGGGTGTTTGAAACCCACGACGGGGCGCTGACCTATTGGAGGGAGCTGATGGACAGGGGCGAACTCAAGGCACCCTTCCATGTGACCCATGTGGATGCTCACAGCGACCTGGGCATCGGTTATCCCGGACCCGGATACGTGCTGTATAACATGCTGGCTTTGCCGCCCCATCGTCGGCTGGAGCTTGAGCGGTTTTATCAGGAAAGAAAGCTGGACGAAGCCAACTATCTTCTGTTTGCCCTGGCGGCCAGGATGATCGGCTCCCTGGAAAATGTGCGCCGACCCTTCTCCCGGAACGATGTGCCGGAACGCATCCTGCTCGACGACGGGCACATCCGATTGCCCCAGGCCTTTCCCGATCTGTTTGAACGGATGAACGGGCCGGAACCGATCATTCCCTATCGGGAATACAAAGAGGACGGCAGCTTCCTTGCTGCCGCCTCCTATGATTTTGTTTCCTTGGCCATTTCGCCCCGCTATGCCCCGCGGGAGGCGGACAAACTCATCCCGGTGTTTGAAGCGTATATGCGCCTTTAGCCCCGCAGCGTGGCCTGATAGAAACCGGCGTACATCCCGTTTTGCGCCAAAAGGGATTCGTGGGTGCCCCGTTCCCGGATGCCCTGCTCGTCGATGACCACGATCTCGTCCGCGCTCTGCACGGTGGACAGCCGGTGGGCGATGACCAAAGTGGTGCGGCCTTGGCTCAGCTCGTCGAAGGAGCGCTGGATATCCGCCTCCGTCAGCGTGTCCAAGGCGGAGGTGGCTTCGTCCAGAATGAGCACCGGGGGGTTCTTCAAAAACAGCCGGGCGATGGACACCCGCTGCTTCTGTCCGCCGGAAAGGAGCATGCCCCGCTCGCCCACGTTGGTGGCGTATCCGTCGGGGAAACCGATGATCTCCTCGTGGATGTGGGCCCGTTTGGCGGCTTCCACGACCTCCTCATCCGTGGCATCCAACCGGCCGTACCGGATGTTTTCCAAAATGCTGTCGGCGAACAAAAACACATCCTGCTGCACGATGCCCACGTTTTCGCGGAGGGAACGCATGGTCACATCCCGAATGTCGTGGCCGTCGATGGTGATGCTCCCCTCACGGATATCATAGAAGCGCAGCAGCAGATGGCACAGGGTCGTCTTGCCGCCGCCGGAGGGCCCCACCAAAGCCAATGTCCTCCCGGCGGGGATGGACAAGTCCACATCCCGCAGCACCTGCCGCCCTTCGTCATAGGCGAAGGACACATGGGAAAAGGCGATGTCCCCCCTCACATCCTGCAGGGAAAGGGCATTGGGTTTGTCCTCGATGGCCGGCTTGGTGTCCATGATCTCAAGAAACCGGGTGAAGCCCGCCATGCCCATCATATATTGCTCCGCAAAGGCGGCCAGACGCTTGATGGGGGAGGTGAAGGTGGAGATATACAGGGTGAAGGTGATGAGCGTGACGGCGTCCAGCTGCTTTTTATAGATCAGATATCCGCCGCAGGAGAGGACCGCAACGTTGAACATGGCCAGGAAAAACTCCGTACCGCTGTTGAAGGTGGCCATGATCCGGTAGTAGTCCTTCTTTGCATAGAGAAAGTTTTCGTTTCCCTTTTCAAATTTCTTGATCTCATATCGCTCGTTGGCGAAGGCTTTGGCGGTGCGGGCGCCGGAGATGGAGCTTTCGATGTCGGCGTTGATCTCCGCCATCCGCTCCTTCACCACACGGCTGGTTCGACGCATCTTCAGGCGGGTGTGCATCACAAAGTAGATGATGACCGGCAGAAGGATCAGCAAACACAGGGCGATCCGCCATTCGATGGTGAACATGGCGACAAAGGCGCCCAGGATGGTTATGGTGGAGATGAGCACATCCTCCGGTCCGTGATGGGCCAGCTCCGTCACCTCAAACAGGTCGTTGGTGATCCGAGACAGGAGCTTTCCGGTACGGATGTGATCATAGAAGGAGAAGGGCAGAGTCTGGATGTGGGTAAAGATATCCCGCCGCATGTCTGCCTCGATGAAGGTGCCCAGCCGATGACCCCAATAGCCGATGATGAATTGGAGGACGGCCCGCAGCAGATAGGCGCAGATAAGGCACAGGATGAGCACCACAAAGATCCGCACCAGGGCGCTGTCCAGGGCCATGGCGGGGAGAAGGGTGCGCAGGATATACTGGGTCACCAGCGGGAAGGCCACATCCACAGCGGCGACGATCAGCGCGCAGCTCAGGTCCAGAAGGAACAGCCCCTTGTGAGGCCGATAATAAGCAAAGAAACGACGCAGTTTTTCCATGACAACAGTATATCGAACAGGATCGATTTTGTCCACGGATTTTTTAATACACGGACATATCCAAAGCCAGCATGAGAAGATATCCCGTTTGGATCAAAAACAGCACAGCTTCCGCAAACAATTCCGCTCTGTTCGATTTGAACAGCCGATGGATGCAGATGGCCAGCGGGAAGAGCATGGCCAAATATCGGGGCGCGCTCAGCAGCCAGGTGGCGCCGATGGCAAGGGCATAGTATACCAGCATCCAAAAGAGGTAGCTCAGCCGCACTTGCTTTCGGCCAAAGCACAGCAGGCTCAGGGTGCCAAAGCAGCAGAGCAGATTGGGCAGGCTCAGCGACAGCCAGGATTCCATGTTCCCGGCCTTTCGATAGGTGGCGGCATATTCCATCTGATAGGCCGTGGTGTTGAAAAACAGACCCATCCGCTGGTTCCAGTTTTCCCGCTGATAGGTGAGGAAGGTGAAGGGGCTGCCCGTGATGCGTGCGTTGATCGCCAGATAGGCCATGGTACCCGTCAATCCCACGGCGAGGCACCCGGCGAACCGGGGGACCATGCCCCAGGCTTTCCTTTTGTCTGTGGCATATTGGGAAAGGAAGTCCAGCAGCATCTCCACCCCCAGCAGCGCCAGCAGCAAAACGCCCAAAGAACGAGTGAAGGCAGACAGGGACGCCAGGAGAGATGCAGCCAGATACCGCTTTTTGCGCGCCTGGTACACGGCGTTCAGCGTCAAAAACAGGAACAAAGCTTCGCTCATGGGCACCCGCAGGAAGGCCGCGCCCGGCAGCAGAAAAAGGATCCTGGCGCAGGCTGCGGCGGACCGGCGATCCATATCCAGCCGAAACAGCTCATAGGCTGAGGGCAGACAGGCAAGAGAAAAGACCTGCGCGGCCAGAAAGGCGCCCGAAAAGAGATCTCCGCTCCCGGCGAACAGCCGGATCGATAGAGGATACAGGGGCAAAAACACAAGCCGCAGCCGGTTTGGGCCTTCGGCCACATAGCCATTTCGGGAGATCCACATATAATGGCCCACATCGGATCGATAATAGAGCTTTTGAAAGGAGGGAAAGAATGCTTTACCGGGGCGTGCGAGCAGGTAAACCAGGCCAAATTCCAGCAGGCTGACCGCCATGCCAAACCCGATAAGCGCGCCCCACGCCACCCACCTTTCCCTTTTCGTGTCCGCGGCTTGCAGGGGGGAGAGGCTCTCCTGCTCTGGATCCGCCAGGCGGGAGAGAGCGGCCATACAGGGACAGGCGAACAGGCACAGGCTGATCAGGGCTGCAGCGTTTTCCACGCTCAGCAACGGGGAGCGACGGGACGCCCACAGGCAAAAGACGATCCCTGCGACGACGGCGGCCCCTATGGGGATGAGCAAAGGACGTTTGGTCATGTAAATAGTATATCACGGTGGGGCCTGAATGAAAAGTGTTCCGCATACCATGGCAAGAATCGCATACAGTGAGATATAGCAAACAGGCGGAGGAACGGTATGAGAGATATTTATCGAGACATCGCGGAGCGGACCGGAGGGGATATCTATATCGCCGTGGCCGGCCCGGTGCGCACGGGAAAATCGACCTTCATCAAGCGGTTTTCGGAATTGCTGCTGCTGCCCCATATGGAGAATGAATATGAGAAGGAGCGGCTCACCGACGAGCTGCCCCAGAGTGGGGCCGGGCGCAGCATCATGACCACCCAGCCCCGGTTCGTGCCTGCGGAGGCGGTGAACGTGACCTTCGAGGAAGGCGTGGCCTGCCGGTGCAAGCTCATCGATTGTGTGGGGTATATGGTCCCCGGTGCGGTGGGGGACCGAGAGGGAGAGGGACCCCGGATGGTCACCACGCCCTGGTTCGATCATGACATCCCCTTTTCACAGGCGGCGGAGGTGGGCACCACCCGGGTCATCGAGGAGCACGCCACCATTTCCATCGTCATGACCACCGACGGCACCGTGACAGATTTGCCCCGGGATAGCTATCTGGAGGCGGAACGACAGGCCATTGAGGCGGCCAAGGCGGCCCAAAAGCCCTTCGTGGTGGTGGTGAACAGCGTGGACCCGGCGGGGGAAGCGGCCAGCGCCCTTGCGGAGGAGCTTACGGAAAAGTATGGGGTCTCCGCTGTGGCGCTGGATGTGAAGGATATGTCCGGCCAGGAGGTGCGGGAGCTCATCACCCGGATACTGTACGCCTTCCCGGTGAAGCTGGTGGAGATCAGTGTGCCGGGCTTTTTGCGGGCCCTGTCGGGGGAGAGCCCCTTGATGGAAGGGGTTTTGTCCCTGCTCAGGGAGCTGTCCCCCCAGGTTCAGACCGTGGGGGATTGCGCAAAGCTGGTGGAGGGCATGCAACGGCTGGACCATTTCAAAAAGGCGGAGTGGGAAGGAGCAGATTTGGGCTCAGGGACGGTGACGCTGGCTCTGACGCCGGAGGAGAGCATGTTCTATACCCTTCTCAGCGAGGAGACGGGGGTGGATATAGAGGACGATTTTGCCCTGTTTTCCGCCATTCGGGAGTTCGCTGCCGCCAAAAGAGCCTATGATCGGCTGTCCAACGCCCTGGAGGAGGCAGAGCAGACGGGCTATGGGGTTGTGACGCCCTCCATGGAGGAGATGGAACTTATGGAACCGGAGATGTTCCGTCAGGGCGGTCGCTGTGGGGTCCGGCTTCGGGCCAAGGCCAAGGGGCTCCACATCGTGAAAGTGGACATCGACACGGAGGTGAGTCCCCTCATCGGCTCGGAGGAGCAGGCCAAGAACCTGATGGAGCATCTGAACGCTGCCCGGCAGGAGGATGTGAACGCCCTGTGGCAAACCTCCTTCTTCGGCAAGACATTGCAGGAGATGGTGACGGAGAACATGCAGGGGAAGCTGGGCGGGATGCCCGTGAACGTGCAGCAAAAGATGCAGGGAACCATCGAACGGATGGTCAATGAGGATTGCAGCGGATTGATCTGCATTCTGCTCTGAAAACGGGGAACCATAACTACCGGCGAAAGCCGGTAGTTTTTTCTTTTGGAGGAAAGCGCATGAACACACGCACCGATATGGCCCACGAGGCTCTGCAGCAATGCCGATCCCTGGCGGGGGTGGAGGAGGAGAACGAGTCCCGAGGCCGGATTCGCATCTCCCGCATCCGCGTGCGAACGGCGGCGGCGGAGCGGAAACTGGATAAGCCCCGGGGGAGCTATGTCACTTTGACCCTGCCCGCCGGCGGGCTCAGCAGCCAGGAGGTGCGGAGGGAGACGGGCCGATGCCTGGCTGCGGAGCTGGCGGTGCTCATGGGGGAGGGGGAAAGCGTTTTGGTGGTGGGCCTGGGAAATCGGCATGTGACCCCGGATGCCCTGGGCCCCCAAACCATGGAAAGCCTGTTCGTCACCCGCCATGTGCAAAACCATTTTCCCGAGCTGTTGCCGCCTCACACGCGGACCGTGGCCGCCTTCGCAGCCGGGGTCATGGGCGTGACCGGCGTGGAGACGGCGGAGGCGGTGGCCGGCATCGCTTCCGTGCTCAAGCCCGATCTGATCGTGGCGGTGGACGCCCTCGCTTCCTCCGACAGCGAGCACGTGGGGACCATGATCCAGCTCAACGATACGGGCATCTCTCCCGGCGCGGGCGTGGGGAACTTTCGCATGGGGCTGAGCCGCGCAACGCTGGGCATCCCCGTGATCGCCATGGGTATCCCGTTGGTGCTGACGGCGGAGGCGATCCTGTATTCGGGCCTTGAGCAGATGGGGGCGGAAAACCTGTTTCAAAAGGCAAAGCGGGCTTTGGGAAAACAATTCCTTTCCATGTGCGTCACGCCGAAGGACATCGACGCCATGGTGAAGGACGGGGCAGCCATTCTGTCTTATGGACTGAACTTGGCGCTGTTCGGGGAGAATTATGACATCCTCGAGGGGCTGATGAGATAATCCCTTCCTCCTATGCATAGGGTAACGATGAGGAGGTGTAAGACCTGTGCATCATCGTAGATCTGCCGTTAACAAGGGAAGGGAAAACCTGTTTTGGCTCCTGTTTTTGCTGCTTGCCTATCTGTCCGTCATTCGGATCATCGAGCTTCTCCCCCCATCGACGCCCAGCGCTCAGCCGGTCATGGCCCCGTCGCAGGCGGAGCAGGGGAAAGCGACATCCAACGACGAAGGCAATCTTGCCCCTGAAAGGGCGCTTCCCGCCTGTGAAACGGGGATACAGGTGACCAAAAGGGGCCTGGATCTGCGGGGCAGGGAACCCCGGATACTCATCTATCACACCCACACCACGGAGGCATACACCGCCACGCCATCCTCCCCTTATGTGCAAACCTCCTCCTTTCGGACGGCGGACGCCAGCAAAAGCGTGATCGCCGTGGGGGAGGCGCTGGCAGAGCGGCTGCGAACGGAATATGGATTCTGCGTCCTTCACGACACAACGGATCACGAGCCGCCGAGCCTCAAAACCGCCTACACCCGCAGCGAGCAGACCATGCGGGCCTATCTGGAGGAATACCCCTCCCTGGTGCTGTTCATCGACCTGCATCGGGACGCCAGCTCCGATGCCTCAGACTATGTGATCGTGGACGGAAGGCCCACGGCGCGCCTCATGTGCGTCGTTGGACAGGGGACAAACTATGAGGATAAGCCGGATTTTGAGGGCAATTATGCCCTTGCCGCCACGCTGACGGATGCCCTGCGGCGGGTGAACGGGAAGCTGGCCCGGGACATTCGAATCAAAACGGGCCGATATAATCAGCATGTGGGGCAACTCAGCCTTCTGCTGGAGGTGGGGCACAACGCCAACACCCTGGAACAGGCCCTGAACGCCGTACCGTCCCTGGCGGAATGCCTCGCCCTGTCTCTGGCTGACATGGCTTTTTCAAAGCCGGAAGCTTTGACCGTGCCGCTCATGCTGCCCCTTTGGCCCCAATCCGCGGGAATTGACAAAGAATAGGGAAAACGGTACAATCATCTTGAATCAGGAGCAAGGGAGGATCGCTTGGCATGAGCACCGTTTTCAAGGGTTCCGGCGTGGCATTGGTCACACCGTTCACCAACGGAGAGGTGGATTATACCGCCCTGACGCGGCTGATCGAGCTGCAGATCATCAGTGGCACGGACGCCATCATCGTCTGCGGGACCACAGGGGAGGCGGCCACCCTGTCGCCCGAGGAGCGGGTGGAGGTGATCCGGTTCGTTGTGGAGCGGGTGAATCGGCGGCTGCCGGTCATCGCCGGCACCGGCGGAAACAATACTGCCGCCGTTATCGACGCCTCTCGAACGGCGGAGGCGCTGGGCGTGGATGGGTTGCTGATCGTCACGCCGTATTACAACAAGACCACGCAGCGGGGCTTGGTGGCCCATTATGGCGCCATTTGCGAGCAGGTCCATATCCCCATTATCGTCTATAATGTGCCCTCCCGCACGGGGCTCAACGTGCTGCCGGCCACCATGAAGGAGATCATGGACCTCTGTGAAAACGTGGTGGGCATCAAGGAGGCCAGCAGCAACATCGAGCAGATCGTGAATCTGGCGGCCATGTGCCCCGGTCTGGACATCTATTCCGGCAACGATGACCACATCCTGCCGGTCCTCTCCGTGGGCGGAAAGGGGGTCATCTCCACCATCGCCAACGTGGTCCCCTCCGAGGTCCACAACCTGTGCATGGCCTTCTTTGCCGGAAAGCTGGACATCGCCCGCAAGCTTCAGTTCAGCCTCCTGCCCATATGGCGGGCGGCCTTCTCTGAAACGAACCCCATCCCCATCAAGACTATGATGAGCATGATGGACCTTTGCTCGCCGGAGCTTCGGCTGCCCCTGGTACCGCCGGCGCCGGAGAACGAGGAACGGATGCGCAAGGCGCTGCGGGACTTTGGATTGATTTCATAAGGGTATGGCTATGAAAAAACGCGTTTTGATCAACGGCGCCCTGGGCCAAATGGGAAGGGCCATCGCTTCGGCCATGGCGGCGGAGGAGTTTGACCTCTATCCCGCGGTGGGCATCGATCTCATGGCGGGGGAGTTCCCCGGCCGGCTCTTTTGCACCGCCGAGGCGGTGGATGCGCCCTTCGATGTGGCGGTGGACTTTTCCCGGCCGGAGGCGTCCATGGCCGTTCTTGATTTGTGCCTGCGGGAAAGGAAGCCCTTGGTGGTGGGGACGACGGGGCTGGATGAAAAGCAGCGGGAACGATTGAAGGCAGCCTCCGGGATCATCCCTCTTTTCTATGCCCGCAACATGTCCCTTGGGGTGAATCTGCAGCTGGCGCTGGTGAAAAAAGCCACACAGGTCCTTGGCGGGGCCTTTGATCCTGAAATTGTGGAGATCCATCACGACAAAAAGGTGGACGCGCCCAGCGGCACCGCCCTCATGCTGGCCGAACAGATCGAAGCGGCGCGCAGCGGCGAAAGCGAGCTTGTCTTTGGCCGCCACGAAAGCAACAAACGGCGAAGCAAGGAGGAGATAGGCATCCACTCCCTGCGGGGCGGCAACAAAGCGGGGGAACACGCCGTCTACTTCCTGGGCACCGACGAAGAGATTGTCATCACCCATCGGGCCACCAGCAAGCGGGTCTTTGCCCTGGGCGCCCTGCGGGCCGCGGCCTGGATCCTGGATCAAAATCCGGGGCTGTATTCCATGGAGGACCTCATTCAGGCATAGGATAAGTATACAATTGGATTATGCATCCTTTTTTCGTTAAAAATCGCGGAAAAAGGATATTTTTATTTGCATGTTCATAAAAATTTCACATTTATAACGCTTTATTTTTGTGTAAGTCATGGTATAGTGTTCATAGAATGTTCATAAAATTCGGACTTTTATGGATAACTACAACATCTTGTGTCCGGAAAGGGGAGAACACACAATGAAGAAAATCCTCTCTGTTGTTTTGGCGGCGATCATGGCCTTTTCCCTGGTTCCCGTACTGTTTGTTCGGGAGGGCGAGGCCGTCTCCGACAAGTTCGTGAAGAACACCTCCGGCGGCGCGATCAACGTATACAAGGAATCCAACGACGCATCCACCGTGGTGGGCACCCTGGCCGCGGGCGCCGTGGCCAAGTTTGAAAGCAGCAGCGGCGCTTTCATTCGCATTGCCAACCCTGCCGGCTATGTAAAGACCAGCCAGGTCCTCACCCTGAACATCGAACTGACTGCCACAGGCGGCCTGTTCCTGAAGGACGGGAAGGAGCACAAGGTGAAGGTCACCCTGTCCAACGGGACGGGCTTTACCGTTGAATTCTCCACCGATGGCGGCAAGAGTTGGTCCACCACCTCGCCCAGCCTCACCGATGCCGGCAAGCTCACCGTCAAGGTTCGTGCCTACAAGGACGGCGTGGTTTTGAATCACAAGGATGTGACCTTGGAGGTAACCGAGAACCCGCCGGAAGGGACGGAGGTGACCATCGTGGCCCATTCGGGTCTAAAGAAGGCCCCCGTTCGCGCTTCCGCAGCCACCAGCGGCACCAAACTGGGCACCGTCAATGCTGGGGAAAAATACAGGATGATTTCCCGGGAGGGCTCTTGGTATAAGATCAACTACGGGACCAAAGTGGGCTACATATACTATTGGTTCGTCAAGGTGGGCTCTTTCTCCGCACCCACCGATGTGGAGCCCGATCCCTCCAAGGCGAAGCTGTCCGCCAAGGGCGGTTCCTATGTGTTCGACGGCAAGGAGCATAAGGTCACGGCCACGCTGGAGAACGGCGATGGATATACCATCGAATATTCCACCGACGGCGGCAAGACCTGGACCAAGAACGCCCCCGGCCAAACGGAGGTGGGCAAGCTGACGGTGAAGGTCCGCGCCACCGGCGGCTCCTCCCAGCTCACCCACAAGGATGTAGTCGTGGAGGTTCTGGAAAAGATGCCCTCCGGCACGAAGGTCACCATCGTGGCCCACGGCAGCACCACAAAGGCCCCCGTGCGCAGTGCCTCCGGCAGCAGTTCCTCCAAGCTCGGCACCGCCTATCCCGGTGAGAAATACGAGCTGTTGGGCAAGTCCGGCGTCTGGTACAAGATCGATTTTGCCGGAGAGACCGGCTATGTATACTATTGGTTCGTGGCGGAAGGGGAGCTGCCCGATCCTGAGGCGCCGGAAACCGCGCCCGGTCCCGAGCCCGACCTCTCCATCGCCAAGCTCACCGTCAAGGGCGGCAGCTTCCTGTATGACGGCAAGGAGCACAAGGTCACCGCCACACTGGAGAACGGCACCGGTCTGACCGTGGAATATTCCGTCGACGGCGGCAAGACCTGGACCACCAAGGCCCCCAGTCTCACCGAGCCGGGCAAGCTGACGGTGAAGGCCCGGGCCACGGGTGGCAAATCCGTCCTCACCCACAAGGATGTCACCCTCACGGTGACCCAGTCCGCCCCCGAGGGGTCCACCATCACCATCGTGGCCCATGGCAGCACCACAAAGGCCCCCTTCCGCGCCACCGCTTCCAATTCGGGGAAGAAGCTGGGGACCCTACCCGCCGGCACCAAGGGCACCCTTCTGGGCCAATCCGGCAGCTGGACCAAGATCAAGTGTGGGGATCAGGAGGGCTATGTCTATCACTGGTTCGTCAAGATCGGCTCCATCCCCGTGGATGACAGCGAATCCACCGACACGCCCGATCCTTCCAAGGCCAAGCTGACGGCCAAGGGCGGCACCTTCCAGTATGACGGCAAGGAGCACAAGGTCACGGCCAAGCTGGAGAACGGCAGCGGCTTCACCATCGAATACTCCACCGACGGCGGCAAGAAATGGTCCACCACCGTGCCCAGCCTCACCTCCGCAGGCAAACTGACGGTGAAGGTCCGTGCCACGGGCGGCGGCCACATCCTGACCCATGAGGATGTGACGCTCCAGGTCATCGATGCGATCCCCGCCGGCACCAAGCTCACCATCGTTGCCCACGGCTCCCAGAACAAGGCGCCCATCCGTGCCACCGCTTCCTCCTCTGGGGAGAAGCTGGGGACCATCGCTGCCGGAGAAACCTGCACGCTGATCAAGCAGCAGGGTGTCTGGTATAAGGTGGAATATGGCGATATCGTCGGCTACGTGTACAACTGGTTTGTCAAGGTCGGAACAATCACCGTGGAGGACTGATCCAACGCATAATAATTGCGGCGCCGCCCAAAAAGGGCGGCGTTTTTGTGCATTGAAAAGGTTCCTCTTTATTTTATGGTGTGAGATATGGTATACTAAATCAAATAATTTTGGGGAGGTTCGCCATGTCTGTTCCCTTCGTGCATCTGCATGTGCACACCCAATATTCCCTGCTGGACGGGGCGGCTCGCATCCCGGCCCTGGTGGCTCGGGCCAAGGCGCTTGGCCAAACGGCCATGGCCATCACGGATCATGGGGTCATGTATGGCGTCATCGATTTTTATCGGGAGTGCAAAAAACAGGGGATCAAGCCCATCCTGGGCATGGAAGCCTATGTCTCTCCCCGGGGCTATACCATCAAGGAGGGAAAGGCGGACCGGGACTACGCCCATCTCATCCTGCTTGCCAAGAACCAGACCGGTTATCAAAACCTGATGCAGCTGTCCTCCGAGGCCTTTATCCACGGGTTCTATTATAAACCCCGCATCGACTATGATCTGCTGTCCCGGCATCATGAGGGGCTGATCTGTCTGTCCGCCTGTCTGGCGGGGGACATCCCTCAATATCTGCTCCACGATCGGGACGAGGAAGCCTATAAGTTGGCCCGGCGGCTGAAGGACATGTTTGGCGAGGACTTCTATATCGAGCTTCAAAACCACGGGATACGGGAGCAGATGTACATTTTGCCCAAGCTCAAAAAGCTGGCCTTCGAGCTGGGCATCAAGACCGTGGTCACCAACGATATCCATTACACGGATAAGGAGGACGCCGAGGCCCAGGATGTGCTGCTGTGCATCCAGACCCAGCGATATGTGGATGAGCAGGATCGGATGCATATGGGGGCGGAGGAGTTCTATTGCAAGTCCGCCGAGGAGATGCTGGCCTTTCTGCCCGGGGAGGAGCGTTCACTGGAAAACACGGTGGAGGTGGCCGACAAGTGCAATGTGGAGATCGAGTTCGGCAAGCGCAGACTCCCCCAATATACCGCCCCCGGCGGCATGGACAACCGGGCCTATCTGCGGCAGCTCTGCGAGGAGGGCATGCGGAAAAAAATGCCCAATGCGGGGCAGGAGGCCTGGGATCGGCTGAACTATGAGCTGTCCGTGGTGGAGAACATGGGCTTTGTGGATTATTATCTCATCGTTTGGGATTTCATCCACTTTGCCAAATCCCACAACATCATGGTGGGCCCTGGTCGTGGCAGCGGCGCCGCCAGTCTGGCAGCCTATTGCATGGGCATCACGGATGTGGATCCGTTGAAATATGCCCTGCTGTTCGAGCGATTTTTGAACCCGGAGCGGGTATCCATGCCGGATTTCGATGTGGACTTCTGCTATGAGCGACGGCAGGAGGTCATCGATTATGTGGGAGAGAAATATGGGGAGGGGCACGTGTCCCAGATCATCACCTTCGGAACCATGGCGGCCAAGGCCGTCATCCGGGATGTGTGCCGCGTGCTCCGGGTGCCCTATGCCGAGGCGGACAAGCTGGCCAAGCTGGTGCCCAACATGCTGAAGATCACGCTGAAGGATGCCATGCAGATGCAGCCGGAGCTCAGGAATCTATATGATTCGGATCCGACCACGAAAAAGGTTTTGGACCTATCCATGAAGCTGGAAGGGCTTCCCCGGCACAGCTCCACCCATGCGGCCGGCGTGGTAATATCTGGCGTGCCCTTGGAGACGGTGGTCCCTCTGCAAAGCAACGACGGTGTATTGACCACCCAGTTCCCCATGACCACCTTGGAGGAACTGGGCCTGCTGAAGATGGACTTTTTGGGCCTGCGAACATTGACCATCATTCGGGACGCCCTCACCTTCATTCGGGAACAGGGGAAGGAGCCGCCCGACTTCTCCGCCAACGATTTCTCCGATCTGCAGGTCTATAACATGATTTCCCGGGGGGATACGGACGGGGTGTTCCAGCTGGAATCTGCAGGCATGCGCCAGTTTTTGATGCAGCTCAAGCCCGACTGCTTCGAGGATATCATCGCCGGCATCGCCCTCTATCGCCCGGGCCCCATGGAGAGCATCCCCCGCTATATCCAGGGCAAGCACGACCCCAGCTCCGTCCACTATGAGGATCCGCGGCTGGAGCCCATCCTGTCCACCACCTATGGCTGCATGGTCTATCAGGAGCAGGTCATGGAGATCGTCCGCACCCTGGGCGGATACTCCCTGGGCCGCGCGGATATCGTCCGCCGGGCTATGAGCAAAAAGAAGCACGATGTGATGGCCCGGGAGCGGGAATATTTTGTCCATGGCACCGAGGGGGTGGAGGGCGCCGTGAAGCGGGGCGTCAGCGAGCGGGTGGCGGACCATATCTTCGATGAGATGATGGACTTCGCCTCCTATGCCTTCAACAAAGCCCATGCCGCCTGCTATGCCGTCACTACCTATCGCACGGCCTATCTTAAGCACTATTTCCCTGTGGAGTTCCTGGCTGCCATCATCAACGGCTATATGGGCAACTCCGATTCCGTGGCGGAATATGTGTATGCTGCCCGCAAGAGCGGTATCCGGGTCCTGGGTCCGGATGTGAACAAATCCCGGCCCAAGTTTTCCGTGGAAAACGGCGCCATCCGCTTTGGCCTGGCGGCGGTGAAGAACGTGGGAGAAGCGGTCATGGAGGAGCTGGTTCAGGAGCGGCAGCTCCACGGCCCCTTCCGCGACTTTTGGGACTTCTGCGACCGGGTGAACGGCCTCAACAAGCGGATGGTGGAGAACATGATCTATGCCGGCTGCTTCGATTCCATGGGATATACCAGAACCCAGCTGCTGAAGGTTTATGATCAGGCCATGGAGCTGGCCGCCAAAACCAAGCGGAATCGGGATGCAGGGCAGATGTCCCTCTTCGACATCGACACAGGGGCGAATGAGGTCACGGCCCATCCGCCCATCCTTCCGGCGGCGGAGATGCCCCACAAGCTCCTGCTGCAAAAGGAGCGGGAGGCCACGGGGCTTTATCTTTCCGGGCACCCGCTGGACGACTATATGGATGTGTTATCCGGCTATCCCGTGACCGTTATGGACCTTGTGGAGGCGGACGGTACCGCCGGCGTGGCGGACAATGCGCTGGTGACTGTGGCCGGCCTGCTCACCGGCTGCAAGACCCGCCCCACCAAGGGCAACAACGGCATGATGGGCTATGCAAATCTGGAGGGCGTGACCGGAACGGTGGAGACGGTGATTTTTCCCCGCACGCTGCAACTTTATGGCCGCTATTTTCACGACGATGCCCCGGTGCTGGTGAGGGGGCGGCTGAACATTCGGGAGGAGCGGGTGAACTCGCTGCTCATTGAGGAGCTGACGGATCTGGAGGCGGCCTCCAAAAAGCTCTACATCCGGTTGCCGGTCCTGTCCGATGCGGGCAAGGTCCAGGGAATCATCCAAAACTATCCCGGGCAGACTCCCATCGTGCTGGTGGACGCCAAGCGTCAGGCCAAGGGCGCGCCCAGGGAATGGAACGTGAAGCTGGACGACGAGCTGCTCTCGACCCTCCGCGCCGTGTTCGGCAAGGAGAATGTGATCGTAAAATGAAGGATCTGCCCATTGAAAAGAATGAAGAGCTGGAGCTGACCATCGACAGCGTCACCCTGGAGGGGACGGGCGTGGGCCGGGTGGATGGCTTTGCCGTCTTCGTGCCCGGCACCCTTGCCGGCGAGCGGGTGCGGATCCTCATCATCAAGGTGACGAGCGCCTATGCCGTGGGAAAGCTTTTGGAGATCGTGGCGCCCTCGCCCCATCGGGTGGCGCCGGAGTGCCCGGTGTACGACCGGTGCGGTGGCTGCGCCTTCGGTCACGTGGCTTATGGGGAGGAGCTGCGCATCAAGGAGCGACAGGTGGCGGATGCGCTGCGGCGACTGGGGGGATTGCAAGAGGTGCCCCTGCAGCCCATCCTCGGCATGGATGAGCCGGAGCGGTATCGGAACAAGGGCGCCTTTCCCTTTGGGGAGACGGAGCAGGGGCCGGCCTTTGGCTTCTATGCCCCCCGGAGCCATCGGCTGGTGCCCGTGCGGGATTGTCTCATCGAACAAGGGCCGATCTGCCGGGCAGTGCAGGCGGTGAAGGCCTGGGCGGACCGCTGCCGCATCCCGCCCTATGATGAGAGAACGGGGATGGGTACCCTGCGCCATGCCGTGGCCCGAGTGACCACCTCCGGTGAGCTGATGGCGGTTATCGTCACCAAAGGGGACCTGCCCCACGAGCGGGAGCTGGTGGAGGCCCTTTCTTTTGCAGACAGCGTCTACTGGAACCGGAACGACAGGAATACCAATGTGATCTTCGGCGACAGGTTCACCCTCCTGGGAGGAAAGGCCACCCTGGAGGAGACCTTGTGCGGCATTCGCTTTGAGGTGAGCCCCCGGTCCTTTTTGCAGGTGAACCCGACCCAAACCGAAAAGCTCTATGGAGTCGCCTTGGACCTGTTGGCGCCCCAGCCGGGGGAGACTGTGGCGGATGTCTATTGCGGCATCGGCACCATAAGTTTGCTGCTGGCCAAAAGGGCCGCCGGGGTCATCGGCATCGAGGTGGTTCCGGAGGCGGTGGAGAACGCAAAAAGTAACGCTCTCCGAAACGGCATCGAAAACGCATCCTTCCTCTGCGCGCCGGCGGAGGAAGCCCTCCCCAAACTGGTGGCTCAGGGGCAGACCATCGACTGTCTCACCGTGGACCCGCCCCGCAAAGGCTGCGATCCTCAGGTCATCGACGCCATCCTCGCCTCCGGCGCCCGGCGCATGGTCTATGTCTCCTGCAACCCCGCCACGCTGGCCCGGGATATAAAGCTCCTCACCGCCGGCGGCTTCAGCGTTCAAGCCGTTCAGCCTGTGGACATGTTTCCTCGCTGCGGGCATGTGGAAGTGGTTTGCAAATTACTTCGTAGCGAAAGGATATGATATGAAATTTCGCATCAATGCGTCGATGCATTTTATGGAGGATCGCATATGGAATACATCAGAGTGACCAAGGACAATCTGGAGAAGGAACACATCTGCTGCGCCATCTCCAGCAATAAGGACATTCAGGTTTCCTCCAAAAAAGCATGGCTTTTCGATCGGTTTGATGAAGGGCTCGTGTTTTTGAAGAGCAATGAGCGGGGAAAATGCTTCATTGAATACATTCCTGCCGAAAACGCATGGAACCCCATCGATGCGGATGGATATATGTATATCGATTGTCTTTGGGTGTCCGGTTCATTCAAGGGGCACGGATATTCAAATGATCTGCTTGCAGCCTGCATTCAGGACAGCAGGAGCCAAGGGAAAAAGGGGCTCTGCATCCTCTCGTCAGCAAAGAAAAAGCCTTTCCTTGCTGATCCGAAGTTTTTGAAACACAAGGGCTTTTCTGTATGTGATGAGGCGGATAACGGCATTCAGCTGTGGTACTTGCCTTTTTCCGATGCAGCGGACCAGCCTAAATTCAAAGACTGCGCGAAGCATCCCCATATTGATGAAGCTGGATATGTCCTCTATTACACAAGTCAATGCCCGTTCAATGCGAAGTATGTTCCGATTTTGGATCATACAGCCAAAGCGCAGGGCATCCCGTTTACGGCCATCCATATTGAGAGCAAGGAGCAAGCCCGGAACGCACCCACGCCGATCACCACCTATGCGTTGTTTTATACCGGAGAGTATCTGACAAACGAACAGATGAACGACACCAGGTTTAAGAAGCTGATATCCCGTGATGCTTGAGAGAATAAGGAGGCTGAAACATGGCTTTTGATTATAAAAAGGAATATAGGGAATTCTATATGCCGCAGAATAAGCCGTCCATCGTGACGGTGCCGAGCATGAACTATGTCGCGGTTCGCGGACACGGCGATCCGAATGCGGAGGAGGGAGAGTACAAGAAGTCCATCGGCTTGCTCTACGGCATCGCTTTCACGATCAAAATGAGCAAAAAGAGCGATCACCAGATCGATGGCTATTTCGATTTTGTTGTTCCCCCGCTGGAAGGATTCTGGTGGCAGGATGGCGTCGCAGGGATCGACTATGCGCACAAAGAAACCTTCGAGTGGATTTCCGTCATTCGTCTGCCTGATTTCGTCACAAAGGCAGATTTTGACTGGGCTATCGAGGAGGCTGCGAAGAAAAAGAAAACAGATTTCACCAAGGTGGAATTTTTGACCTATGATGAGGGGCTGTGCGTCCAGTGCATGCACCTCGGCCCCTATGACGATGAGCCTGCGACGGTAGCGTTGATGCATGCGTTCATGGAGGAGCAGGACTATGCGCTGGATATCACCGATCAGCGTCTCCATCATGAAATCTATCTGAGCGATGCCCGGAAGGTTGCCCCGGAGAAACTGAAAACCGTTATCCGGCATCCAATACGGAAAAGATAGAGAGTGTCAGGCCACAACGGGTGCTCAGGAAATCCGCTGAAAAGCTGATGCGAAATGCAGAAACAAACCAGGCTACCATCCATCTTCAGGGAGGGGATTCCACATGTTTTTGGATATAGATGCAAGCAGAAGCTGGGCGTCGGTCGAAAAAGTCGACAAGGGATGGTCCAGCGACCGGAAATATCGGATACAAACCTATTCCGGCGAGGATCTTCTGCTCAGAATATCCGACACGGATCGTTTTGCCGCCAAGAAAAAGGAATATGAGATCATCAAAAAGTATTCCAGGCTGGGATTTGAGATGTCCATGCCCATCGAATTCGGCGTCTGTGACGGGGGCAAAAGCGTCTATATGCTGCTTTCCTATGTCAAAGGGCGGGATCTGGAGACCGTATTGCCGGAGCTTTCCGAAGGGGAGCAGTATGCCCTGGGGCGGAAGGCCGGAGAGATCTTGAAAAGGATCCACAGCCTGCCGCTGGACAGTGCGGATGTTCCGACCCAAACCAAAAGGGAGAAAAAGCTGCTGCAGCTCTCAAAATACGAGGCGTCTGATTTGAGGATCCCCGGGGATGAGATCGCGCTGCGATTCGTGAAGGAGAACATCGACCGGATTTGGAAAGAGCCTCCGGCCTATTTGCATGGGGATTTTCATCCCGGTAATTTGATCTATACGGAGAACGGCTCCATCGGCGTGATCGATTTCAACCGATGGGAGGTGGGCGACCCCTATGAGGAATTTTATAAGCTGGAAAGCTTCGGGACCGAGAGCAGCGTTCCCTATTGCATAGGCCAGATCGACGCCTATTTTGCGGACGATGTCCCCCCAGCGTTTTGGACCGTAAACGCGGTATATGTGGCCCACGCCTCCCTGTATTCCATCAAATGGGCGGAGAAGTTCGGCCAAAAGGAGATCGACGGCATGGTCAAACGGGCCAAACGAGCCTTTGACGATTTCGATGCTTTCCGGCTGACGATACCGCGATGGTATGCGGATGAGCATGAAAAACTGAACAGATGAGAAAAACGGCCCCTCTTTGAGGAAGGGCCGCTTTTGTATCTTCGATGCGATCGATCACTCCACAAACAGATCGACGAATTGGAAGGTCCGGCAGTCCACCAGGCCCCGGTTGGTGAGTCGAAGCTCCGGCAGGCAGGCCAGGGGGATGAGGGCCATGGTCATGTAAGGCGAGTTGATCACGCAGCCCATCTCCGCCCAGGCGTCGGAAAGCTTGCTGACCAGGTTGGCCATCTGCTCCACAGGCAGATCGTTCATGAGCCCGGCGATGGGCAGGGGCACCAGGGCCAGCACCTTCCCGTCCGCCACGGCGCACAGGCCGCCGCCGCATTCGATCAGAGTGTTGGCGGCCAGGGCCATGTCCTCGTCGTTGGTGCCTGCCACCAGAAGGTTGTGGGCGTCATGGGCCACGGTCTGGGCCATGGCGCCCTTTTTGAATCCAAAGCCTTTCACAAAACCAACACCCTTTGTGCCGGTCTCATGGTGCCGCTCGAACACCGCCATTTTAAGCAGATCCAGTTCCGGATTGGCTTCGAGACAGCCGTCTTTGACCTTTATATCCAGCAGGCGCTCGAAGTTGCCCACCCGGTTGGGGATGATTTCGATGACCCGGGTTTTCACTCTGTCCTTGCCCGTCGGCGCGGCGATCCTGAAGCTATCGGCGGTGATGGGGCGCCCCACGTGCATGGTGTTGTAGACGCCGGCAGGGAAGTTGGGCTGACCGATCTCCACGGTCATCCGTCCATTTTCCGCCACCACATCGCCGTCGATGATGGTGCGGGTGATGCGAATGTCGTTGAGATCATCGAAAAAGACGATGTCGGCGCATTTGCCCGGAGTGATGCTGCCCATTTCGTGGTCCATGCGGAAGCAGGTGGCCGGGTTGATGGTCACATATTGAATGGCCTTGATGGGGTCCAGCCCCTCCTGGATGGCACAACGAACGATATGGTCGAGATGCCCATCGTTGATCAGCGTGTCGGGATGGGTATCGTCAGAGATGAGGCAGGCAAAGCGGTCGTCGATGTGGTTGTCCAGCACCGCCTTGATGATGACGGGCATATCGTGCCAGGCGCTGCCATATCGCATGAGGGCATACATACCATGGCGCATTTTTTCCAAAACATCCTCCGCCCGGGTGGATTCATGGCAGCAGCGGACGCCGGAGGCGATATAGGCGTTGAGACCCATTCCGGTATCTGGCACGGAGTAGTGGCCGGTGATGACCTGATCCGCCTTCAGGGTCTCCGCCAGTTCCCCGTGGATGTTGGGCTCCGCCCCCAGCACATTGGGGAAGCTCATCATCTCGCCCAGGCCCATGATGCCGTCCCAGGTCATCATCTTGCGGACCTCCTCGGGGCCGATGTGGGAGCCCGTGTCCTCGAATCCGGCCACGGCGGGCACGCAGGAGGGCACATTGGACATGGCCTTCAAGGGAGCACGCTTGGCATCCTCGATCATGGCCTTCACCCCCTCCGGTCCGCACACGTTGCAGATTTCATGGGGATCCATGAAGATGCCCGTGGTGCCATGAGGGACCACCGCCCGGGCATATTCGCCCACGCTGATCATGGAGGACTCCACGTGGATGTGGGCGTCCATAAATCCCGGCGCGATGAACTGGCCCGCCGCGTCGATCACCCTTGTGTTTTCCCCGATGCAATGGGTGGCGTCCCCCACCAGGGCGATCCGCCCCAGGGCGATGGCCACATCGATACCTTCCTGAATCTCCGCGGTGCAGACATTCACCAGCTTGGCGTTTTGTATGACCAGCTCCGCCTTTTCCACGCCCATGGCCACCCTGGCCATGGTTTGGGTCACTTCATAAAGGGGCTTTTTGCAGAATTTGTTCAGCATAGGCGATCTCCTCCTGTCGTTTTCAAACAGTATATCACAAGCAAACCCCGGTTGTACATGGTCGCTTGTGCAGGTTTTGTTTGCCCTGGGGATGGGGATATGATAGAATAGCGAAAAACGCGAGGATCGATCGTGGACAAATCGGCGCTTCTTTACAATTCGCTCCAGGGGCTGCACCTGCTGGAAAAGGCGGATGCCCACAGGGTGGTCTCCGACCTGATGGGCCTGCAGGCGCAGTTTGCCAACTATCCCAAGGCCTCCCTGCTGATCCGGGCCGCGGACTATCGGGAGGAGGAGCCCTTTCGGGGCTTGGTCAAAATTTGGTCCCACCGGGGGACCATGCATCTTGTCCCCGAGGACGAACTGGGGCTCCATCTGGCGGCGCTCGACAACAGAGGTCCATTTCAGGATGGGTATTGGGGCATATCCAAAGCCGATGCGGAATATTGGGCGACCTTTCTGGAGGAGCAGATCGGCCAGGGGAACAACATGAGGGACGGGCTCAAGGCGGCCTGCGTCCGTGCAGGCATGGGGGAGGGGCTGCTCCATCAGGTGTCTATGGCTGGGGCGGACTCATCCGGGAGATGGTGACCCGGGGTCGAATCGTCTGTGGCACAGGCACTCAAAAGGAATACTTCATTCCCAAACCTGTGCCCTGTTTTGACCGGGACCAAGCCCGCCGAATATTTCTGCGGCGGTACTTCGAGCACTTCGGCCCGGCCACCTTGGCGGACTGCCGTTATTTCTTCGGGAATTGGAAGAAGGCCGATATGGATCCGCTGCTCGGGGAGCTGCTGCCGAGCCTGGTTTGCAAGGAGATCGAAAGGAAAAAGTATTTTAGCCTCCGAGAGCCGGTGACGGATTTCGCTCTGCCCGACTGCGTGCTGGTGCCGGGGTTCGATCAGCTGATCCTGGGATACAAGGACCGGGAGCGGATGCTGGAAAAGCGGCATTTGCGGGAGGTGACGAACATGGCCGGGATCGTTTCGCCCTCCGTCCTGATCCGGGGGCGGATCCGGGCCCGGTGGAAGCTTGCCGGGAGCGTAATCGTCGTCACCTTCTTTGACAAGCGGTTGAACAAGGACGAGGCCGCCATCCGTCGAAAGGCCAAAGAGGTGTTCAAAAGTCGGATAAAAGGGGTCGTTTTTTCTGAGGATAAAGCATAGGAGGGGGATGTGATGATGTTCATGACCGGAGAAGGGCTGAAGCAAAGGCTTGTGGCATTGAATGAACGGGTTCTGGAAGCGACGAACGGATCAGTACATCTGGAAGAGCACATCACTCTGCCTGCTTACGGGCAGATCGTTGCCAGGTTCCAAACGGATTCTGCATCCTCATTAAAAGAGGTTGACGAGTTGGAGCGGCAGATACAAGGCCTTGCCGGGGAGGAATTCCTGGTGGATTTCATGGGGGATGTCTATCGTCGGTTGGGTGTGGAGTATAGCCGTTTGGATGAGATCAACGAACGGCTTGGACAACGGTTCAAGGAGGAACCTATCCAGAAAGGTCCCTATGCGGAGCAGATCGACAAGGACGCGCAAATGCTTCTTCTGCAATGCGGCTTTTCCAAAACCGCTCCTGTTTGGGAGATTCAGTGGGAGAAGAATGAATACGATCTGCTTTTGTTAGGCAATCATAGCCGGGCCATCCGATCGATAGCAAGCCAGCCGCCCATCCATGTGTTTGAGGTCAACAAAGCCCGTTGTGAAGGCTTGATGCGGGCCGCCTTTGCCGCCCGGCGTCTGGGCGTTTCCCTGGGGCGGTTGATGCTGGATGCCATGAATGACGAAGAGATGGACTGACGAAGAAGGGGAGAAGGATGCAAACGAAAAGCGTGATGCTGCAAACGCTGTGCGTGCCCTGCGCCTGTCGCTGCCGGTATTGTCTTTTGAGCTGGGATGGGCGGATCATCGGTGCGGAGTATGGCCGCAGCCAAAGGTTTGCGGAGCGGTTCTATGTTGAGCTAAAGCAGGTGCGGCCGGAGCTTTCCTTTCATTTTTCCTTTGGATACAGCATGGAGCACCCGCGTCTTTTGGACGCCATCGACTTTATGAACCGCATCGGCTCGGTCAGCGGCAAGCTTCTTCAGTGCGACGGCATGGCCTTCCGTACAGCAGAGGAGCTGAATGATCTGTTGACGGGGCTGCATGACCATGGAGTGGAAGCGTTGAACTTCACCTTCTACGGGACGGAAGCCTACCACGATCGGTTTGCCGGCAGACAGGGGGACCATGCCCATCTAATGTCCATGATGGAAAGTGCGGTGCGGCTCGGGTTCCGGGTCAGCGCCGGCGTGCCGTTGACCAAGGAAAACATCGATCAGGTGGACCGGCTGCTCCCCGAAATAGAAGCCCATGGCGGGAAAGGCGTTCGTTTGTTCGTGCCCCATGGAGAGGGGCGTGGCGCCAGCTTGGAATCGATTCGATTGGAATGGGACGATCTTTCCCGGATCGGCGCGACAGCTCGGGACAAATTGGATGAAAGGATCTACCAAACCGAGGCGCAATGGTGTAAAATGGAGGGCGGAGAGCCGGAGCGGAGCCGGATGCTGCTCCTTTCCCTGACCGAGGAGACCCTGGACAGGCTGGAGCAAATGTCGGTCGACCAAATTATTACCTCCGTGGAAGCTTTGGATGACGCCTACTATGAAGCCTATCCCACCTTTCGGGAGCTGTTGGCCCGGTATGGGGATGGGGAAGGGCGTCGACTGTACAGCCGGCGGGATTTGTTTCATCGCTTGCGGCGGCAATATGCAAAGGAACACGGCATACAGGTGTATGATGTGACGGACGAGCGGCAAACCGGCAGCCGCAGATACTGAAAAACGCACGAGAAGGAGAGAGCGTATGAAGAACATCACCTTGGGAAGCACCGGGATCACCGTCCCGCAAAATGGATTTGGGGCGCTGCCCATCCAGCGCATCTCGAAGGAGAAGGCCGTGAAGCTCCTGCGGCGGGCATATTTGGGCGGCATGCGGTATTATGATACCGCCCGAGCCTATACGGACAGCGAAGAGAAGCTGGGCGCCGCCTTTGGAGACGGTTGGGTCAGGCGGGAGGATGTCTATATCGCCACCAAGACCGCCGCAACGACCCCCGAGGAGTTTTGGAAGGATCTGGAAACATCTCTGAAGCTGCTGAAGACGGACTATATTGACATCTATCAGTTCCACAATCTTTCAGTATGTTATCGTCCAGAGGACGGCACTGGCATGTATGAGTGCATGCTGGATGCCAAAGCCCGGGGAAAGATCCGCCACATTGGCGCCACTGCCCACAAGATTGGCGTGGCCCGGGAGATAGTCGAAAGCGGTTTCTATGAGACGCTGCAGTACCCCATGAGCTACCTGGCCGAGGAGAAGGAAGTGGAGCTGGTCAGGATGTGCCAACAGCGGAACATGGGTTTCGTCTGCATGAAGGGATTGGCCGGCGGTCTCATCACCAACGCACGGGCGGCCATGGCCTTTGTGAATCAATTCGACGGACTCATCCCCATCTGGGGCATTCAGCGGGAGAGGGAGCTGGACGACTGGCTCAGCTTCATGGACGAGACGCCTTCCCTGGATGACGAGCTGCACGCCTATATCGAACAGGAGCGCCAGGAACTCATGGGCTCCTTCTGCCGGGGATGCGGCTACTGCATGCCCTGCACCGTGGGGATCGAGATCGACCAGTGCAACCGCATGTCGCTGATGATCCGGCGGGCCCCCAGTGCGGCCTGGCTCGACGAGCGCTGGCGGGCGGAGATGGCAAAGATCGACAACTGCGTGGACTGCCGCCTGTGCGTCAGTAAATGCCCCTATGAGCTGGATGTGCCGAACCTTCTTCGGAAGAACCTGGAGGACTATCGAAATGTGCTGGCGGGGAAGACGAGGGTAACGGATTGATGGAGCAGATTGAGCGCATTCGGGAGATGGAGGCCTGCCTGGTCGCTTCCGAAGAGGCGATCCGGGGGCTCTCGGAGGCCCTGTCCGCCTTTGAAGCCGTTCAGCCGCAATATCGGCAACTCAGCGACTATTATGGCAGCGACCTGTGGATGCGGGACTATGAGGACGACGAAGCGGGCAAACTCCCACAGGATCTCAAGCGGGGCGTGCTTTCGCAGGATGCAGTCTATGACCTGCTGACGGAGAACCGGGAACTACTGGTGCGGATGTTGCGCCTGGTCACCGGGGCGCTGGAATCGGACGGGCTTTGAACCATGTTGCATAATTTGGAAAGTGAGGAAAAAGACATGCTTGAATTCAGGTATGACACTCAGCTGCTGATCGAGGGAACGGATCTGGATGAGGATAGGATCGGGGAGCATATCACCGAGAATTTCAAGGGCGACAGCCTCCTGTGCGTGGGGGATGATACCCTGATCAAGATCCACTTCCACACCAATGAGCCCTGGCTGGTGCTCCAATATTGTGCCTCCCTGGGCGAGATCTTCGACATCGTGGTGGAGGATATGGACCGGCAGGCCCGGGGCCTTCAGGGCTGATGACGGATCTGCCCTTTGACTTCTTCTGCCAGGATGCCCTGCGGGTAGCGCCCCGGCTGTTGGGGTGCCGCCTTGTGGTGGAGGGCCGGGAGCTGACGATCACCGAGACGGAGGCCTATCGGGGTGAATCGGACACGGCCTGCCACGCCCATCGCGGCCGCACCCGGCGGACGGAGATGCTCTATCGCCGGGGCGGGCATGTGTATGTGTATCTGTGCTACGGGATCCACAGCCTGCTCAACATCATCACCGGGCAGGAGGACGACCCTCAGGGGGTGCTCATCCGCTGCTGCGCAGGGGCAGAAGGGCCTGGAAAACTGACCAAAGCCTTGGGTATAGATCTTTCCTTCAATGGGGAGGACATTTTGACGACAAGCAGAATGAAGCTGTTGTCCGGGCCCGTCTGCGCCTATGACACGGCGCCTCGGGTGGGCATCGGCTATGCCTCCCCGGAGGATCAGCTGCGCCCCTGGCGCTTCATTTGGAAAGGGGAATAGACCTGCAGTATCTATTGTTCATCCTTCTCATAGCAGGTGTCGGCGTACTTTTATATGGCTGGTGGGATACCAACCGTTTTTCGGTGCGCCGCACACAGATTGAACTGGAGCGTCTTCCCAAGGCCTTCGATGGGTTCACCATCCTGCAGGTGTCCGATCTTCATGACCGCGCCTATGGGCGGGATGGAATGGCCCTGGAAAGAGCCATCGACAGCCTTTCCTTTGATATGGTGGCCATGACAGGAGACCTGCTGGACCGGCATTTGCCACATCGTCGCAGGAATGGATATGCCTGTCTGGAGGCATTGAAGGGCAAGGCCCCCGTATATTTCGTGCAGGGCAACCATGAGTGGGAGATCGGCAACTGGGAAGCAACCAAGGCCGAGATTTCAGGCCACGGGGCGGTGGTCCTTGATGACGAACGTGCTCTTTTGGCACGGGGATCGGAGCAGATCGACCTTTGTGGCATCATGGAGGAGACTTCCACGGAGGCAATCCGGGACCTGGTCGCCCCATCCCGATTCGCCCTTTTGTTGGCGCATCACCCGGAGCGGATCACAGAATATGCCCAGGCGGGTGCGGATCTGGTCCTCTCCGGCCATGCCCACGGCGGTCATGTACGCCTCTTCGGCCAGGGATTGTTTAGTCCGGGTCAGGGCATTCTGCCCCGATATACCTCGGGCATCTATCTGCAAGGGAAAACCACGCTCTATGTCTCCCGAGGGGCAGGGAATCACAGCTTCCTGCCGCCCCGCATCTTCAACCGACCGGAAATCGACCTGATCACGTTAAAAACGCCTTCCCGCTGAACGGAAAGGCGCTTCTTTTATTTGTGCTTATCATATCATATATTTCGGTTGCATTCAAGGCTTGTATTGATGTAGAGGACATAGTATCCTGTCGCTGAAAACAAACGAAGAGGTGAATGTGTATGCTGTATCATGGCAGTGTAGTCGGCGGATTGACGACCATATGGGCTAAATCAAAGTCCCATACCTCAGACAATATGGTGGCATATTTTACGACGGACCGGGTGTACGCCTTGGTATGCTGCCGTAAGCGTACGGAGAATTTCGTGACCATGGGACCGGATAAAAATGGCAAACAGCACTACTATGAGCGCTTTCCCGACCAACTTAAAGTTATATACGCAGGCAGTAAGGGGTATCTCTATACACCTGTTTCGGAGGAAGGATTGGTTCGCACCAGGGGAAACTCCTTTGAGAGTACAACAGATGTGCCGGTGACACTTTTTGAACATGTACCGAATGTGTATGCGGAGATATTGAAGGAGGAGCAGGCAGGCAACGTGATCATCCACAGGTATGCAGATATAGACTCCGAGGAGCAGCGGCAGATGATCCTTTCTATTCAGGAGGGGTGGAAAAGAGGGGATTTTGCCGAGTACAGCGATTTCGTGTATGAACACTTTTCTCCGTTATGGTGACACAAAAAATCTCCTGACCAAAGGTCAGGAGATTTTTTTCTTTCAGCTTAGCCTTCGATGATCTTCTTGGAGGAGCTGGCGCCGATGCGGGTGGCACCGGCGGCAATCATGGCTTCCGCGGCTTCTTTGGAACGGATGCCGCCGGAGGCCTTCACGCCCAGCGCATCGCCCACCACGCCCCGCATAAGGGCCACATCCTCCACCGTTGCGCCGCCGGTGGAGAAGCCGGTGGAGGTCTTGACAAAGTCAGCTCCCGCGTTTTTGGCGCACAGACAGGCGTTGATCTTCTGTTCATCGGTGAGCAGGCAGGTCTCGATGATGACCTTCAAAAGGGCCTTGCCTTGAACGGCGTCGGCCACGGCCTTGATATCCTGTTCCACATATTCCCAGTCGCCCTCCCGCGCTGCGCCGACGGCGATGACCATGTCGATCTCCTCTGCGCCGTTCTCCACGCACAGCTTTGCCTCCGCGGCTTTGATGGCGGAGGGGGTGGCCCCCAGCGGGAAGCCCACCACGCAGCAGGTTTTGATATCGGTGCCCTTCAGCTCATTCGCCACAAAGGCCGCATAGAGGGGGTTCACGCAGACGCTGGCGGTGTTGTAGACCTTGGCTTCCTCGCAGACCCGGTGAATGTCCTCGTGGGTGGCTTCGGGCTTGAGCAGGGTATGGTCGATATACTTGTTCAGCTCCATTATTTTGCGTCTCCTTCTTCGGTGTAGGTGATCACGTTCTGTCCATCGTCCCAAAGCCGCTCCAGATTATAGTAGGTGCGCTCCTCGGGGTGGAACAGATGCACCAGCAGATCGTCGAAATCGAGCACGATCCAGCGGCCCTCCTGATAGCCCTCCTTGCGGCGGGGAAAGAGGCCCATTTCGGCAGCCTTCTCTTCAAACTCGTCGGAAAGGGCCTTCACCTGGGGCACGCCCCGGCCGCTGCAGACAATGAACCAGTCGGCGATGATGGTTTTGTCCGTCACTTCGATGGCTCGGATGTCCAGGGCTTTTTTGTCGTACAGAATCTTGCAGAGCTGCAGGATCGTTTCCTTGTTCAGGGTTTCCATGTATGTCTCCTTTTCCATAGTCTTGTGTAAAAGAAATCCTCTTGCGCGAAGGGCGGCCGGATGGAGGGTCTGTCCACTACTCTGAATATAGCAGATATTGTCGGTAAAGACAAGTATCAGCGCCTTTTCAAAGGAAAATTGATCCCGAGGCGTGAGCAAAAGCTTCCGATGCTTTTCCACGGAGGGATGGTCCCGACCGGGCTCGATCAGATCCGCGGCCCAGATGATTTCGTCCAGCAGCGTCATGCCCTCCGTTCCGGTGGTGTGATAGCGGATGGCCTCCAGCACCGCCTCATCCGTGACGCCATATTTCTCCCGGGCCAGGATAGCCCCGGCGGGGGCGTGAAGGATGCAGGCATAGAGGGCTGGGTCCAGGTAGCTGCCGTCCCGTAAAGCTAAGGCTGCCTGTTCCTCCAGCGGCAGGTGCTTGGCACAGTCGTGGAGGAGGCCCGCCAGCCGCGCCTTTTTTCCATCGGCGCCAAGGTTATCCGCCAGCTGCACCGCCGTCAGCTCCACGCCGATCACATGGCGAAAGCGCCGGGGCTTCAAGACCTCCCGCATGGCATTGGTCAAGGTAATGAAGAGCTCGTCCGCATAGAGGGATTGCTCATAGATATACCACTCTACGGCTGGGGGAACCAGACCGGTGATGGAGCGTGCGTCGGACAGCCGATCCCGGATATCGGTGGAGGACAGCTCTCGGACAGGGGGAAGCAATGTCACATCGGCGCCATACAGGGTCTCGACCTGGGCGGCGGCTTCCGCCTCGCCGCCATCCTGACCTGCCCGGCAGATGCAGACCAGATGAGCCATTTTGCAGACAATCTCGGGGTGATACCAGGAGGTGAGGGACCGAAGCATGTCGCTGCCCATGATGAAATACAGCTGATCCTCCGGGTGTTCCTCCTTAAGGTGGGTCAATGTCAGGGCGGTGTAGCTGGTGCCGCTTTGCCGCAGCTCCCAATCGGAGGCTACGAAGCCGGGCTCGTCTTCGCAGGCAAGCTGAACCATCTTCAGCCGCTGCTCCGATCCGGCACCCTGTGCCAGCTCCTTGTGGGGCGGAATACGATCCACCATCAAAATGACCTGATCCAACCCCAGGGCGTCCCGGGCGCTGCGGGCCATGTCCAAATGGCCGTTGTGAATGGGGTGAAAACTGCCCCCTAAAATGCCGATCTTCATGGATATAGTATAGTATACCTTTCGGCTCGTAGGCAATACTGAATTTGAAAATGGACAGGACTGTGGAACATGCATACAAGCGAGCCTGCTTTCAGGGCCGGAGCGTCTTGGCCCGATGGCTGGACAGGGTATTCTTCTCCGTCCTGGGCGCTTTGAGTCTTTTCATCCTGAGCCGAGAAAAGATTTTGTCCGGTGCTCTGCTTTTCGTACTGCTGATCCTGTTTGTTCTGTGGGACAAAAAGCGCTGGAATATCTTCAAAAAGCGACTGTGGCAATGTACCGCGGAATCCATGAAACGGGAGGAATGGCTGCAGGCGGAAGCGGAACGGATCCGGAAGGAGGGCGGCACGGTTCTCTATCCAACGCCAAACCGGGAAGAGCTGATGGGACTATGCCTGCGCCTTGGTGAGGGTACGGCGTTCCATGGCTTTGGAGCGCCTCAGACGAATTTGATCGCCCAGGCGGCAGCTTTGGGCTGTTCCCTCGCATTCCATCCCTGGGGCAAGGGGGCAGAGCCCAGCCGTGAGCTGGTTTTGGAAAGGATCCGCCGGGATGCACCGAAGGGTGAACGACTTGCTTGGCGCCGCCTGATCCGTCTGCCTGCAAGCCGTTATCTGCTGACGGGCTGCCTGCTTTTGCTCCTTTCCATCTGTTTGCGAAGGGCCCTCTATTGGCGGTTGCTGGGGTCATTGTGCCTGTTGATCGGTGGGGTCCGTTGGTCTTTTCAAAGGATCGTGGAAACATAAAAGAGCCTCGTGCAGAGGCTCTTGGGCCGTTTATGCTGCTTATTTTGCAACGATCCGCTTCAGCTTCGCAAAGCGAGGGAGACCGTTTTCCAGGGGGAGATTGGGCGTGCCCTGGATGAGGGGCAACACATATTCCACAAATTCCTGGGTGACGCCGTTGCCGGCCTCGTTGATCCATTCCCGGGGAACTTTCTTTTCCGTGTTGGCGGCCAAAGACAGATCCTGAGGCACCACTTCGCAGGCATAGTCGCCGTATACATCCGTCAGCCGGTGGAAGGCCATCATCTTGTCGGTCATGCCGTTGACGGCCGCCTTCACTGCCGCGCGACCGGCGGCAAAGGATTCGTTGATGTCGGTGGCGGAAGCAAAGTGAGAGGAGCACCGCTGCAGCAGGGACAGCTCCACACCGCGGATCTTTTTCACACCCAGCTTCTGCTTCACATAGCTCACCAACGTGGCGGCCACACCGCCCAGCTGCTTGTGACCGAAACTGTCGGTGTTGGCATCAGGCGCACCGTATTCAGCGATGAATTTGCCGTCCTTGTCGTGGATGCCCTCGGAAACGACCACCATGCAGTCGCCGCGCTCATCCATGATCCGCTTCACATCGGCCAGGAACTGGTCCATGTCAAAGTCCGTCTCCGGCAGATACACCAGATCCGGCCCATCGCCTGTGGCGGTGGCCACGCCGGCAGCGCCGGCCAGCCATCCGGCGTGACGGCCCATGACCTCCACGATGACTGCGGAATAGTAGTCATATACATTGCAGTCCCGGCGCATCTCCATGCAGCTGGTGATCACATACTTGGCAGCGGAGGCAAAGCCAGGGCAGTGGTCCGTGCCGAAAAGGTCGTTATCGATGGTCTTGGGCACGCCAATGACCCGGCAAAGATACTGCTCCTTCTGAAGGAACTTGCTGATTTTGTTGCAGGTGTCCATAGAGTCGTTGCCGCCGATATAGAAGAAGTAGCGAATGTCGTGCTTTTTGAACACTTCCATGATGCGGCGGTAATCCGTATCGTCCTCAACATAGTCCTTCAACTTATAGCGGCAGGACCCCAGGGAGGCGGAGGGGGTGTTGAGCAGGAGGCGGAGCTCATGCTCGTCTTCCTGATCCATGTCGTAGAGAATGTCGTCCAATACACCTCTGATGCCGTGGGCAGCGCCATAGACATGGGTGATGGTGTCATTGTCCAAGGCGGTGCGGATCACGCCATACGCGCTGGCGTTGATGACCGCGGTGGGGCCGCCGGACTGTGCGACCAGACATGCGCCGATCAGTTTATCCATATTTTGTTCTCCTTTTGTCAAATAAAAATCGATCCTGTCAATTTTACTGTATGCGAACGCTCATTGCAAGGGCGACTGCCCATACTTTTTGAGAAATCCGTCCAGATAGGAAATGTATCGGCCGGGATCCACATAGTAGCTGGCGCAGTGCGCAGCCCCCTCAACGGTGAGCATTTGCTTCTCGGATTTGCAGTGTTCAAAGTTTTGGCGCCCCATCTCATAGGGGACCAGCTCATCCGCCGTTCCATGGAAAAAGAGGAAGGGGAGGCGGGTCCGCTCATAGGCGTCCTGACAGTTGGCGGAGGTGATGGAATACCCGGCCAGGATCCGGCTCCACAGATCCATGGCAGGCAGCATGGGGAAGACGGGAACCTTGTAGGAATGGGTGAGGGCTGTGGCGATCACATCCCGGGGGGAATAATAGGCGGAATCGGCAATGACGCCCCTGGTGTTGGCGGGCAAGTCCAGACCGGAGGCCATGATCACCGTGGCGCCGCCCATGCTTTGTCCATAGAGAAAAAGAGGCAAATCGGGACGCTTTTCCGCCAGCAGCCTTGCCCAGGCGGCGATGTCATACCGCTCCTTTACGCCAAAGGTGATGTATTTGCCCGCGCTCTTCCGATGGGCCCGCATATAGGGATAGAGCACGGTGTAGCCGCTTTCGTACAGGTGCTTGGCCACCAGGGCGAACTCCCGGGCAGGCCAGGAGCGGAACCCATGGGTTGCAACGACGAGTCCTACCGGGTTCTCGGCCTCGATCAGTTCCGCCGCCAGGGGTAGGCCATCGTGGCTGGTGATGTGCAGCTCCGTCTTCGGCTGGCTCTCAAACCAGTCCACCCCTTGCTGCATCTGATCCCGAAAGGCATATCGACCGGAAGGGGCCACGGTGCTGGCCCTGAACAGCTCGGTCCGATCCCGACGGGTCCCGCCCCGCAAAAAAGCATACAGACTTGCAGCCATGACGAAAAGCAGCAGCACCAACAAAGCGATCAAAACATACAGCATACAGACCTCAGAGAAACGCGATGCTCTACTATACCACAGTTTTCCCCATTTTCAAAGAGGAATCTTTTGATTCTTGACGGCAAACGAAATCCTTTGTACAATCAAAAAAAAAAGGAGGTGTCACATGCCCTTTCTTCCCGATACAACAAAGAAGCTTGGGTTTGGCCTGATGCGGCTCCCGGTATTGGACGGCAAGGACGACAGCATCGATCTTACCCTTGTTTCCAAAATGGCCGATCATTTCTTGGAGCAAGGGTTCACCTACTTTGACACGGCCTATCCCTATCACAACGGCTTTTCCGAGCGGGCTGTCAAAGCCGTGCTGGTGGACCGTCACCCCCGGGACAGCTTTCTGTTGGCCGACAAGATGCCCATCTTCCGCATCAACGAAGAAAAGGATGCGCCTCTTCTCTTTGAGGAGCAGCTGGAAAGGACCGGCGCCGGATACTTCGACCTGTATCTGCTGCACGCCATGGGGGCAGAGCGCATGAAGAAGGTGAAGGAATGCAAGGTTTGGGAATACCTGCTTGAAGAAAAGGCCAAGGGCCGCATCCGTCGGCTGGGATTCTCCTTCCACGATTCTCCTGAGGTTTTGGACAGCATGCTGACGGAACTGCTCGAGGCAGAGTTCGTTCAGCTGCAGATCAACTATGCCGATTGGGAGGATGAGGAGGTCCAATCCCGCCGTTGCTATGAAACGGCTCAACGGCACGGCAAGCCCGTGATCGTCATGGAGCCTGTCCGAGGGGGGAGCCTTGCCTCCGAAAAAGCGATCTGTGCGCCGCTGCTGAAGGAAGCCGATCCTGCGGCGCCCCTGGCCTCCTGGGCGCTGCGGTTTGCTGCCGGGCTGCCCGGCGTCGCCATGGTTCTGTCCGGCATGTCCACCATGGAGCAGATACAGCAGAACGTTTCTCTGTTCAACGAAATGAAGCCCTTGTCTGAGGGAGAGCATGCCACCCTGGTGAAGGCGGCCGAGATGCTTCGAGCGGCGGGCACCATCCCCTGCACCGGGTGCAAATACTGCGTGGAGGGATGCCCGGCCCAAATCAATATCCCGGACATCCTGGATCTGTTGAACGAATATGCCCGCTTCGGTTCCTTCAAAAGCGCCAAGCGCAGCTATGGCTTCAGGACCCGGGGAAAGGGTCTGGCCTCAGCTTGCGTGAATTGCGGCCAATGTCTCAATGTATGCCCCCAGCACATCGAGTCGGCCGTGCATATGGCGAAGGCGGCAGAGCTGTTTGAATAGGACGGGGATGTAGGGACTCGATTCGCGCTGTGGCTTGGTCGGGGCTCGGCTCTGAAGCCCCACAGGGGCTTCATTCTCTACCGAGCCCTTCGAGTCACTCTAATACATCAATAAAAACCACCCAATAGGGTGGTCTTTTATTGGTGGGGATGTAGGGACTCGAACCCTAGACCTCTGCGATGTGAACACAGCGCTCTAACCAGCTGAGCTACATCCCCAAGCGCAAGATGCATTATACAACATTGTTTTTATTTTTGCAAGCATTTTTTATAAAATCATTTGCACTTGTTTCTGGCTGCAGCCTGTGGTATGCTTTTCTCACACAAAAAGGGGGTGATTCGGTTGAAAGAAAGGGATATCAAGCAAATTCTGAAGGATACGGCCTATCCGCATACAGCGGCCAGCCCGGAGGAGATGAGGTGCCTGCAGTATTTGCAACAGCGGTGCGAGCTCATCGGGCTTTCCACGCATGTGGAGGGATTCCCCATTGAGCGCTCGAACATCCGTTCGGCTTCTTTGACCGTGGACGGAAAGGCATATCCATGCAAAGCCTATATCGGCTGCGGCAGCGGAAAGGTGGAGGGACCGCTGTATTATCTTCGGAGCACGGACGATCTCTCCTTCTCACGGTGCAGGGATCACATCGTGCTCACGGATCAGCCGTTGAACATGTGGAACTATCAGGACATGCTGAAAAACGGCGCCCTTGGCTTTATCACCTTCACGGGCCGTTTCAGCTGCCCGGATCGGGACATCGATCAAAAGACCCTGCGGCCCGCCACCAGCCAGGGAAAGATCATCCTGGGGGTGAACATCAACGTGAAGGACGCCATGCAGATCGTTGCCAAAAACGGGCAGCGGGCCTTCATCGAGATCGACCAGGAAGCCTATCAGGCGGATGCCCACAATCTCATCGGGGAACTGCCCGGCGAGATCGACGAGTGGATCGTGCTCACGGCCCACTATGATTCCACGCCCCTGTCCTGTGGCAGCTATGACAACATGACTGGCTCCATCGGCATCCTGGGCGTGGCGGAGAAGTTTGTGAAGGCGCCCCATAGGCGCGGTCTCCGCTTCATCTGGTGCGGGGGAGAGGAACTGGGCCTTTTGGGATCAAAAGCCTATTGTTCCGACCATGAGGCAGAGCTGGAAAAGGTGGTCTTGAATATCAACCTGGATATGATCGGCAGCATCATGGGCAAGTTCATCGCCTGCTGTTCCGCGGAAGAACGGCTGGTTTCCTTCCTGGAATACATGGCGGACGAGCTTGGATTTCCCATCGCGGCTCGCAGCGGAGTTTATTCCAGCGATTCCACGCCCTTTGCGGACAAGGGTGTGCCGAGCCTGTCCTTCGCCCGGATCGCGCCTCAAACGGCCGGTTCCATCCATGAACGGTATGACACGCCTGCCATCGTCTCCCCGGAGCGGGTGGTGACGGACATCGAATTCATCGCCTGGTTTACTGGGCGCATGGCCGATGCCGTCCGCTGTCCGGTGAAGCGGGAGATTCCCGAGAAGATCAAGGACAAGCTGGATGTGTATCTGAACCGCAAGCGGGCCCCGAAGCCTCAGGATTGATTCTTAGAAGAGTAGACACATAAAAACGGACGGCTCATCCCGTCCGTTTTGCTTTTCAAAGAGGGAATTTAGGTAAGATCGTCCTCATAGGATGGAATATGCTTGTGTTTTGCATTTTTACCCTTTTTGCCATAGAAAAGCTTCCAGGTGCAAATGAGGAAAAAGATCCCCAGCAGCAGCGCCAGGGCCGCGATGATCACATCCAGATACTTGGTGACAAAGACCTGGTCGCCGAGAAAGTGGAGCATGGGATTGAATCCGTCCAGTATATAAAACAGAATATACACCACCGAGAGCACGATGGCGGTGTTGGCAACCACGGTGGAAACGATTTGGAACCAACGGGGCAAAGCTTTTTTCTTTTTCATGGTCAGTTTTCCTTTCCGCTTTCAACAATATAAACGATATCGCTGGTCTCCCGCCCATTGAGACCATAGGAATTTCCATTGAAATACATGCCCGAGGAAGCACCGCCGTCCATGTTGTAGGCGGAAAGCATACCCATGTCGGCGCAGAGAATGGAAAGCTCTGAGAGGGTGAGGCCCCGATTTTTGCCGCGGCCATCCACACAGATGAAGCAATAGTGCCCGGGCTCATAATAGCCGATGAGGGTTCGGGGATTGGCGTCAAAGACGCTCTTGCTCATGGTGAACTTCTCCTTGGCCTCTCCGTTTGGGCCCAGCAGGGCGGGGCCGAAATACCACATCTGCAACGGTTCGCGGGCGACGATGCTGTCGCGATCCACCGCTTGATTGGAGATGTCCACGGTCTCCATCGCGCCGTCCGCGTACAGGATGCACAGATCGCTGGTCAGCTTGTCATATCGTTTGATCTCAATTCCATTGCGATAGAACCAGCCGTGGTTGTTGGCATAGGCGTTGAGGAAATAGTCGGTGTTCACCGCAAGGATGCCGTTGTTGGCCAGGCACATCTCCTTGACCTTTGCGTTTTCGGCGGCCTTGGTGGCGTAAGCGGTTTTCAGACTGTTTATGTCCTGAATATAGATGTCGGCCACCGTATAGGTCACCTTATCCCGCATGCCGTCCCGCAGCTCCGCGCCACAGTTGGGGCAGGTGCCGGGGGCATCGGAGAAATGGCTGCACTTGCTGCAGAAATACTTGGTGTGGAGGGAGAGCTCGATGGCCACATCCTCGGTGCGATATTCCGTTTCGGTGGAGATCAGGGTGGGGCTGAACTTCTCCGCAAATTTGCCCTTCAGCAGGCCCTGGGGCTCGGGGGTTGGCTCCGGCGTGGGCTCAGGGCTGGGTTCTGGCGTCTCCATTAGTGCGGGGGTCTCTGCAGGTTCAGCCGATTCCGGCGCATCGGCGATGGGATCCATCTCTGTTGGCGCTGGCGTATCCGTGGCCACCGGCGTGGGGGAAGGCATGGGGGCCGGGGTGTCCGTCGGCCGGGCTTCAGTGGATGGGGGAATGGAAGGCAACTCTATTTCGACGGGCTTCCAGGGGAAAAAGCGAAACACCTGGGCACAGATGAGATAGGACAGCACACAAAATCCGCACAGATCGAGGATGACCATGCGCAGGATCCTTTTTTTCGAGGTCGGTTTCATTGAACGGTTCTATCCTTTACAAACACAAATTTTCGCTGGAGCACAAAGCTCATGGGGTAGACGATCAGCTGCACGATGATATAGCCCAGCCACTTTGGGATGCCGCAGAGCACCGTAAACAAATAGAGCAGGCCATAGTGGACGCCAAAGATGAACAGCGCCAGCACAACATATCGAAGGAAGCTGGTTTTGTTGTCCGTTTCAAACACCATCCGCTTGTTGAGGTAGTAGTTCAAAACGGAGCTGAGGATTCGGGAAACGGCGGTGGAGAAGATGAGGGAAACGGCCCAGTTCCTGGTGAGCCAGGAGAGGAGCAGGAACAGGACATATTCAAACAGGAAGCTCAGCAGGGAAGAGCTGACAAACATGAGGATCATCTTGTAGATGCGCCATCCGTCCCGCAGGGCGCGGAAGTGGGAAGAGGCGTTGTCCTCAATATAAACCGTTTCGATGGGCACCTCCACAATGGGGATCATCTCCCGGCAGCAGTAGAGGAGCTGGCTGATCTCATATTCATAGCGATCGCCGCTCAAGGAAAGCATACGGGGGATGTTGTCCCGGGAAAAGGCCCGCAGCCCCGTTTGGGTGTCATAGACCTTCACGCCGGTGGAGATGGCAAAGACGAATCGGGTGATGGCGTTGCCCGCCCGGCTCTTGAAGGGGACATTGCCCGTAAAACGGCGTGAACCGGTGACCAGCGCATCCCGATGGGCACGGAAGGTCTCCGCCACCCGGAGCACATCGTCCGGCAGGTGCTGTCCGTCGGCATCCACGGTGATCACGCCCTCGGCATCGGGACAGTGGTCGTAAATATATTGGAAGGCGGTTTTCATAGCTGCGCCCTTGCCCCGGTTCACCTCATGATGCAAAACGGTGACCTGCCCTAACTCGTCGAGAGCGGCAAACAACGGCTGGCAGTCCGCCCGGCTGCCGTCATCCACGATAACAATGGGAAAGCTTGTCTTTGAAATCAGCGCATTCACAACACCGGCCAGCTTTTCATCCGGCTGGTATGCGGGTATCACAATCATCATATATTGGCATTTCTCCTAAAAACTTTCCTCATTATACCACGGCAAACGAAAAAAGGAAGAGGAAAAAACCTGAACATGTCACAGATTTGTAAACTGTTTGTAATATCCGGGGAATGCGGCTGGAAAGTGAGAAAGGTAGAGTATATGATGTAAAAAGCAAAAAGGAGCATATATATGGCAAGAAACAAGGATAGATCAAGAAGGATACGGCTCTATGCCGTTTTGGCGACATTGGCCGTTTTGGCCATCGCTTTGGGCGTCCTGTTGGGCGGAAAGATATCCGGGATACTGTTTTCGGGGCAGGATCTGTTCATAGACAAGGATCAGCAGGCGGAGGCTACCCCTGCCCAGGTGGCGTTGACTTTGCCCCCGGCGGAGCAGCAGCTGACCGTTGCGCCCCAGGCGGCCACGGCTCCACCCAGTACCCCGGTGCCCACGGACACCCCGGGGCCGACGCCCACCGTGGATCCCTATGCCGAGCTGGAGCAGGTGGCGGACACCAGCATGATGAACGGCATCGTCAACATCATGTTTATCGGCGTGGACTATGAAGCGGCCCGGATCGACAAAAAATGGGCGGGCAAGGACGGGAATGCCTTCCATTCCGATGTGATGATCGTCTGCGCCGTCAACTTCAACGAAAACAGGGTGGATCTGATCTCCCTGCCGCGGGACACCTATGCCAGCATCCCCGGCGTGAACGGGGTATACAAATTGAACGCCGCCCTGAACTGTGGGACGGACGGCACCAACTACGGCCTTTTCTGTGAAAACGGGGAAGGGTTTGAAAAGGTGTGCGAAGCCGCCGAATGGATGCTTGGCGGCATCGATGTGGATTATTATTTCGCCGTGACCATGGAATCGGTGAAGCAGATCGTGGACATCGTGGGCGGTGTCTGGTACAACCTGGAGGGGGATTTCGACAACGGCGGGCGATACTATAAAGCCGGCTTCCAGTTTATGGACGGACAGGCCTGCCTCGACTATATGCGGGTCCGCAAGGCGGGGCACGGACAGCTGCCCACCGGGGACAGCAATCGTGTGAAGCGGCAGAAGAACATGATGGTGACCATCTTCAAAAAGATGAAGGAGGAGAACCTCATCCTGAAAGTGCCTGAGATTTTGGATGCTTTCGACGGGGCCCTGTTCACCAACTGTACGCCGGAGCAGACCGCCGCCCTGGCCCTGTTCGGCTATAAGCTGGATCCGGAGAACATCGGCGCCCACTCCATGACCGCGGACTCGGCCACCCTGTTCCACTGGAACTTTGTGTTCACCCGTCAGTCCGATCGCATCAAGCTGATCAAGGAAATCTATGGCGTAGATGTGAAATCCCATCCCAAGTATTCCCTGGCCTACGGACGATACACCTGGTGCAAGATGCTGCAGGATCAGTATATGGACATCTGCGATCCGCTGAAGTCCCATGTGCAAAAGCTGATCGACGAGGATGATGCCCTGGCTGCCTCCTCGGAGGGCGATGGGGAGGATTCCTCCGGCGGCAGCCACATGTATTCCTCCTCGGAACGGGATCTTTTCTCGGAATACAAGTCGGCGCTGAAGGAGCTGAAGGAGCTGTATAGCACCGCGGACAAGGAGGCGAAGAAGGCCGCCAACCGAAAGAGCAATTCTCTGAACAGCGTCTCCAACTCCCTGCTGGATCAGATGATCAAGGTGCAGGATCTAGCCATCTCCGTGGCGAAGACCTTCGACTATACAAAGGTGAAGAACATCAGCAAAACATGCTATCCCAACCAGACCCATACCAGTTCCCCTTGGGCGCTGGATTATTGGAACAAAAAGAAATATAACGCCGTCAAGGTGAATTTCAACTGATCCGGCAAAAAGAAGAGGGCCGTCCGGCAGGGATGGCCCTTTTGAGTATGGATAGATCACAGAGAGCGGATAAAGGCGGCGGTGTTTTCCAGGTGCATGCCCCGGGATCCCTTGACCAAAATGGTGTCGCCCTCCTTCAAAAGATCGGGCAGAGCATCCAGCAGGTTGTCCTGCTTTTCAAACCCATGGCCGCCCGCTTGGTTCATAGCCTGTTCAAACAGGGGACCGACCCCCAGGATCACATCGATGCCCAACTTTAGGGCTTTCCGAACCATGCGCTCATGAAGGGGGAGGCTTTGTTCGCCCAGCTCCAGCATATCCCCCAGGACGCAGACCTTTCGCCCGGGTGCCCGAGATAGGACCTGCAAGGAGGCTTCCATGGAGGTGGGATTGGCGTTGTATACATCGTTGAGCAGGGTGAACTTGGGCAGCTTTTCCGCGCTCATGCGGCCGGACAGGGGCGAAAAGCCCGCCAGGCCCTTTTGAATGCATTCCGGCGGCACCTGCATGGCGATCCCCACGGCGATGGCAGCAAGGGCGTTCAGGATCATGTGATGGCCGGGGACCTGCAGCTGTATGGGGAAGCGGGCTTCCTTCCAACAGACCGTGAATCGGGCCCCGAAAAGATCGTCCTCCCGGGCGTCCTCCGCCCGCAGATCGCATTCCTTGCCAAAGCCATAGGTGAAGGCGCCGGGGATCCGGCGCAGAAACTCATCATCCCCGTTGACGATGATTCTGCCGCCCTGGCGCATGTGGGGGAGCATCTCGGTTTTGCCGCGGAAGATCCCCTCCCGGGAACCGAAGAACTCGATGTGAGCCTCGCCGATGTTGGTGAACAGGCAGATGGTGGGCTCACTCATGGCAGCCAGCGCGTCGATCTCCCCAAAATGATTGGTACCCATTTCCACCACCGCGCATTCGTGCTCCGGCATGAGGCCGAAGAGGACCTGGGGCACGCCGGTTTGGTTGTTCAGGTTGCCGGTAGTTCCATGGGTCCGGTAGACGGTGGAAAGCACATCGCACACCATGCCCCGGGTGGTGGTCTTCCCGGCGCTGCCCGTGATGCCCACCAGGGGAATGTCGAACCGGCAGCGATAGGCATGGGCCAGAGCCTGAAACGCCCTGACACAGTTGTCCACACGGATGTGGGGATAGGGGACCTCAACCTCAGAGAGGGTCAGCGTTGCTCCCTTTCCAAAGGCCTGGGGGATGAAGCGATGTCCGTCGAACACATCGCCCTTCACCGGCACATACAGGGCGCCGGGCGCCATGGTGCGGGTGTCGATGGACACGCTGTCGAAGCTGTCGAGGAGCAGCGCTTCCGGCCCAAAAAAGCTGCCGCCGGTGACCTGGATGGCCTGCTGAACGGAAAAAGGGATCATTGGTATTTCTCCAGGGAGAGGGAGATGATTTTTTCGCAGAGGGTGATATAGTCAAGGCCGGTCACAGCAGCCTCCTGAGGCAGCAGGGAGGTGGGGGTCATGCCGGGAAGGGTGTTTGCCTCAAGACAATAGGCATCCTCCTCATCGGTGAGCAAAAAGTCCATGCGCGCGTATACGGAAAGCTTCAATGCCCTGAACACCCGCTCGGCCAACCGCTGGACCTTTTCCGTGGCAAGGGGACTGATGGGCGCGGGCGTCACCTCCAGGGCGGCGCCGGCCTGATACTTGTTTTTATAATCGTAGAACCCTTCCTTGGGGATGATCTCGATGACGGGAAGAGCTTTTCCGTCCAGAACGCCGCAGGAGAGCTCCCGACCCTTGATGAACTCCTCCACCAGGATGGCATTTTCCTGCTGGAAGGCAAACCCGATGGACTTTTTCAGCTCCTCCCGAGTGTGGGCGATGGAGATGCCGATGGAGGAGCCGCCGCTGTTGGGCTTGGCCACGGCGGGCAGGGGCAGATCGTCCAGGGAGAATATCTCCCCCCGTTTCAACAAATGATACTTTGGGGTCAGGATGCCTTCCCGAACGAATACCTCCTTGGAGGCGTGTTTATCCATGCTGAGGCGGCAACCCTCGGGCCCGCTGCCGGTATATCGGATGCCATGTTCGTCGAAGACCTTTTGCACCGAGCCGTTCTCACCGTCTGCGCCGTGGAGCGCCATATAGACGATGTCCGCCGCCTGGCAGATCTCAATCACATTGAGCCCGATGCGGTCAGACCAGCCACAGGGCCTTGCGGCGGCGATGGCGGCAAGGTCCGGCTCCGTCTCCGAAATGGGGGCAGGGGGGAGGGGCTTGGCGTTCAAAAACAGCTGATCGATGCTCCCTTCCAACTCAGGCTTGCCGAAAAACAGGTCCAGCAAAATGGCCTGATGGCTGGCTTTCACAAAGGCATTGGTTGCCATGGTCCCGCTGGACAGGGAAACAGTCCTCTCCGGAGACAGCCCTCCGGCCAAAACGACGATCTTCATGTACTTGCTCCCAATACGTTTTCTTTGGTATATCATATTTCCGAAAAAAAGACAAATGAACTTTTTTTATCCTCGCAGGATCGCGGACCTGGGCGCATATACATGGCGCATGAAGCGTTTTTTATGCCTGGTCCTTTCCTGTCTGCTGCTGTTCAATGGCTGCCTTCCGGCAAGGGAGGTGGCCCGGGACTATCTCCAAAGGGATGGCGGGATCGGGGATCATGGACAGACGCCCTTCTCCGACATGGTCCTGTCTTACCCCGATCCGGGTGAGCTGGAAAGTCAACTGCAGGAGCTGCTGGAAAGGGCGTCCACCTCCAGCGATGGGCGGGGGATGGAACGGGCGTTTTCGGAGCTTTCCCGGGCATATGGGAAGCTGGTCAGCGCAACATCCCTGGCATATGTCCGCCATTGTCAGGATGGGACGAACCGGGAGAGCGCCTTGGAATATGACAAGCTGAACCGCGCTCTCTATCCTCTGCAGGCAGCGCTGCTGAAGATCGAAAAGCGGCTGATGGACCGATTTGGCTTTCATAAGGAGCGGGGTGCGGCCTATGCCCAGAGACTGGATCGATCGATCGGGCAGGATGAGCCCCTCCTCAGGTCCCTGCGCCAAAAGGAGGACGCCCTCTGCCGCCGATATGAGCTGCTGGATGCCACCTACCGGCTGGAGTATCATGATAGGACCTGGACCATGGAGGAGCTGTTGGCCGATGAAACGCTGCCCATGGCCTCCTTCATTGAAGCGCTGGAAGCCTTTGAACAGGGCCGCAATCAGGCGGCCGGAAGCCTGTTTGTGGAGCTGATCGAGGTGCGAAACCAGATGGCCCAGGCGATGGGGTATCCCTCCTATGCCGCTTGCCAATATGATTTCTATGGGCGAGAACAGCCCCCGGAATGTTCCCTTCAGGCTGCCCATATCATTAAGAAAGTTTTCGTGCCTCTGTATGCACGGCTGCGGGAGCAGTGCGAAAATGAAATGAGGTACCTGGGAGGAGCGACCTTTGCGGAGGATGCCTTTCTTTCCGTCATGGCGAAGTCGGCGGAGCGGGCGGTGCGGGGCGCGGGGGAGGCCTGGCGATATATGCTCGCCTACGGGCTCTATGACAGCAGCCCTTCCAAAAGGAAGCTGAAGGGCAGCTTCACCACCTATTTTTCCGCCTATCGATGTCCCTTTGTGCTGACCCAATGGCAGGAGGACGCCTCCTCCGTTTTCACCGTGATCCATGAGTTCGGCCACTTCCTCAGCTATTATTCCAATCCGGAGGGGACCTACTATGGGGAAACGAACCTGGACCTGGCGGAGCTGGACGCCCAGGGATTCGAGCTGATCATGACAAAAGAATACGACGCCATCTTTGGCCGATATGCCACGGCGGCCCGGCTCTGCCTCTGGATGAATGCCCTGTACGCCATCCTCTCCGGATTCATGGAGGACGAATTCCAGCAGATATCATACGCCATGCAATCGCCCTCGGTGGATGGATTGAACGAGCTGTATGGACTGTTGGCCCAAGAATATGGCTTCGACGAGCTGTTTGGATACCGGGGGCTGGAATGGACCGAGATCCCCCACACATTCCAGTTCCCCTTCTACTATGTGAGCTATGCCGTCAGCATGCTGGGGGCCATGGCCCTGGTGCGGCAGGGGAAGGGAGCCTATGGACGGCTGTTGCGCCGATCGGGAACGGCCAGCTTTTCCGCCATCGTCGGCGGCGATGTGCTTTCGGAGGAATATCTTCGAGAGCTGGCTTCCTGGCTGGAGAGCAATGTGGACAAATGGCTTGAGACATGAGCCGGAAAGGGAGGACAGGGAGGATGCTCGATCTAACATACGGGGACGAAGGGTATCAGGTCCGCCTGCTGCAGTATGGCTTGCGGCGGGCCGGATGGGATACAGGGAGCATAGACGGGATATTCGGCAGGCGGACAATGAAGGCGCTGCAGCGGTTTCAGCGGAGCAAGGGCCTGGCGGCGGACGGGATCGCCGGCCGGCTCACCTGGGGCGCTCTGTATCCCTATATCGTGGGGTATACCCTCCACAGGATCGTGGAGAACGACACCTTCTATTCTCTGGCCCGTCGGTTCGACACGACCGTGGAGGCCATACAAACGGCCAACCCGGATCTGAACGAATCGGCGCTGCCCATCGGGAGGACCGTGACCGTTCCGCTGAACATGCCGGTGGTCACGGGGGAGATGCCCATGTCCTCCCTCCTGAATGGAATGCTCCTGCAGGGGCTGACCATGCGCTATCCTTTTTTGCGCCTGTATGAGATCGGGCGCAGCGGCATGGGCCGCAGCATCATGGCCCTGTCCCTGGGCGAGGGGGCAAGGCAAGTCGGATACAACGCCGCCCATCATGCCAACGAGTGGATCACCACGTTGGTCCTTCTGCAATTTCTGGAGGCGTATGCTTCCGCCGTTGCCGCCAAGGGGACCATTTGGGGAAACAGCGCGGAGGAGCTGTTTTCAACGACCACCCTCCACGCCGTTCCCTTGGTGAATCCGGATGGGGTGGACCTGGTCACCGGCGCCATCGAACCGGGGGACAGCTATTATGCCCAGGCGGAGGCCATGGCCAGCTTCTATCCTGAGATCCCCTTTCCCTCCGGGTGGAAAAGCAACATCGCCGGCGTGGATCTGAACCTCCAATACCCGGCTGGATGGCAGACCGCCCGAAGGATCAAATATGCCCAGGGCTTCACCCGGCCCGGGCCCCGAGACTATGTGGGGGATGGGCCGTTGGTGGCGCCGGAGAGCCGCGCCATGGCCCAATGGACCCAGGAACGGGATTTTTCCCTGACATTGTCCTATCACACCCAGGGGAAGGTCATCTTCTGGCAATATGGAAACATATCCGTTCCCGACGCCAGGCGGATCGCCATGGTCTTCAGCGAAAGCAGCGGCTATCGCCTGGAGGAGGTCCCCTATGAAAGCAGCCACGCCGGGTATAAGGACTGGTTCATCCAAACCTGGCAGCGGCCCGGCTTCACCATCGAGGCGGGGATCGGGGAAAACCCGCTGCCCCTAAAGCAGCTGGGGGAGATCTATGCCAACAACCTGCCCATCCTGGTGCAGGGAATGAGTTTGTCCTCATAAAGCCGTTGCAAGAAGCAAAGCCATCGTGCTATACTTGTTTCCATGGAAAAGTCGAAAAAAACAAATTTTGTGGCTGGGGCGGCCATCCTGGCCTTCGCGGGGGTGCTCTGCAAGATCATCGGCGTGCTCATCCGCATTTGGGCCTATGACATCATCGGGGAAGCGGGCATGGTCTATTATGAGGTCGTGTTCCCGTTCTATTCCTGGCTGCTGATCATCTCCTCCTCCGGCATCCCCACGGCCATCTCTCGCATGGTCTCGGAGCGATTCAGCATGGGGGACTATGCGGGAGCGAGGCGGATCTTCCGCCGCGCCCTGGTGCTGCTGGCGGTGGTGGGGGCGCTCACGGCCGCCGTGCTGTATTTCGGTGCAGAGTTTTTTGCAAGCACCGTTCTGGAAAAGGATGACTCCTACATCCTTTCCTTCACCACCCTGGCGCCGGCGCTGTTCTTCGTTTCCTGCATGTGCGCCTATCGCGGGTATCTGCAGGGTGCGCAGCATATGACCGGGACCGGTCTTTCCCAGCTGACGGAGCAGGTGGTCAAGTGCGTGGTCGGCCTGAGCCTGGCGGCCAAATGGATCTCCCGCGGCCCGGAATATGGGGCGGCCGGGCTGCTGCTGGGCATCACCATATCGGAGCTGGTGGCATTGCTGGTGGTCATGGCCTTTCGATGGAAAAACAGGCGCCTGTATATGCCTTTGGGTGCAAGCCACACGCCGGCCAGCGACGGCCCTGTGATCCCCGAACTCTTGCGCATCGCCATTCCCATCACTCTGGGTGCTTCCATCATCCCCATCACCAGCATGCTGGATGTGAAGATGATCTTTTCCTGCATGGGCCGATATATGAGTGAGGCCGCCGTGAACCAGCGGTATGTCGCCCTCTCCACCAACGTGAGGTCCCTGATCAATCTGCCCGCCTCCCTGACTACGGCTTTGGCCATGTCCATCGTTCCCGCCATATCCGGCGCCCGGGCCAGGCAGGACAGGACCAGCATGCATCATTTTGCCGGCCTGGGGCTCAAGCTCTCCATGGCCATCGGCATGCCCTGCGCGGCCGGTCTGTTCGTTTTGGGCGGGCCCATCATCCAAATGCTGTTTCGCAGCATCCAGCCGGATTCCCTGGCCATCGCAACCTGGATCATGCGCTTCGCCTCGCTCACCGTCATCTTCATTTCCCTGGTCCAAACCATGACCGGGGCCCTGCAGGGCATGGGTCGGCAGAGCTGGCCGGTGTGGAGCCTGCTGGCCGGCGGGGTCATGAAGGTGGCCGCCAACTATGTGCTTCTCTCCCTGCCCGCCATCAATATCCTGGGGGCCTCCATCTCCAACGTGGTCTGCTATGGCGTGGCCGGCATCATCGACACCCTTCTTGTTTTGAAGGTCACCGGACTGAAGGTCAGGGTTTGGGACATGTTCTTGAAGCCCCTTGTGTGCTCGATGACCATGGGCGCGGTTGTGTATTTGATTTATGCGGGGCTCAGCGCCATTCGCCCGGGGACCGTGACCACCGTTGCCGCCGTGGTGGCTGGTGTGGGGACATATCTGTTCATGGCCATGGTGACCCGATTGTTCACCCCTGAGGAGCTGGACAGTATCCCCGGCGGCGGAAGACTCAAACGATTCATGAAGAAGGACTGAATTTATGAAAAAAACATTGACCATCGCGCCCCTGGGCACGCCGGACACCCTGACCATGCAGGTTTGGAATGCGGTTCAGACGGCGCCGCTGCTGTTTCTGCAGACGCGGGAGCATCCCTCTGCAAAGCCCGTCCTGGAGGCGGGGCTGCCCTTTGTATCCATGGACGATCTCTATGCGGCTGCAGAGGACTATGAGGCACTGAACCGGAGCATCGCAAAGCGGCTTACCTCGGGCGGCTCCGCCGTGTATGCAGTCATGGGAGGGGGTTGCTTTTCCCAGTTGCCCTGCATCCGCGCAGCCTGCGAGGAGCAGGGGTTCGAGCTAAAGGTTCTTCCCGGCCTGCCCTACTATCAGGCGGCGTTTCCTGAGGCGGGATCGGGTCAAATCTTCACCGCCAACGATCTGCCGACCCATCTGGATACGGCAAGACCGGTCTATATCTCCGAACTGGACAACCCCCTTTTGGCCGGCGATGTGAAGCTGAAGCTACAGCGATTCTATCCCGATGACCACCCGGTGGAGCTGGCGGTGCAGTTGCCCGCGGGAGCCTATGAGCGGAGCACCATCCCCCTGTATGATCTGGATCGAAGGGGAGGCTTCTTTGCATCCACGGTGCTTTTCGTGGCGCCGCTGCCCTTTGAAAGGAAGCAATCCTTCGGATATGAGGATCTGCTGGACATCATTCGTCGGCTCAGGGCCCCCGGCGGATGCCCCTGGGATCGGGAGCAGACCCATGAAAGTCTGAAGAAAGATCTGCGCGAGGAATGCTATGAGCTGATGGACGCCATCGATGAAAAGGATGACGAACACATTGTGGAGGAATGCGGGGATGTGCTGATGAATGTGCTGTTCCATCCCATCATCGGGGAGGAACAGGGCAGATATGATGATCGGGATGTGACCACCGAGATCGTGAAGAAGCTGATCTATCGACATCCCCATGTGTTCGGCGATGTCCACGTGAGCTCCAGCGAGGAGGTGCTGAAGAACTGGGATGCCCTGAAGCAGAAGGAGAAGGGGCAGCAAACTGTGACAGCTACCCTTCGCAGCGTGCCCAGGAGCTTTCCCGCCATGCTGCGCTGCGAGAAGGTGCAGAAAAAAGCGCGGAAAGTGGGGTTCGATTTTGACACCGCAGCCGACGCCTTCTATAAGATCGAGGAAGAGACGCATGAGCTCAAAGCAGCCATGGAGGCGGGTTCCGGCATCGAAAAGGAGATGGGGGATCTGTTCTTTGCGGCCATGAATGTGTGCCGACTTCTGGGCCTCGATGGGGAGGAGACGCTGCATCGGGCCACGGACAAATTCATCCGTCGATTCGAGATCATGGAAAAAAATATAGACGCTGCGGGAAAAAAACTGACCGAGATGACGCTTTCTGAAGCGGATGAGTATTGGGAGAGGGCAAAAACAACGGAATTCCAATAATTTTTATCAAATTGGGGCTTGATTTTACACGGCATCACTGTTAAAATAAGACCCGTTCGAAAAAAATAAATGGAGGAGAAATCATGAACAAGGCTGAACTTATCGCTGTCGTAGCAGAAAAAACCGCCGTTTCCCGCAAGGATGTGGACAAGGTTGTCAACGGTGTTCTCGATACCATTATGGATACTTTGAAAAATGGTGAAAAAGTCTCTCTGGTCGGCTTTGGCGCCTTTGAGGCAAAGGATCGTCCCGCCCGCAAGGGTCACAACCCCATGACCGGCGAAGTGATCAGCATCAACGCTTCCAAGGCCCCCTCTTTCAAGGCTGGCAAGTCCCTCAAGGAGATCCTCAACTGATCTTTGCAGCAAGCCAATATTCGACCCTGTCGCCGGAAAGACGACAGGGTCTTACTTTTTGTGGAAAAGAAATTGCGCGGCCGACCCGTTTCACCCTTTCTTTATTCCTTCCGATATGGTATACTGCCCCTGAAAACGATCCAGTGGGGAAAGAAACATGAGCATCAGCATTTTTGACATCATCGGCCCGCGCATGATCGGCCCCTCCAGCTCCCACACGGCGGGAGCGGTCCGCATCGGACAGGTGGCCAACCGCTTGGTCAACGGAAGGGTGCAGGCCGCCCGGGTGACCCTGTATGGCTCCTTTGCCGAAACGGGGCGGGGCCACGGGACGGACACCGCCATCGTGGCGGGCATCCTGGGGGTGAATCCCGATCAGGGCACCATCCGGTATGCCAAGCTTCTCGCCAAGGAAGCGGATGTGGACATCCCGGTCCTGTTCAGCGACGAGGAGCCGGAGCATCCCAACACCGCCCGGGTCTATGTGCGGGGGGAGGACGGAAAGGAATATACCTACATCGGCACCTCCATCGGCGGCGGGCGCATCCGCGTCACCTCCATCAACGGCATGGATGTGAGTTTTTCCGGCGAATATCCAACCCTGATCGCCTTCCATCAGGATGCACCGGGCATCATCTCCAAGGTCACATCCATCCTGGCTTTGGAAAAGATCAACGTGGCTTTCATGAAGGTCTTCCGCTCCGAACGGCGGCAGGGGGCCTGCATGGTCATCGAAACGGACACGCCGGTGGATGAGGCGACCCGCATTCGGATCGTGAACAATGTGGACGGTATCACGGAGGCATGCACCTTATGACCAGCTATCAAACCTTTTCAAACGGCGAAGAGCTGCTCTCCATCTGCCGAGAGGAGCATATCCCCATCAGCGAGGCGGCCGTCCGTGCGGAGCTTTCCCGGGAGGAGATGGACCGCACCGGCGTCCTGAACGAGATGCGGATCAACTTAGAGGTCATGCGGGAGAGCATCCGCGTTGGATTGGAGGAGCAGCAGATCTCCATCACCGGCCTCATGGGCGAGGACGCCGACAAGCTTATGGCGTTTTCCGAAAACACCGTCATGGGCCGGGAGATGGCGCGCATCGTGGCCTCCGCCATGGCGGTGACGGAGGTGAACGCCTCCATGGGCCGGATCGTGGCGGCCCCCACCGCCGGTGCCAGCGGCATTCTGCCCGCGGTGCTCATCCAATATGGAGATGCCCACGATCTTGACGAGGATCAGCTCATCGCCGGGCTGTGCAACGCCGGCGCCATCGGCATGATCATCGCTCGAAACGCCAGCATCGCCGGTGCCTCCGGCGGCTGCCAGGCGGAGACGGGTTCCGCGGCGGCCATGGCGGCCAGCGCTCTGACGGAGCTTCGGGGCGGGACCCCGGAGATGTGCCTGCATGCGGCGGCCATCGCCTTGAAAAACGTGATGGGCCTGGTGTGTGACCCGGTGGCGGGGCTGGTGGAGTGCCCCTGCATCAAGCGCAACGCCATCGGCGCAGCTAACGCTGTCCTCTGCAGCGACATGGTCATGGCCGGGATCGAAAGCATCATCCCCTTCGATGAGGTGGTCATTGCCATGCGTAACGTGGGGCGGATGATTAACCCGGATCTCAGGGAGACGGCCCGAGGCGGCATTGCCTCCACACCCACCGCCCAAAGGATCGCCGAAAAGATCCGGCACGTTGAAGGATGACAGAAGCATGCAGAGGAGGAGAACCATGTATCGCATCATAAAGAAGGAATCATTGAATCCATCGGTGACCCGCATGAGCATCGCAGCGCCGCTGGTGGCCAAAAAAGTCCAGCCCGGCCAGTTCATCATCCTGCGGGTGGAGGAGAATGGGGAGCGGATCCCCCTGACCGTGGCCGGCTACGATCGGGCGGCGGGCACCGTGGACATCATCTTTCAGATCGTTGGCGCCACAACGGAGAAGCTGAATCACAAGGAGCAGGGGGAGACCATTCCCGATTTCGTCGGCCCCTTGGGCAAGCCCACCGAGACGGAGGGATTGAAGCGCGTGGCGGTCATCGGCGGCGGCGTGGGCTGCGCCATCGCCTTCCCGGTGGCGAAAAAGCTCTTTGCGCAGGGATGCGAAGTGGACGCCGTGGCCGGCTTCAGAAACAAGGATCTGGTTATATTGGAGGATGAATTCAGAGCCAACAGCACCACCTTCCTTCCCGTCAGCGACGATGGCTCCTGGGGCGAAAAAGGGCTGGTGACGGATGCCTTGAAAAAGCTCATCGACAGCGGCCGCGCATATGACGAGGTCATCGCCATCGGTCCCCTCATCATGATGAAATTCGTCTGCCGCCTCACCAAGGAGTATGGCATCAAAACCGTGGTCTCCATGAATCCCATCATGATCGACGGCACCGGCATGTGCGGATGCTGCCGGCTGACGGTGGACGGAAAGATGAAATTTGCCTGCGTGGACGGACCGGATTTCGACGGCCACCTGGTGGATTTCGATGAAGCCATGGCCCGTTGCGCTGCCTATAAACCCTTTGAGGCAAAGGCCCGGGAAGCGGCCTGCAATCTCTTTTCTCAGGAGGTGAAATAACCATGGCCAACATGAGAAAAACCAAAAATCCCATGCCCAGCCAGGAGCCTTTGGTGCGGGCCCACAATTTTGACGAGGTGGCTTTGGGCTACACCGAAGCCATGGCGCTGGATGAGGCCCAGCGCTGCCTCAACTGCAAAAGCTTTCCCTGCGTCCAGGGCTGCCCGGTAAACATCCGCATCCCCCAGTTCATCGCCAAGATCCGGGAGGGGGATTTTGAGGGGGCCTATCAGGTCATTTCGGCAGACAGCGCCCTGCCGGCTGTCTGCGGCCGGGTGTGTCCCCAGGAAAGCCAGTGCGAAAAATATTGCGTGCGGGGCATCAAGGGCGAGCCGGTGGGCATCGGCCGGCTGGAGCGATTCGTGGCCGATTATCACAACGCCCACGCCGCGGAAGGCGCCGCTGAGCCAGCGAAAAACGGCCATAAGGTGGCCGTCGTTGGGTCCGGTCCGGCGGGGTTGACCTGCGCCGGAGATCTGGCGCGCAAGGGCTATGATGTGACCGTGTATGAAGCCCTGCATGTGGCCGGCGGCGTGCTGAGCTATGGCATCCCCGAGTTCCGGTTGCCCAAGGCCATCGTGAAGCGGGAGATCGAAGGCCTGGAGAGGATGGGCGTGAAGTTCCTCACCAACATGGTCATCGGCCGGGTGCTGTCCATCCAGGAGCTGATGCAGGAGGAGGGTTTTGAGGCGGTGTTCATCGGCTCTGGCGCCGGCCTCCCCAAGTTTATGAACATCCCCGGTGAAAATCTGAAGGGCGTCTATTCCGCCAACGAGTTTTTGACCCGGGTCAATCTGATGAAGGCCTATGAGCCCGATGCCAACACCCCCATCCAGCATGCAAAGCATGTGACCGTGGTGGGCGGCGGCAACGTGGCCATGGATGCGGCTCGGTGCGCCCTGCGTCTGGGGGCAGAGTCAGTCACCATCGTCTATCGCCGCTCCCTGGAGGAGCTCCCCGCCCGAAGGGAGGAGGTGGAGCATGCCATGGAGGAGGGCATTGTCTTTAAGCTTCTGAACAACCCTGTGGAGCTCATAGGGGATGAAAACAGGAACGTGGTGAAGATGCGCTGCATCCGCATGGAGCTGGGCGAGCCCGACGCCTCCGGCCGCCGCCGGCCCATCGAGGTCCCCGGCAGCGAATTCGAGCTCGATACGGACTGCGTCATCATGGCCCTGGGCACCAGCCCCAATCCCCTCATCAAGTCCACCACCGAGGGCTTGGACACCCAGCGGTGGGGCGGCATCATCACCGATGAGGACGGCCTCACCACCTGTGAGGGGGTCTACGCGGGCGGCGACGCGGTCACCGGCGCGGCCACGGTCATCCTGGCCATGGGGGCGGGGAAGAAGGCCGCCGCCGCTATGGATCGGTATATCCAAGGCAAGTGACGGCTGGGTAAGAAAATATATTTTTCTTGACACAAAGGTGCAAATGGAGTATTTTATATTCTGTTTTTTGTCAACAGAAAAGGAGAAAGAGCTATGGCTGGAACGATCTCAAGGGGCGTTCGCGCTCCCATCATTCGTCAGGGGGACGACATCGTCTCCATCGTTGTGGACTCCGTGCTTGAGACGGCACAGGAGGAAAAGTTCGCCATTCATGATCGGGATGTGATCGCGGTGACCGAGGCCGTGGTGGCCCGAGCCGACGGCAACTATTGCACCACGGACAACATCGCTTTCGATGTGCAGCGCAAGATGGGCGACACAGTGGGGGTGGTCTTTCCCATCCTCAGCCGCAACCGGTTCGCCATCTGCCTCAGGGGCATCGCTCGGGGGGCCAAAAAGGTCGTCGTCCTTCTGTCCTATCCGGCGGACGAGGAGGGGAACCACCTGGTGGATGAGGATGCCCTGCTGGATTCCGGCGTGAATCCCTATTCCACTACGCTGACGGCGGAGGAGTTCATCCGGCTGTTCGGGGAGCCCAAGCACACCTTCACCGGCGTAAACTATGTGGACTATTATCGCAGCCTGATCGAGGAGGAGGGGGCGGAGGCTCAGATCCTCTTTGCCAACGATCCAGCCGCTATCCTTTCCTACACGGACACGGTCCTGTGCGCCAACATCCATGAGCGGGAGCGGACGAAAAAGCGGCTGCTGAAAGCCGGCGCAAAGAAGGCCATGACATTGTGCGACATCATGAACGAGTCCATCGACGGCAGCGGCTTCCAGCCGGAATATGGCCTCCTTGGCTCCAACAAGGCCACGGAGAATACCGTCAAGCTCTTCCCCAAAAACGCCCAGGAGGTGGCGGAGGCCATCCAGGCGGAGTTCTTCGCCCGGACCGGGATCCATGTGGAGGCCATGGTCTATGGGGACGGCGCCTTCAAGGATCCGGTGGGCAAGATTTGGGAGCTGGCTGACCCGGTGGTGTCTCCCGGCTTTACGGCGGGGCTCAACGGCCTGCCCAACGAGCTCAAGCTCAAATATCTGGCGGACAACGATTTCAAGGATCTGAGCGGCGCGGACCTTCGCCAGGCCATCCAGCAGCGGATCCGGGAAAAGAACGCCAGTTTGAAGGGACAGATGGTCTCCCAGGGCACCACGCCCCGGCGGCTCACCGATCTCATCGGCTCTTTGTGTGACTTGACCAGCGGAAGCGGCGACAAGGGAACGCCTATCGTTTTGGTTCAGAACTACTTCAGCAACTATGCCGACGCCTGATCCGTCCGGAAATCCAGCGCCCGCCATGGAAGGCGGGCGTTTGCATGTCTTGCATTGGGGATGAACCGTGGTATAATGGCAGCGAAAGAAGGGGATCACGGATGAATTATGAGGAAACCATAGCCTATATCCACAGCGCATACTGGAAGGGCACCAAGGACGGGCTTGCCCGGACAAGAGAACTGCTCTCCTTGCTGGGGGATCCGCAGAACGAACTGCGCTTTGTTCACGTGGCGGGGACCAACGGCAAGGGTTCCACCTGTGCCATGCTGGCAGCCATTCTGCAGGCGGCGGGTTATAAAACCGGCCTATATACCTCGCCCTTTGTAAACCGATTCAACGAGCGCATCGCCATCGACGGGAAGCCCATCCCCGACGAGGCACTGGTGGATGTGTTCGGGCGCATCCGTCCCATTGTGGACGCCATGCCCATCCAACCCTCGGAATTCGAGCTGATCACCTGCGCCGCCATGCTCTACTACAAGGAACAGCGGTGCGATGTGGTGGTTCTGGAGGTGGGCATGGGGGGAGAGTTCGACTCCACCAACGTGATCAACACGCCCCTGCTCACCGTGATCACCGCCATGGGCTTCGACCACATGAAGTATCTGGGGAACACCATGGCGGAGATCGCCTCGGCCAAGGCCGGCATCATCAAGCCCAACGGCACCACCTTGATCTACGGCATGAACCCGGAGGCGGACAAGGTGTTTTCCGAGACCTGCCAGCGGGTCCACGCCCGGCTTGTGGTCACCGATCACGATCGCATCGTTGACCATGCCCACACCCTTCAAGGACACGACCTCTCGTTCGGTCGCTTCGCCCACATCCACCTGCCCCTGATCGGCAGCCATCAGGTCCATAACGCGGCGCTGGTCCTCACGGCGGTGGAGGAGTTGAAAAAAGCGGGGCTGGCCATTCCCGATACCGCGGTCTATGAGGGCATGGCCTCGGTTCGCTGGCCCGCCCGCATGGAGCTGCTGTCCGAAAATCCTGTGTTTTTGCTGGATGGAGGGCACAATCCCCATGGATTTCGTGCTGCGGCCAGGACGCTGGAGGAGCTGTTTCCGCAGCAGAAGGTAACCGTGATGATGGGCGTCATGGCGGACAAGGATCACGGGGACATGATCCGGCAGCTGCTGCCCATGGCACGGCGCTTTTTCACCGTAGAGCCGAATTCTCCCCGGGCCATGACCTCGGATGCCCTGGCGGAGGAGATCCGCGACCTGGGAGGCGAGGCGGAGCCGGTGGGCTCGGTGGAGAACGGCGTGAAGATCCTTTTGAGAACGGCAAAACCGGAGGATGTGCTGCTGGCCATCGGCTCCCTGTATATGGCCGGAGCCGTCCGCAGTGCCATGGGAAAAGGAGAAGGAGAATAAAAATGGACATTCGTTTGGTAGCCTTGGACATCGATGACACGCTGGTGGACCGTTCTTCCATCGTGCCAAATCGCTCTCTGAACGCCCTTCGTCGGGCCCAGGAGCAGGGGGTGGAGATCGTTTTGGCCACCGGCAGGGGATATTTAGGCACGGAGGCCATCCGAAAGCAGCTGGGTGAAGGCTTCCGCTATATCATCTGTTTCGGCGGGGCTTTGGTGGCGGAGTATGCCACGGGCACCCCGCGGATCCACCGGTTCCTGTCAGCGGAGGATGTGGCTGCCTGCGTTCGCATCGCCAACGAGCTGGATCTTCATGTGCAGATCTATCAGGGGGACGAGGTGATCTTCCAGCGCATGACGCCCTTTGCGGAGCAATATTGCGCCTTTCAAAAGCTGCCCTGGCGCGTGGATGAAGAGATGCTTCTGCATGATCTTAACAACGTGCCCAAGGTGCTGATTTATGCGCCGCCGGAGCAGGAGGAGATGTATAAGAAGCTGGTGACCGAGCGGCTGCCAAAGCATCTGCATGCCCTGGGCTCCAAGCCCGGCTTCATCGAGATCGGCGATATTTCCGTCACCAAGGGCTCCGCGCTGAAGAAACTTGCCGAGGCATTGGGCCTTTCCCGGGCGCAGACCGCAGCCATCGGCGACAACACCCTGGATCAGGACATGATCAAATGGGCAGGCGTGGGGTGCTGCGTGCAAAACGGGAAGCCCTCCGTACAGGCGGTAGCCGACATGATCATTCCCGCCCAGGCAGAGGAAGGCGTAGCCTGGTTTTTGGAGAACCATGTGTTGAAGGATCAGGCTTGAACGGTGACCAGATTGGAGAATTCCGGCGTATAGGCGAAGGAAGCGGACTGGGCCTCCTGAATGAAGACACGGGAAAAGCCAAGGTCAAGGCAGGCCTGGATGGCGTTTTCATATTCCCGCCGGGTCAGCCGTCTATTTAAGGGCGGTTGGGCGTCCGGCTGGGGCGTAAACTGATGCATCAGGGATAGATGGGTTTCCGTTCCAAAATGGGTTGCAATGGCGGAAAGAATGTCCCTGGTGTCATAGACGCAGGTGGGCAGGACAAGGTGTCTGATCAGGACACCTTTTTTTGCGCGATCCGCCTCGTCCAGCACAAGCTGCCCGCTGTGCTCCAGCATGCGGCCGATGGCAGAAAGGGCCGTTTCAAAATAGCCGGGCGCCCTGGAAAAGCGATCCGCCAGCCGCTGATCGTGATATTTGAAGTCCGGCAACCAGATATCCACATAGTTTGACAGCTTATCCACGGTTTCCACAGACAGATATCCGTTGGTGTTATAGACGATGGGCAGAGTCAGCCCCTTGCTTTTCGCTATATCGAGGGCCTCACAGATGCCTCTCACGTGTGGCGTTGGCGTGACCAGGTTGATGTTTTCGGCGCCGATCCGCTGCAAGGTGAGCATGGCCTCCGCCAACGCCTTCGGGGTGAAGGCTTGGCCCAGGGTCCCGCTCTGAAGCACCTTGTTTTGGCAGAATTCACACCTTAGATTGCACCCGGAAAAGAACACGCCGCCGGAGCCCCCCGGGCCGCAGATGCAGGGTTCCTCATAGCGATGCAGACCGATACGGGCGATCCGCATGGCGTCCGTACAGCCGCAGAAGCCCGTCTGAAGGTGCCTGTCCACCGCGCAATGTCTCGGGCAAAGATCACAACTCATGCGGGCCGCCTCCCGCAGACGAAATTACGTTCCCAATAATCTTGATGCAGGCTGCTGCGGACCACCTGGCCCTTGGATGAGGAGGCATGGATCATGGCGCTGCTGCTGATGCAGATGCCGGTGTGATTCACGCTGTCCTTGGAGTCGCTTTTGAAGAAAACCAGATCCCCGGCCTGCAGGTCGCTCATGGAGGTGATCAGCTTCCATCTGCCGTTTTTCGAGTAGCTGCTGGAGCTCTGCCGGCTGAGACTATGGCCGCTCTGCTTCAGGCAGTAGTATACCAGGCCCGAGCAATCGAAGGAGTCGGGGCCTTCCGCGCCCCACTCATAGGGCTTTCCGATTTGATCCTGAGCGGCGGCGACCAGGCTTGCATAGGTTTTTTTCCCCGAGGAGGTTTTTGCGGTGGGTTTGGGCGTTGCGGTGATTTTGGCCGTCGTCTTTGTCGTTGCCTTTGCATCGCTCTTGGCGGTGGCTTTCGCCGTGGCCTTCTTGGTAGCTTTGGCGGTCGACTTGGTCGTCTGTCCGGAAGCGGTGCGACGGGCCGTGGGCTTGGGGGAAGGGGTGTCCGTGGGCAAAACAGGGATGGGCAAGGCATCCTCTGAATAAAGGACGACCCAGGCGTCATAATCCAGCTCGCCGCTGACGGTGAGGCCGTTGATCGCCTGAAACTGCATCACGGCCTGCTCCGTGTTGGGGCCAAAATAGCCGTTTATCCTGTCGGTATAATATCCAAGCTCCGCCAACCGCTGCTGCAGGCGCAGCACATCGGTGCCCGTATCCGAACGCTTGATGCGGTAGGGTTGGGCCCGTTCGCCATAGAGGGAGGATTGGGTGGCGCTGTCTGCCACGCCGGTTTGCGGCATGTTGCAGGCCCGCTGGAACAGGACCACGGCGCTGGCGATGGAATCGTTATACAGGGAGCCGGGCATATCGGAATCCAAATATCCCAGGTCCGTCAGCCGCTGCTGCAGGTTGATGACGGAGGCGTTGTCGTCCCCCAGCCGCAGCGTGGTATAGACCGAGAGGACCACCACATCGGAGGGGGGCATGGTCGGCCCATGGACGGGAACACTGGTGGGTACAGGAGAAAAGGAAGGGGCTGGCGTGGGCGCGGGCGTCGGTGAAGCAGAGGTTGACAAAGCGGAGGAAAGCGGGGTCGCCAGGTCCGCAACGGAATAGTAAGGGAAAACATCCTTCGCCATCAATGGCACATACACCAGCGCAACGAGCACGCTGATGACCAGGATGCCGATCAGAATCCGCGGCAAAATATGTATATAGGGTAAATGTCGATGTCGCATGGGGGTCTTTCCTCCGCTTCAGTATACATGAGTTGACCTTTTTCGTCATGTACAAAGTTTGAATTTTTTGCAAAAGGTTCCCTTCGCCAGCTTTGTGTGCTATACTGCATTTGTAAAAGTATGGCAATCGTGAATGTTGTGCAGGTGCGGAAGGAGTTTTCTGAAAGGGTGCTCTTTTCCGATATATCGTTTGAGATCGGGCCGAGGGATCACATCGGTCTTATTGGCGTAAACGGGTGCGGAAAGTCCACCCTCGTTCACATGATCCAGGGATTGGTCGCGCCGGATGCCGGCTACATCTCCATCGACTCCAGGTGCACCCTGGCTTCCGTGGAGCAGCTGCCCCAGCTTTCGGAGGATGTGACGCTATATGATTTCGTTCTGGAAGCCCATGCGGAGCTTTTGGAGGAGGAGAGGGAGCTGGACAGCATCGTTTCCCGCCTCAGCACCACGGATGGACAGGAGCGACAGCGGCTCATTGAGCGCCAGGACCGGTGCATGGAGCGCTTCCAGAGGGAGGGCGGCCTGACCTTCCGCAACATGACCCGTTCGGCCCTGCTGGGCCTGGGCTTCTCCGAGGAAGAGCTAAAAAAGCCCATCGCCCGGTTCAGCGGCGGCCAGGTGGCAAAGGCCATGCTGGCCCGGGCCATCCTGCGCAAGGCGGATTTGCTGCTGCTGGACGAGCCCACCAACAATCTGGATGTGGCGGCGGTCTGCTATCTGCAGGATTTTTTGAACAGCTACAAGGGGGCCTATGTGCTGGTCTCCCATGACAGGGCCTTTTTGGACGCCTCTGTGGACCGGGTGCTGGAGCTTGAAAACGGGCATCTCATCGCCACCCGCGGCAACTATACCCGCCATGTGGAGCTGAAGATGGACGAGCGGCAGATCGCGGCCCGCCGTTACCAGCAGACCATGAAGGAGATAAAGCGGATCGAGGGCATCATTGCCCAGCAGCGCCGGTGGAACCAGGCCCGCAACTATGTGACTATCGCCTCCAAGGAGAAGCAGATCGAGCGGCTGAAGGAGGGGCTCGTTCCCCCGGAAAAGGACCCGGCGGCCATCCACTTCCACTTCAGAGGGGCGGAGCCATCCGGCAACGAGATCATCGATGTGCGGGATCTGGCCGTTGCCTATGGGGACAAGCGGGTTTTTGAGCATGGGAATCTGCTCATTTGGAAGGGCCAGACCGTTTGTCTGGTGGGCGCCAACGGGTGCGGCAAGTCCACGTTCCTCAAGGTGCTGACGGGGCAGATGATGCCTGCGGAGGGTCACTTTCGCCTGGGCGCGGGGGTTCGGCTGGGCTACTTCCGGCAGGGTACGGATGAGCTCGATCCGCGCAACACTGTTTTGAGCGAGATGCAGGACGCCTTTCCCCACGCTACGGAAGGGGAGCTGCGGAACTACCTGGGGGCCTTCCTGTTCCGCGGGGACGACATCTACAAATCCATCGCCTCCCTTTCCGGCGGGGAGCGGGCCAGGATTAAGCTGCTGCAGCTGGTCCTGGGCGGAGCCAATGTGCTGCTGCTGGACGAGCCCACCAACCACTTTGACATCGCCAGCTGCGAGGTGATGGAAAGGGCGCTGGAAGCCTTCGGCGGCACGGTGCTCATTGTGACCCACGACCGGTATCTGGTGGAACGGATCGCGGATCGGGTGGTCCTGCTGGGCCCAACGGGGTTCGTTGAACCGGAGGAGGACGGCTCCTCCATCTTCGAGCGGCTGCGAACCAATGTCCCCCAAGGTCAGGACAAGCTCCGCCCGCAGACCCGGGACAACTATTATCAGCACCAAAAGGAATTCAAGGCCGCTCTGGCCGCCGCAAAGCAGGAGGCGACCAAAGCGGAGCGGGCCATCGAGGAGAATGAGCGACTGCAATCAGCCGCCCAGGCTCAGATCACCGAGGCGGAGCAGCGGGGAGATTTTGAGCAGATGCAGCGGCTATGCGTTCGGCTCGGTGAGCTGCAGGAGGAGGAAAGCCGGCTCTACGAGGCGCTTGAGCGGGCTGAAAACGAAAAAGAGCGGTTGGAAAAGGAGGCAGAGGCATGAACTGGGGCGGATTCCCCATTGGATTCAGATTCCCTGTACAGGACTTTTCTTTGGAAACCAAAAAGAACTGCTGGGACCGCGTGCTGCCTGCCCTGCTGTATGCGGATCTGACGAACTGCACGCTGCAGGAAGCGGAAACGGAGGAGCTGTTCGATCCCGATCAACTGATCTACATCGCCATCGTCAGCCCCAAGAAGATTTCGATCAACCGAAGGAACGGCTTTCTGTGGCGGAGGGACGGACATCTCATGAGCGCGCTGACGCTGTATCTGCCCGCCGTTCAGGAAAACTATCTGGAGCTGTACACAAAGCCCAGGGTACTGGCCGATATCACGCCGGAGCGAAACATCCTTCCCCGGGAGGGGAGCGAAGGCCTCTTCCCCGATCGCATCAACATGCAGCCAAAGACGCCTTTCCGACAGCGGGCGCTGATTTTGCCCAAGGGGGAGCTATCCTATGCAGAGCGGGCGAATCTGTGCCGTGCCGCCATGGAGCAGCTGTATCGCGAGGACGATGGGCTGTATCTTCAGATGCTGCCCCTTTCCGCCGGGGGAGAGGGCGCTGTATATACAGCTGTCGCCTGCCAGCGCGGGCGTCTCTTTTCCGACATGATCCCTGATGCAGGCGGAGAGCTGCACCGCTGCTATTTCGGCGTGCTGCCGGGGCAACGGCTTTTGATTGACGGATTCTCCGTGCCGGATATCCGGGCGCCCCATGATCCGGCATATGGCCTTGGCAGGGCCCTTTGTGTGGCGAAGGAGCGGGGGTTCACCCATATCCGTCTTTGCGCAACGGGGCTGGATGTGCCTCCCTGCGAGATAGAGCGGGAAGAGGATCCGGAGGAGCTGTATGCTCTTTCCGGAAAGCTTCCTCTGTTCGACAGGGTGATCCTGGCTGAATATGGCCGGGATGGACAAATCGTGACGGAAAGCATCGAGATCGACAGGAGGGACAAAGCATGCGTATCGTCGATATTATCGAAAAGAAACGGGACGGCGGGGAGCTGAACCGGGAGCAGATCGAGGAGCTCATCCTGGGCTATGTGAAGGGACAGGTCCCCGACTATCAGATCGCCGCGTTTCTGATGGCGGTGGTGTTCCGGGGCATGACGGACCGGGAGACGGCCATCCTCACCGATGTGATGATGCACAGCGGCGACACCGTGGACTTGTCCAGCCTGCCCGGAATAAAGGTGGACAAGCATTCCACCGGCGGCGTGGGAGACACCACCACGCTGATCGTGGCGCCCCTGGTGGCGGCCTGCGGCGGCATGGTGGCCAAGATGTCCGGCCGTGGCCTGGGGCATACGGGCGGAACGTTGGACAAGCTGGAATCCATCCCCGGGGTGAATGTCGAGCAGCCTCTGGATCGGTTTATGGATATTGTGCGGGAGAATGGCCTGGCGGTCATCGGTCAGTCTGGGAATCTGGTCCCCGCGGACAAAAAGCTCTATGCCCTCAGGGATGTGACAGCCACCATCGGCAGCACGCCCCTCATCGCCTCCAGCGTCATGAGCAAGAAGCTGGCTGCCGGGGCGGACGCCATCGTGCTGGATGTGAAGGTAGGATCCGGCGCCTTCATGCACACGGTGGAGGATGCAAAGAAACTGGCCTCCCTGATGGTACGCATCGGGGATCATCTGGGTCGGCGGTGCGAGGCCATCATCACCGACATGAATCAGCCCCTCGGCCTGGCTGTGGGCAACGCCCTGGAGGTCCAGGAAGCGGTGAATGTCCTCTCCGGCCTGGTGCCGGAGGAGGAGCCTTTGGTTCAGGTGAGCCTGCTGCTGGGGGCCCACATGCTGCTGCTCAGCGATCTGGCCGCCTCTGAGCAGGAGGGGAAGGAAAAGCTCCTGCAGGCGCTGCGCAGCGGAGCGGGCCTCCAAAAGCTTCGCAGCATGATTGCCGATTTGGGAGGAGACGCCACCTATATTGATGCGCAGCGGATCAAAGACCTGTGCAAGGTCCGCAAGCTGGTGGAGGTGTATCCTTTGAAGGAAGGCTACCTCTCCGGCCTGGTAGCGGAAAAGATCGGCATCGCATCCCAGATGCTGGGGGCTGGCCGCGCCAAAAAGGAGGATCGGATCGATCCGGCCGTGGGCCTCGTCATGCACAAGCGGGTAGGGGATCGTCTGTCCGCGAGCGAGCCATTCTGCACCCTGTATGTGAACGATGAGACCCATCTGCAGGAGGCCGTCGCCCTGCTCCACGAGAGCATGACCATCTCCTCTGAGAAACCGGCGTCCGCGCCCCTGGTATATGCCATCGTGAAGGAGTGAGCATGGAGCATCCTTTTATCATCATAGACGGAAACAGTCTGATGTACCGGGCCTTTTTCGCCCTGCAGACCCCCATGTCCAGTCGGGACGGCACCCCCACCGGCGCCCTCCATGGCTTTTTGGGCATGCTGCTAAAGCTTATTGATCGGGAGCCCAGCCATATGGCGGTGGCTTTCGATGTGCATGGGCCAACCTTTCGCCATCAGAAGTTTGAAGAATACAAGGCCGGACGCCGTCCCACCCCGGACGATTTGCGGACGCAGATGCCCATTTTGAAGGACATCCTGCGCAAGATGGGCATCGCCGTGGTGGAATGCCCAAGCTACGAGGCGGACGATATACTGGGCACCCTGTCTCGCCGGGGCGAGGCGGCGGGGCTGGATGTGCTGCTGGTGACCGGCGATCGGGACGCGCTGCAGCTTTCCACCGACCATACCCATGTGCTGCTCACCAAAAAGGGCATCACAGACACGGTGGAATATGATCCTGAGACCCTGAAGGAGGTCTATGGCCTGACGCCGGACCATATGAAGGATCTGAAGGCCCTCATGGGGGATTCCTCCGACAACATCCCCGGCGTTTCCGGCGTGGGGGAGAAGACCGCCCTGAAGCTGCTGGAGAGCTATGGGGATCTGGAGGGAGTGTTCCTTCACAAAGACGAAATCAAGGGCAAGTTGGGGGAACGTGTGCGGGAAAGCGAGGCTTCCGCCCGCCTGAGCTATTGGCTGGGCACCATCGTCACCTCCGCCCCGGTGGAGATTTCCCTGAAGGACTGCCTGTTTTCCAAGGATGCCATGGGAGGAGCGCGGGACACGCTGGAACGATTGGGGCTCAAAAGCATCCTTTCCCGTCTGCCCGCGGGGGAGGATAGCGCACCCGAGGCGGAGGCCGTGCCCTGCCAGATCGTAGAACTGACGACGCTGGATCAGGTTCGAGAGGTGGCAGCTGCCCACGAACAGGCGGAGCACATCGCCCTGATCATCTCTCCCGGCTTTTCTTTTGCCTACAACGGGCTGACCTCCTATGCCGTCATTATGGGGGAAACCCTCTTTGACGAGCCGGTCACCCGAAGGGAGCTCCTGGGCGTCCTGCTCACCGGCAAAGAAAAGAAGGTGCTCACCTTCGATAAAAAGGCCCTGCTCCACGCCTGGCGGGAGGACGGGTTGAAGGCATGCCCCATCCTGTTCGATGCCATGATCGCCGACTATCTGCTCTCCAGCAACCACCCGGTGGAAAGCTTTGCGGCCCTTTGCTTCGAGCGGGCGAACAGCAAAACCCCCACGGCCGGCCTGCTTTTCCCTCTGATGGACCGGATGGAGCGGGAGCTGGGGGACAACGGCATGCGCCGGTTGTACGACGAGGTGGAGATGCCTCTGGCCGATGTGCTCTTTCACATGGAGTGCGAGGGGTTTGCCCTGGACAGGGAGGTCCTCTCTCAGCTCCACGCCGCCTTTTCCAAGCGGCAAGCGGAGCTGTCCGAGCAGATCTATGCCCTGGCGGAGGAGCGGTTCAACATCCTTTCCACCAAGCAGCTGGGAACCATCCTTTTCGATAAGCTGGGGCTGCCTCCCCAAAAGAAGATCAAGTCCGGCTATTCCACCGACAGCGACACCCTGGAAGCCCTGAAGGATAGGCATCCTATCGTGCCGCTCATCATGGACTATCGCTTCGTTGCCAAGGTGGACGCCACCTTTGCCGAGGGGCTTTTGAAGGCAATCGGCCCCGACGGCCGGGTCCACACCAGCTTCAAGCAGTGCGTCACGGCCACGGGGCGCATCTCCAGCGCGGAGCCCAATCTGCAGAACATCCCGGTCCGCACCGCGGAGGGACGGGAGATCCGAAAGGCTTTCGTGGCCTCCCCGGGAAACGTGCTGGTGGGGGCGGACTACTCCCAGATCGAGCTTCGACTCTTGGCCCACATCAGCGGAGACGAGAATTTGATCGAAGCCTTCAACTCTGGGGCGGACATCCATCGGCGCACGGCGGCGGAGGTGTTTCACACCCCCTTTGAGGAGGTGACCCGGGAGCAGCGCAGCGCCGCAAAGGCGGTCAATTTCGGCATCGTGTATGGGATCTCCGACTTTGGCCTCGCCCAAAACCTGGGCATCCCGGTCAAGACCGCAAGCAGCTATATCCAGCGCTATTTTGAGCGCTATCCAGGCGTGCAGGCCTATATGAAAAACGCCGTGACCCTTGCCAAGGAGCTGGGCTATGCCCAAACCATCTACGGTCGACGCCGCCCCATGCCGGAGCTCAAAAGCGGCAACTACAACACCCGCAGCTTCGGGGAGCGGGTGGCCATGAACATGCCCATCCAGGGCAGCGCGGCGGACATCATCAAGATCGCCATGGTCCGGGTGGAGCAGGCCCTCCGGGATGCGGGGCTCCGGGGCAAGCTGGTGCTCCAGATCCATGACGAGCTGATCGTGGATACTCCGACGGAGGAGGCGGAAGCCGTTGCCGCTCTGATGAAATCCTGCATGGAGAACGTGGTTCAGCTGAAGGTGAAGCTCATTGCGGAGGCAGCCAGGGGCAACAGCTGGTTTGACACAAAATGAACACCTATGCACCTGTCGGCCTAACGGGAGGCATCGCCTCCGGAAAGTCCACCGTAGCGGAGCTGCTGCGAAGCTGGGGCTGTTTTTTGGCGGATGCCGACGCCATCTCCCGCCGTGCCCTCGACCCAGGGACGGTCTGCTTTGAGCAGACCGTCAGCGCCTTCGGGCGGGATGTTTTGCGGCCGGATGGAACGGTCGATCGGAAAAAAGTGGCGAGGATCGTCTTTTCGGATGAGCAGGCCCTTGCCATGCTGAACGGCATCATCCACCCTTACGTGCGCCAAAGGATGCGCATCGAATCGGAGGCCGCCTTTGAGAGGGAGCCGGGGCGGCTGATCGTTTGGGATGTGCCGCTGCTGTTTGAGTCGGGATACGACGCCGATGTTGCCAAAACCATCGTCGTCACGGCCCGTCAGGAGCTGCGGGTGCGGCGGATCAGAGAGAGGGACGGATTCACCCGGGCGGAGGCTCTGCGCCGCATCCGCGCTCAGATGCCCGACCGGGAGAAGGTCAGGCGGGCGGATTTCGTCATTCCCAACAACGGCACCCGGGAGGAATTGGAGACGAGGACGAGGGAAGTATTCAATGAGCTCATGGAAACGATGGATCGATGATCACAGGCTGATCTTCACCCTTGCGGTACTGGTGCTGCTGGGGGCGCTGTTGGCCGGCTATTTTCTCTATGCCCGCCCGGCGCTGCTGCGCTCGAAGTACAGGCTGGAGTACCGGGAGAACATCCTGACCTCCGCAAAGGAATTTGACCTGGACCCCTATCTTGTCTGCGGCGTCATCTTCACGGAGAGCGGGTTTCGCCCCGAAGCCAAGAGCAGCGTGGGCGCCCTGGGATTGATGCAGCTGATGCCGGCTACCGGTCTGGAGGAGGCGGAGTTGCTGGGCCTGGAGGACATCAAGGAGGCCATGCTCACCGAACCGGAGCTGAACATCCGCCTTGGCTGCTGCTATTTGAGAAAGCTGCTGGATGAATTCAAAGCCGAAAGCGTGGCTTTGGCCGCCTATAACGCCGGCCCCGGTCGGGCCAGGCAATGGCTGAAGGAATACGGCACCAAGGAGGATGGCTCCCTCATGTATATCCCCTATCCCGAAACCAGCAAATATGTGGGCAGGGTCCAGAGCGCCGCGGGACTCTATGAAAAAATGTATCCGGAGCTGGTCCGGCCAGCGGGGGAGAGCTGATATGGAAATTGTGTTGGCTGCTTTGATACTGCTTCTCGACCAGGGAACGAAGCTTTGGGCCTATCGCGTCTTTCGGGCCAAACCGCTTGTGCTGATCCCCGGGGCTTTGGAGCTGACCTATTTGGAAAACAGGGGCGCCGTATGGGGACTCATGCAGGGGTGGCGGATCGTTTTTTTGGTCGCCACGTTCCTGTTTTTGATCGTGCTTCTGTGGTTCTATCTCCGAAAACGACGGGAGATGTCCGCTTTGACCCGGGTCATCCTTTCGCTCCTCTTCTCCGGCGCCGTGGGGAACCTGATCGATCGGCTGTTTTTGGGGTATGTGCGGGACATGATCTATTTCAGCCTCATCAATTTTCCCGTGTTCAATGTGGCGGACAGCGCCATCACCATCGCCGCCTGTCTGCTGATCCTGGAAACCTTCTTCAGCAAGCGCAAGAACACCACCTTCGACCTGATGGGAAGCTGCTTTCCCAAGAAGGACACAGGGGTTGACCATGAGTAGCGAGGAGCTTTTTATTGCGGAAAAACCCTTTCGCCGGCTGGATGTGTGCCTCTCGGAGATGACGGATCTGTCACGCTCCCGGGCGCAGGCCCTGATCGAAGGGGGACATGTTCTGCTCAACGGCCGTCCCTGCCGCCAAAGCGACGGCGTCAAGGCGGGGGACTCGGTTCGATATATCCTCCCCGAGGCCAAGTCTGTGGAGCTGGTTCCGGAGGATATCCCCCTAGATATCCTGTTTGAGGATGAGGACCTTTGCGTGATCAACAAACCCCGGGGCATGGTGGTCCATCCGGCGGCGGGCAACGAGAGCGGCACGCTGGTGAACGCATTGCTCCATCACTTCGACGGCCTCTCCACCATCGGGGGCGAGGTCCGGCCCGGCATCGTCCATCGCATCGATAAGATGACCAGCGGCCTTCTGGTGGTGGCCAAAAACGATATCGCTCACGAGGGGCTGGCCCGGCAGTTTGCCGACCATTCCGCCCATCGGAGCTATGTGGCTTTGGTCGCCGGGAACATGAAGGAGGACGAGGGTTCGGTGGATGCTCCCATCGGTCGCCATCCAACCGACAGAAAGCGCATGGCCGTGGTGCCCAACGGACGCCGGGCAGTGACCCATTTTCGGGTGCTGCATCGATTTTCGGCCATGACTCTGCTCTCCTTGGAGCTGGAAACGGGACGGACCCACCAGATCCGGGTGCACATGGCCCATATCCATCATCCCTTGGTGGGAGATGATGTCTATTCCAACGGCAAAAACAACTTAGGCTTGGCAGGGCAGGCCCTTCACGGATGGCGCCTCCGGTTTGTCCACCCCAAAACAGGGGAGCCCATGACATTCCAAGCGCCTCTGCCGGAGGACATGAGCCGTGCCCTGAAGCGGCTGGGATATCCCGGCTCCCTTGCCTATCCCGCGGAGGAGGAGCCATGAAACGGCTGATCTGTGTTCTGCTGGCCGTGCTGCTTCTTTTGGGATGCGGTCGGGAGGTCATCACGCCAGCTTCGGCCGTGGAGACAACTCCCGGCATGTCGCCCACACCCGCTTCCGCGCCTGTGGAAATCACCCCCGCGCCTTCTCCCACGCAAGCTCCGACGGCGGTGCCACTGCCGACCTGTGTCCCACGCAGGGGACAGGATGCCGCTTTTGCGGAGGAACTCCTGTCCCATGACGGGGAGCCCCTTCTCTCCCGGGTAAAGGAGTTGTTGGCTGGGGAGAAGCTGACGAAGAAGGCGTTTTATTCTCAATTCGCCGACCTGATCCGACGGGTGAAGGAGCTGGACGAAGCTTTTCTTCACCTGCAGGAGCGTGGCCGCGCCCTGACCGCGGACAGACGGGAGAAGACCGTCGAAGCGCTGACCGTGCTGATGTCCGCGGAAACGATGGATGCCCTTTTGTCTGTCTATGCCCGCTGTCCCGGCGAGGGGGAGGATCTGCCGATCTCCGACTATGCCGCGGCGATGGACGATCTAATCGGCCATGTTCAGGCAGCAGAGGAAAGGACGGTCTCCTTTTATGATCTTGATGAAAGGGGCGCAGGGGAATATAGGGAGGATCTTTCCCGATATTTGGGGGAGCCCATTGCCCCGCAAAAGATTTTGGCAGCCCTGGAATCCCTGGCCCAGACGGAGGCCTATGCCCTGAGCGCGGCGCTGCAGGCGGACCCGGAGGCCGGCCGCAAGCGGGAGCGCATCACCTTCGGCAGCCTTGAACAGGATCTGCACTTTTTGTATACCCACACCGAAAGTCTCTGCCCGCTGCCCGATGAAGCAAGGCTTCCGGAGCTGTCGAAGGACGCGACGGGGCAGGACAGGGACCTGCTGCATCTGGCCTTCTATGGCTATCCGGGCATGGCGTTCCTCAGAGCCTATTCGGCCCATGTGCCGGCGGAGCAGCGGATCCGCTGGGCCAACGCCCCGGATGGGTATCTGGCTGGCTTGGCCATCCACGCCGCCTATACGGTCGTTCCTCAGCTGGGGGAATTCGGATTGGACTATGTCCAGTATCTCTGGTACGAGGAGATGGTGGATGTGGCCTTGACCGGCATCTGTGCGCTGCTGATCCATTATTATGGTTATTCCGCCAGGAGCATCGCGGCATATCTGGAAGGGTGGGGCGCGGCATCCTTCGCCGGGTATCTGTATGATCGGGCCATGTTCGATCCCTTTGAATGTCTGGTGGCTGCCTATGGCTACTGGTGCTATCTGGACATCTGCCAGGCGGCGCTGGATGCGGGCTGCACCTCAGAGGCGCTGTTCTTGCGGGACTATCTGGCCGCCGGGCCGGCGCCCTATGAGGCATTGAAAGAATATATGGTCCGCAAGTATCAAAAACAAGGTTGACAAAGGGACAGCAGGATAGTAAAATCAACTGCAAATATGGGCCGTGAGAAAGAGGAGTACACCCGGTTTCCTCTCAGAGAGGCGTCCGAAAAGCTGCAAGGATGCTGTCGAGACCGGATGGAAGGTCGCTTTTTAGCCTTGCGACGCGAGAACCGAAGGGTGCGTAGTGTCGCACGCAGCCGCTGCGTTATGGCTTTGAGGGAAACGGGGGAGACTCCGTTTAACAAAGGTGGTACCGCGAGCGCCCGCTTCGTCCTTTGACGAGGCGGGCGATTTGTTTGATGAAAAAGGAGAAGTCTATGAAAGAGATGCCGAAGAACTACGATCATCAGATCGTGGAAAGCAAGTGGTATGAGAAGTGGGAGAAGAGCGGGTATTTCCATGCCGAGCCCAACCCCGACAAGGTGCCCTTCACCATCGTGATCCCGCCCCCCAACATCACGGGCAAGCTTCACATGGGCCACGCCCTGGACAACACCCTTCAGGACGCCATCGCCCGCTATAAGCGAATGGCGGGCTTTGAGATGCTCTGGCTCCCGGGAACGGATCACGCCTCCATCGCCACAGAGGTGAAGATCGTGGAAGCCCTGGCCGACGAGGGCCTGACCAAGAAGGATGTGGGTCGGGAGGGCTTTTTGAAGCGGGCCTGGCAGTGGCGGGAGGAATACGGTTCCACCATCGTGAAGCAGCTTCGGAAGATGGGCTCCTCCTGCGATTGGGCACGGGAGCGGTTCACCATGGACGAGGGCTGCAACAGGGCCGTGGTCAAGGTGTTCAAATCCCTCTATGACAAGAAGCTCATCTATCGGGGCGACAGGATCATCAACTGGTGTCCCGATTGCAAAACCGCCCTTTCCGACGCCGAGGTGGAGTATGAGAGCCAGCAGAGCCATCTCTGGCACATCCGCTATGACGCGCCGGACAAGTCCTATTCCATCACCGTGGCCACCACCCGACCCGAGACCATGTTGGGGGACACGGCCATCGCCGTGAACCCGGAGGACGAGCGCTATAAGGATATCATCGGCAAAACGGTCATCCTGCCCCTGGTGGGCCGGGAGATTCCCATCGTGGGGGACAAATACTGCGAGATGGAATTTGGCACCGGCGCTGTGAAGATCACCCCTGCCCACGACCCCAACGACTTTGAGGTGGGGAAGCGGCACGATCTGCCCATCCTGAAGGTGTTTGACGAAAGGGGCTATATCAACGAGAACGGCGGCAAATACTGCGGCCAGGAGCGTTTTGAGTGCCGTAAGAACATCGTGGCAGACCTTCAAGAGAGCGGAAATCTGGTGCGGATCGAGGACTATACTCACAATGTGGGCACCTGCTATCGCTGCCATACCACCATCGAGACCATCGTGTCCAAGCAGTGGTTCGTGGATATGAAGCCTTTGACGGAACCCGCGCTGGAGGCGGTGCGCTCCGGGCAGGTGAGGTTCATCCCCGATCGATTCTCCAAGCCCTATTTCAACTGGATGGAGAACATCCGCGACTGGTGCATCTCCCGTCAGCTCTGGTGGGGCCATCGGATCCCCGTCTACTATTGCGATGATTGCGGCGGCGTGTTCTGCGAAGAGACCGCTCCCGAAAAGTGCCCCACCTGCGGCGGCAAGCTCCGGCAGGATGAGGATGTGCTGGACACCTGGTTCTCCTCGGGGCTTTGGCCCTTCTCCACGCTGGGATGGCCGGAGAAGACGGAGGAGCTCGGCTACTTCTATCCTACAACAACGTTGGTGACGGGCTATGACATCATCACCTTCTGGGTGAGCCGCATGATCACCTTCGGCATGGAGGTCATGAAGAAGCCCCCCTTTGAGAACGTGTATATCCACGGCCTTGTGCGGGACAGCCTGGGCCGGAAGATGAGCAAGTCCCTGGGCAACGGCATCGATCCCCTGGAGATCATCGAAAAATATGGCGCCGATCCATTGCGCTTTTCCCTGGTCACCGGAAATTCCGCAGGCAATGACATGCGCTTCTATTGGGAAAAGGTGGAGTCCGCCCGGAACTTCTGCAACAAGGTCTATAACGCGGCCCGCTTCGTGCTCATGAACATTCCGGAGGATGCCCAGCCGGTGATCCGCGAGGAACTGCTGGACACCGCCGACAGATGGATCCTGTCCCGCCTCAACGAGATCACTCGGGAGGTGACGAACAACCTGGAGGCATACGAGCTGAATTTGGCGGCGGAGAAGATCTATGACTTCATCTGGGCTGAGTTCTGCGACTGGTACATTGAGATGGCAAAATCCGCCCTCTATGGGGACGATCAGGCCCGGAAGGAGAATGTGTCCGCGGTGCTGATCAAGGTCCTGGGCACCTCCATGCAGCTGCTGCATCCCTTCATGCCCTTCATCACGGAGGAGCTCTATCAGCAGCTGCCTGGCCACGAGGAGACCATCATGCTTTCCGCCTGGCCCAAGGCGGCGGACGAGCAGCTCTATGCCCGGGAGTGCGACACCATGGAAACCATCATGGACCTGGTGAAAAACATTCGCAACATTCGGGCAGATCTGAAGGTGCCGCCGGCACAAAGGATCGAGGCGCGGATCGTCTGTGCCGATCCCAAGGCTCTCTTGGGTGCGGAAGGATACCTCTTAAAGCTGGCCGGGGTAGAGAAGACCACCATTCAAACTGAACGGGGCCAGGTTCTCAAGAGCGATGTGCACATCGTCTGTGAAAAGGCGGAGGCCTTCATCCCGCTTGCCTCCCTGGTGGATCTGGACAAGGAGCGGGAACGCATTGACAAGGAGATCGAGCGGGTGAAGGGAGACATCGCCCGGGCCCAGGGCAAGCTGGCCAACGAGAAATTCGTTTCCAAGGCCCCGGAGGCCGTGGTCAACGAGGAGCGCCGCAAGCTCCAGGCGGGGGAGGACATGCTCAAAAAGCTGCAGGAGCGCCGTGACGCCCTTTCCGAATAGGCAAAAAATGCAGCTCCGCATTCAAACGGATGCGGAGCTGCGCGGATTCCCTTCAGCTTTTCAAAAAAAGCTATTGACATTTTCTGCTCGATGATGTATATTTGTCGAGTCGCGAAAAGCAGCGTGGCGCTTTGCGGGGTGTAGCGCAGTCCGGTAGCGCACGTGCTTTGGGAGCATGGGGCCGGAGGTTCGAATCCTCTCACCCCGACCAGGTGTGGCCCCGTGGTCAAGCGGTTAAGACATCGCCCTTTCACGGCGGTAACAGGAGTTCGATTCTCCTCGGGGTCACCATTCCTTCTGGGAATTGATTTGGGCCTTTAGCTCAGTTGGTCAGAGCAGTCGGCTCATAACCGATCGGTCCGGGGTTCAAGTCCCTGAAGGCCCACCACGCGGCCCGGTAGTACAGTTGGTTAGTACGCCAGCCTGTCACGCTGGAGGTCAGGGGTTCGAGCCCCCTCCGGGTCGCCATTTTCTCCGACGAGAACGGCTCACCAGCTTGCTGGTGTAGCTCAATGGCAGAGCAACTGATTTGTAATCAGTAGGTTGAAGGTTCGACTCCTTTCACCAGCTCCAAACCTTGACAGCTTCATACTTGGATGGGTTCCCGAGTGGCCAAAGGGAGCAGACTGTAAATCTGTTGTCACAGACTTCGGTGGTTCGAATCCACCCCCATCCACCAATATGCGGGAATGGCGGAATTGGCAGACGCGCACGGTTCAGGTCCGTGTGAAAGCGATTTCATGCAGGTTCAAGTCCTGTTTCCCGCACCATGTCGAATGTTCATAACGACAATGAACATTCCGTAGACAGGAGTAATCGAAAGATTGCTCCTGTTTTCGTTTATCCGGCCTTGCGTGTGATGTA
>Ga0079305_1000573_pt1 | contig 74584 bp, 68 predicted proteins | sample LMS_cellobiose_e_FD_79183 | JGI IMG/M metagenome (GOLD analysis project Ga0079305, IMG submission 79183) | Rumen-fistulated moose microbial communities from Alaska, USA - LMS_cellobiose_enrichment | ecosystem: Host-associated > Mammals > Digestive system > Stomach > Rumen fluid ...
AATAGGCCTGAACAACTCTATTGTACAGGATGAGTGCTCTTTTTTGTGTAACTTCTTTTTTCTCCACCCGCATAGCGGGTGGTTTTCTGTTTCGCTTCGCTCAACTGCCTAAAGGCACTAATGCAGACAGGGCGGGAGGCAGCGGCTTCCCGCCCTGTTTTGACAGCCTCCATCCGGCCTGCGGCGACTCCTGTCTGGAGTGTGTTTCATTCATGGTGCAGCCACTCAGCGGGATGCCGATTTAGAAACACACTCTAAGTCAGACGACATAAAACGCCAGCGACAGCAGCGCAAAGACGGATACCCAGCCCAGCAGCGGATAGACGACGTTGACCAGCAGCTCGAAGCCGCAGACGCTCAGCAGCGCCGCCGCGCCCGCGCAAAGCGCCAGCGCCGCCGAACGCCCCACGCCCAGCCCCGCGAGCTGGTCCCGCAGCGAGGCGAGCATCGCGCCCAGCGTCGTCACGACGGAGAGGGCCATGAGCGCGACGACGATGTAGTATCCCCCGATTCCCCAGCGCGCGGCCATCACGACCGTGGGCAGCGCCGTCTGGCGCAGCCGCTCGTCGCAGCGCAGCAGCGCCGCATTGGCGGGAAGCAGCATGACCAGCATGAGCAGCGCGACGGCGACGCCGGTCTGCGCGGGGCGGACCTCCCGCCTGCCGGCCGCGACAATGACCCCTCCGGCCAGCGCGCCGTTGAAGGCGGCATAGAGCAGACCCATCGGCACCGTCGCCACGAGGCCTTCTCCTGAAAACGCCGCGCCCGCGGCCGGAGCGAACGCCAGCGCCGTGTAGACGCCCGCCATGCCCGCCGCGAGCGCCAGACCCGCCCGCCCCAATGCGGGAACGCCCGAGACGGCCAGACCCGCCCCCGCGAGCAGAGCCGCCAGCGCGCCCGCGAAGCGCGCGCCCTTCATGTCCAGCGCCAGTGCGCCCAGCTCGCCGCCGGCGGCGACCATCGCCGAGGCCGTCATCAGCGCCAGCAGGCCGTGGAGCAGATGCATCACGTCGCGGCAGCGGCGGTCCATCAGTCGGCCGTACAGCTCCGGAAAGCTGGCGGCCCCCGTTTTCCGCGCCAGCGTCGTCAGCATAAAGACCAGCATCCCCACGCCCGCGCACGCCGCCGCCGCGCCCAGCCAGGACGCCGTGCCAAGGCGCGCGAAGAACGCCTCGATCTCCCGTCCGGACGCGAAGCCCGCGCCCGCAATGGCCGCGCACACGGCTGACGCCGCCTGAATTTCCGCCCTGCGAAGCATCCTCATCCACCGCCCTTCGCCTCATGCTATGCCCGGCGACGCGGCGGCATGACCGCTCCCTGCACGGCCCGGGGGGTGAAAAAGGGCGCGGTTCATGCAATGCAGCGGCGTGAAGCGGCGGGAACGCGGCGCGGCGGATCCGGTTTCATGGCCGAACAGCAGAATCGCGGCGCGAACTGATCGGCGTCAGGGTGAAGCTGAACGTACTGCCCTGACCCGGCCGGCTGGTCACGCAGATGCGTTCGCCCATCGAATTGAGGATCTCCCGCGCGATGGACAGGCCCAGGCCCGAGCCTGAGGAGCCCGTGCGCGATTTATCCGCCTTATAGAAGCGATCAAATACATACGGCAGATCGGCCTCGGAAATGCCGATGCCGGTATCGGCGACGCACACCACGACGCGGTCGTCGTCGGCGCGGACGTCCAGTGAGATGACGCCGCCCTCCGGCGTGTACTTCATGGCGTTGTCCAGCAGGATCACGAGCACCTGTTCGACCCGGTCGGCGTTGGTCAGCACATCCGGGCAGTCCTCCGGCCGCACGAGCAGTCGGAAGGTCTGGTTTTTATCCCGGGCGGTGCTGGTGTACTTTTCGGCCAGATCCCCGACGATGGCGCCGAGGTCGACCTGCCGGATCTCCAGCGACAGCTTGCCGCTCTGCAGCCGGCTCAGCTCCATCAGATCGTCGATCAGCCGGCTGAGGCGCAGCGTCTCGCGCAGCAGGATGTCGTAGTAGCGCATGCGCGTCTCCTCGCTCTTGACCATGCCGTCGCGCAGCGGTTCAATCAGGCCGCGCATGGCGGTCAGCGGGGTGCGCAGCTCATGCGACACGTTGGCCACGTAGTCGCGGCGCGTGCGCTCAAGGCGCTCGCTCTCGGTGATGTCGGTGAACAGGCCGACCGCGCCCACGGTCTGGCCGTCGTCGCCCGTCACCGGATTGATGGTGGCGCGGATGACCCGGTCGCTCGTCACCAGCTCGCGCACGGAGGGCAGGCTGGCGGAAATCGCCCGGTCGAACGCCTGCCACAGCTCTTCGTCCGGCACGAGCGCCATGCGGTCGCTTGTCGAATTGTTGCCCGGATACAGCTCGCGCATGGCCGGGTTGAAATACGTGATCTCCCCGCTGCTGTTGAGGGAAACGAAGCCCTCGCGCAGGCCGTTGACGGACTGCTTCAGCCGGTTGCGCTCGATGGTCAGCTCGGACAGGTTGTGCGACAGCTCGCTGGACAGATAGTTCAGCGAGGCGGCCAGCTGGCCCACCTCGCCCCGCTGGCTGGCGTCGGCCTCGATGGAGAAATTGCCGGAGGCCATGGCCAGCGCCGCGTCGCGCATCTGCCTCAGCGGCCTCGTGATGCGGCCGACCACCAGATACACGAGCATCACCACCAGCGGCATGATGATCAGCAGCGACATCATGAGCGCGCTGTTCAGCCCGTTCATGGCCGCCAGCGCTTCGTAGAGCGGCACGATCATCAGCACCGCGCCGACGACGTCGCCGCCGCGCCGCATGGGAGAGGCCACGCACACCAGCTGCAGCGACGAAAAGAACGGAAGGCCGGTGTAGGTCGACACCTCTTCGCCGTCGAGCACGCGCTGTATGACGCTTTCCAGCGACGAGCGCAGCTCTTCGGTTACGCCGTCGCTGGCGGCGATCAGGTCGCCCCGGGCATCCAGCACGAGGAACGAGCCGCCCAGCACGGAATCGTCCTGCTGAAGAAACTGAAGCAGCGTGTCGATCGGGTCGGCCGGGCCGCCGGAGCGCCGCCCGATCAGCCGGCCCAGCGACCGCACCTTGGGCAGCATCTCGTTGGCCTTGATGCCGGCGAACATCATGCGCGAGGTGACGGTGTAGATGGCGCCCGTCATCAGGGAGGCCAGCACCAGCGTCATGATGACCACCAGAAAGACCCTGCGGAGCAATACGCTCTTTTTCATCTTGCCTATCCTTCAACGTCGAACTTGTAGCCCACGCCGTACACCGTCCTGAGCGACCACGGCACACCCTCCTGGGGCAGCTTCTGGCGAATGCGCTTGATGTGCGTATCCACGGTGCGCGTGTCGCCGAAGAAATCATAGCCCCACACGTTCGAAAGAATCTGCTCCCGGCTGAACACCTGCCCGGCGTGCGAGGCCAGCATGTGCAGGATCTCGACCTCCTTGGGCGTGCAGGGGACCACCTGGTCGCTGACCTTCACCTGATAGTTGCTCAGATTGATTTCCAGCTGCGGGAAGCGGATGATGTTCGCGTCGGCGGGCGTTTTCTCCGAAAAGCGCCTGAGCACCGCCTTGATGCGGGCCAGCACCTCGCGCGGGCTGAAGGGCTTGACGATGTAGTCGTCCGCCCCCAGCTCGAGCCCCAGGATGCGGTCGATTTCCTCGCTCTTGGCCGTGAGCATGATGATGGGCAGCGACCTGGTGAGCCGGATGGTGCGGCACACGTCGATGCCGGACATGCGCGGCATCATCAGGTCCAGGATCATCAGGTCGGGCTGCCGCTCCTCCACCAGCCGGAGCGCCTCCTCCCCGTCGTAGGCGGAGATGTGATCGTATTTTTCAGCGTCGAGATACAGGCCGATGGACTCATGGACGACCGGATCATCGTCGCAGATCAGAATCAGCGGACAATGCGTCATGGGGATCACCTCACATTTAAACTCATTTTTATTATAGCCGTTCAAAAGCGCCCGCGCAATGGACTTTTCTAATAAGCCATAATGTTTTCATAATCCAAAAGCGCATAGCATGCGCGGTTCCGGGGAAACTGGCGTGTGTGACGCCTTTGAACGGCATTGCATCAAAGAAAACAGGAGGCATTGACGATGAATCAGAGCATAGAGCTGCTGCGCGACGTGGTGCGCACGGCGCGGGACGGCGACGAGGGCATCCGCCTCGTGATGGAAAAAACGGACGACACGGCGCTTCGCCAGGCGCTCTTCGCCGAACAGGAACAGTATCAGGCCGTGGAGCGCGACGCCGGCCGCAGGCTGGTGGACATGGGCAGCAGGGCAGAGCCGGAAAGCATGATGGCGCGCGCCGGCATGTGGATGGGCATGCAGATGCAGACGCTCGCCGACCGGAGCACCAAACACCTGGCCAATCTGCTCATCCAGGGCAGCACCATGGGCATCACGGAGCTGACGCGCTCGCGCGGCGAGCACAAGGGCGCCGACGCGGAGAGCGTCGCGCTGTGCGAACGCCTGATCACGCTTCAGCAGAACGCCATCGAGCAGGCAAAGGGATTTCTGAACTGATTGTCCGCCGGGACAACCGAAGGGCGGCCTTCCATCGCGGAAAGCCGCCCTTCGGCTGCAAAAAGCAGAGATTACCCGACCGGCGCGAGGCGAATGACGTTCCAGCTCAGCGCGGGCAGCCTGGCCGTGAGAACGCCGCCGTCGAGCGCGTCGCCGGAAAGCGTTGTCGGCGCCACGTTGTTCGGATTCTGCTCGGTGTTGACGGCGCGCACGTCGTCGTGATGCAGCAGGATATGCTCGACCGGACGCAGGCCGGCGAAGGCGCGCAGGTCCGCCGTGAGCGCCAGATCGTCGGTCAGGCTGCGGTTGACGGCGAAGACGGTCACGCCGCCGTCGTCCGAAAGCGTCGCGGAGGCGTCCAGCAGCGGCACGTTTTCAAAGTCGCCGCAGTCGTAAACAGGGGATTTCGCCACGACGCTGAGCGAGACGCCACGGCCGAAGCGGGACGCGTGCAGGAACGGCCAGTAGATGGTCTGCGCCCAGGCGCCGCCGCCGTTCCGCGTCATGATGGGCGCGATGACGTTGACCAGCTGCGCCAGACAGGCGATCTTCACGCGGTCCGCGTTGCGCAGGAAGGTGTTCAGGATGGTGCCGCACAGCAGCGCGTCCTCGAAATTGTACACATCCTCGAGAATGGGCAGCGCGCGGCCCCAGCGGTCCCGCTTCCAGATCTCCTGATTCTGCTGGCTGGAATGATACCACACGTTCCACTCGTCGAAGGAAAGGTTCAGCGTCTTTTTGGCGTGCTTCTTCCCCTTGACCGCGTCGCAGATGCTGATTACCGTGTGGATGAAGTCCTCCATGTCCATGGCGCGCGCCAGGAAGCCGGGCGTATCGCCGGTGGGATTGCCGTAGTAGCGGTGCAGCGACACGTAATCGACCGTGTCGTAGCACTCGTCCAGCATGGTGAGCTCCCAGTCGCCAAAGGTGGGCATCTGCGAGGAGGACGAGCCGCAGGCGACCAGCTCAATGGAGGGATCGATCATCTTCATCATGCGTCCCGCCTCGTTGGCGACGCGGCCGTACTCCACGGCCGTCTTGTGCCCCATCTGCCACGGGCCGTCCATCTCGTTGCCCAGGCACCACAGCTTGATGCCCAGCGGCTCCTTTGCGCCGTTCTTCACGCGCAGATCGGACCAGTAGCTGCCGCCCGGATGATTGGCGTATTCCACGACATTGCGCGCCGCATCCACGCCGCGCGTGCCCAGGTTGACGGCATACATGGGCGCGGCACCGGCCTCGCGGCACCAATTCACAAATTCGTGCAGGCCGAATTCGTTGGGCTCGGTGGTGGACCAGGCCAGGTCGAGGCGTTTCGGGCGCTCGCTCACCGGCCCGATGGAATCCTCCCAGTTGAAGCCGGAGACAAAGTTGCCGCCCGGATAGCGCACGACCGGCACGTCGATGGCGCGGATCAGATCGATGACGTCGCGGCGGAAGCCGTTCCCGTCGGCCTTCGGATGCCCGGGCTCATAAATGCCGCCATAGACCGCGCGGCCCAGATGCTCGATGAATGAGCCGAACAGCCGCGGATCGACGCGGCCCACCTGATAATCCCTGTCCAAGACGATAGAAGCGTTTTTCATGGCGCGATCTCCTTCATTTGTCAATGATACCCGATGCTGCGATACATGAATTATATCAGGCCCACGGCGCTGTGACAAGAAAATTTTCAAGACCCCGCGCGCCTCGCCCGCGCTGACAATCGTTTGTGGAAGCGGCAGAATATCCCAATACTCACTGATTCTTTCGACGGGGATTCCTTCGCTTTTTATCATGATTCAGCCATGAATCGCTCCCGGCAGGCGCTCCAGATCTTTGTCAGAATGATGATGCCCGTGCTTACTGTCCGTCACATAATGATTGTGCTCATGAGAATGAGCAACCGTATGAGTATGTGTTGAGCCGTCATGTGTATGCGTAAATGTGTGCTGATGCTCATGGAGATGATGCCGGATCAACGTATCGGCTACAACAAGCACCGACCCCCCAATCATCACGGCTAAGGCGACAAGATACATCCATGACAGCTGTTCTCGCAGGAAAACGAACGAGAAAAACGCGCCGACAAAAGGTGCGACGGCGTAATAAGCGCTGGTTTTTGCTGCGCCAAGGACATTCTGAGCGCGGACGTAAAGAAATATGCTGAGCCCGTAGGCCACAAACCCCAACAGCAAAGCAAAGGCAATATACATGATTCCCGGCATTGATTCTCTTTTGATCAGCGCAATCACAAGAGAGCCCAACCCAGAAAAGATACCTTTCAGCACGACAATCTCATATGTGCTCTTGGATGAAATGTTCCGCGTGCAGTTGTTTTCAAATCCCCAGCAGACCGTCGCCGCCAGCACAAACAGCGACCCGTATGAAAATCGGAAGCTGTCCGTCCCCTCAAAGGAAAGCAGGATGCTGGACAGGGTAATCAGCGCAATGGCCGCCCAGAGCCTTTTGGACACCGCTTCCCTGAAAATGAACAAAGCGATGACTGTGGTAGCAACGATTTCAAAATTACCAAGAAGAGATGCGTTTGCCGATGATCCATAGCTGATGCCGAGCATAAGAAAGATCGGCGCCGCAATGTCGAGCACGATCATACCGATGACAAATGGAAGATCCTCCTTTGACAATCGTTCCGATTCGGTCCTGCTCTTTTTATTGAACATCGACAGGACGCCAATTCCAACGCCTGCTCCCAGATAAAGAAGCGCTGCCATCGTGGTAGGTCCCACCTCCCGCAGCAGTATTTTAGATAACGGTACATTGACGGCGTAAAACACCGCTGCCAAAAATGCATACAATATAGCCTTTGTTTTGTCCATCATTCTTCCACCCTTTCTTATGTCGGCTCGCATCATAACCGGGCTCGTCCGTCATCTTAATTCATGGGAACATGTCTACCGTGCCGTTTTCTGTCGTTTTCTCCGTCCGAGGGAACTTATCCAAGATTATGCCTGTTCGCGGGAACATATCGACAGATGAAATACTCATAACTCATCAGTAAAAAAGTCACTATCTATCTTTTTTATTTCATAGATGTGCTCAACAGAAACACCAACATTGTGTTTTATCATTAGTTTTGTAAGTGTTGTTCCATCAATCAAAACGACTTTAACCCCTAATAAGTTCTCCGCATATTTTACAGAGCCTGATGAGAATTTTGCAGTCGTTATGAATAGGCCTTTTTGCGCTTGCTTTTCTTGAAGTGCCCCAACAAATTTCTGTATTTCTGGCTTACTGACAGTTAATTCTGGCGACCATTGTTTTGCTTGGATATATATATTACTAAACCCAAGTTGATCCTCTTTAATTATTCCGTCAATTCCGCCATCATTTGACTGTTGTGTTACTGTTCCTGCACCTTCGATGCCATTTCCATATCCCATATTAAGCAGCAGTTTTACCACTAGTCTTTCAAATCCAGAAGGTGGTAAATTCATTACTTCATCCATAATTTGACTTGCTAAAGCAGTGTTTATTTGCTGGTATGCAACATCCAACATCTCCATTGGAGATTCATCTTTTTCATCCTCCATGGTGCTCTTTTCGTCATTGTTTGTTACGCTATGAAAGACTTTAAATGATTCTGATTTCTCCAGGTATTTTAAATCAATCTTCTCACCAGAGGACAACGCCTTTTCCCCTTTCGCAGTAATTCGATATTTTCCGCGTTGAGGAGTTTCAATCAGGCCTGCTTTGTCCAAATAAGTTCTTGCCCATGCAACACGGTTATCAAATGTACTCTGCTTACCACTTGGTAGCATTTCTGCTCTATCAGATTCAGTTATTCCCATAGCTACAGCAATAACTTCCCGTACTTCTTTTGCAGAATGAATGTTTCCATCTTCGACAGCATGTAAAAAACCTTCAAAAAACTCAAAAAACTTTGGTACAGCCATATTTGTTCTCCTTGTCCAATAAACAAATACTATCCTTATTTAGATGCGTGTCAGTAGACAGACCGTCTCAACATGCTCCGTCTGCGAAAACATATCCACCGGCTGCGCAAATTCAAGCGCATATCCGCCTTCCTGCGTGAGCCGCCTGACATCCCGTGCCAGCGTGCCCGGGTTGCAGCTCACGTAGATGACGCGCGGCACGCGGGCGCGGATGATGGCGTCGATCAGACCGGCGTCCACGCCCCTGCGCGGCGGATCCACGACGAGGAGATCCGGACGCACGTCCTTTTCGAGGAGATCGACCACCAGCTTCCCCGCGTCGCCCGCGAAAAACTCCGTTTTGTCCTCCAGCCTGTTGCGCCTGGCGTTCAGGCGCGCATTCTGAATCGACGCCTCCATGATCTCCACGCCGATCACGCGCCGCGCCTCCCGCGCCAGCATCAGCGAGATGGTGCCGCAGCCGCAGTAAGCGTCGATGACCAGCTCGCTGCCGGTCAGCGCCGCCGCCTTGCGCACGCACTCATAGAGGGCCTCGGTCTGGGCGTGGTTCACCTGAAAGAATGTCTTGGGCGACATTTCAAACGACAGCCCCATCAGCTGGTCGTACAGCACGCGTCGGCCGTGCACCACCTCGCAGCGGCCGTCCAGCGCGTGGAGAGGGTGCTTTTCGAGCACGACGTGATTGAGCGAGCGGCACTTCCCTCCGAACTGTCCGTTCAGCATCTCGTACAGCTGGTTGAGGTTCCTGAGGTTCCTGCCCGCGGTGCAGATGATCAGCATCAGCTCGCCCACGTGGTTCACGCGCGTGACCACAAAGCGCACGCCGCCGTCCCGCCCCTCGGGCACATCCCATGCCGGAATGCAGTATATCTGCATCCATTTCGCCACGGTCTGCACGGCATCAACGGCAATCTCGCTCTGGATCATGCAGTCGCCCACCGGCAGCACGGCGTTCGAGTTCAGCGCGCGCATGCCCACGACCGGCGTGTGCGTCGCGGGATCGGTCGCGACAAAGAACTCGGCCTTGTTGCGGTAGCGCCAGGGCTTCTCCGCGCCGATGGTCGGCAGCACGTTCGGCTTTTTCAGCCCGCCGATGCGCTCCAGCTGCTGACAAACCACCCGCTCCTTCAGCTCCAGCGAGCGCTGGTAGGTCATGTGCTGGGTACGGCAGCCTCCGCAGCGCCCATACAGCGGACACACCGGCACCACGCGCTGCGGCGCGGGCTCTATGATCTTCACGATGCGGCCCTCCAGGAAACGGTCCGCTTCCCGCGTGATCTCCGCCTCTATGCGCTCGCCCGGCAGCGCGAAGGGCACGAACACGACCTGCCCGCCTTCCGTCCGCCCCACGCCCTGTATCTCCGCGCCCACGCCCGTAATGTCCAGAATCACGGCGTTGCCCTCCGTTTATTGTCGTTGATGGAAAGCGGGGAATTCCGACCCGCCGGATCATCAATGACCCGGCGGCCATTCCCCGCTCTGTCGCGCTCCGGCGCAAAAATCAGGTTGACAGCGTGGCGACCAGCTGCTTGAGCTCGGCGTTCAGCGGCCGCTTCTGCCCCTTCGTCTCCTCGATGGGCACCTCGATGATCCTGCTCTCCCGGATGCCCACGACCAGGCCGCTCCGGCCGTCGCGCAGCAGCTCGACCGCGCGGTTCCCCAGCCGCGCCGCCAGCACGCGGTCCGAGGCGGACGGCGTGCCGCCGCGCTGGATATAGCCCAGCACGGTCGCGCGCGTTTCCTGGCCGGTGAGCGCTTCGAGCACGTTCGCCAGCTTGGAGCTGGTCAGCTTGTCGTCGCGGATGTCCGCCAGCTGCTCGTAGCGGCCGCAAATCTCATGCAAATCGCTGGTCAGGGAGGCGAACGCGCCTTCCGCAAAGATGACGATGGTGCTGCGCTTGCCGTTCACAATGCCCCATTTGATGCGCGCGGAGACCTCTTCCACCGACCAGGGCACCTCGGGCACCAGCGCGAATTCCGCGCCGCAGGCCAGCGCCGTGTGGATGGCGATGTCGCCGCAGTCCCGCCCCATCACCGTCACCAGGCTGGTCCGTTCATGGGAATCGCTCGACTCGCGTATGCGGTTGACGCAGTCGCAGGCCGTATTCAGCGCGGTGTCGAAGCCCAGCGTGTATTCCGTGTAGGCCAGGTCGTTGTCGATCGTGCCCGGAATGCCGATGACCGGGAAGCCCAGATCGTGCAGATCCCGCGCGCCCGCGAAGGAGCCGTCGCCGCCGATGACGACCAGACCCTCGATGCCCAGCGACCGCATGTTGTCAATCGCCAGCTGCTGATATTTGGGCTGAAAAAACTCCTTGCAGCGCGCCGTCATCAGCACGGTGCCGCCCCGGTGGACGATGCCGCTGACCTTGCGGGCCGTCATCAGCATGTAGTCGTCATCCGGGTTCAGGTTCTGCATCAAAACGCCGTTGTAGCCTCTCTTGAAACCGACGACGGACATTTCGTTTGCCGCCGCCGTGCGCACGACCGCGCGGACCGCCGCATTCATGCCCGGCGCGTCGCCGCCTGAAGTCAAAACGCCAATTCGCTTCATAAGTCAGAAACGCCTCCCGTATCAGAAGAATGATGTGTGAACGCTGCGCGCCGCGGCCCTTCGGACGCACGAGGGCATCCGGGGAAGGGCTGAACAGGCGCTACAGCCCCAGCTCCGCCAGCACGGCCCGCGCCTCGCGCGCCTCAGAGGACAGTGACAGGATCTCGTATACCTGGCCGCCGACATCGCCGGACACCGGCCGGACCTCCACCATAAAGCCCTCCTGGGTCAGCTTTTCCTCAATTTCGCGCGCCCGCTCCTCGCTGTGAGCCATCTGGATGACCACCCAGAAAGCCGTCTTTTTCTTCATGGCTGTCATCGCCCCCATGGCGGCGTCTCCCACTCCGGATCCGCCGGAACAATCGATCGCACCGACTGTAAATCAAGGGAGCCGCAACCGCGCGGCTGCAGCTCCCTTCACTGTGAATTCGATCAGGCCTTTCCGTCGCAGCCCAGAACGTCGACCAGCTTGTGGGCGACCATGTTCTTGATGGCGATGCGGGCGGGCTTGAGGTACTGGCGGGGGTCAAAGTGATCCGGATGCTCATTGAAGTACTGACGGATGCAGGCGGTCATGGCCAGGCGCAGGTCAGAGTCAATGTTGATCTTGCAGACCGCGCCGCGGGCCGCCTGACGCAGCTCCTCCTCGGGGATGCCGACGGCATCGGGCATCTTGCCGCCGTTGTCGTTGATGATCTTCACGAATTCCTGCGGCACGGAGGAAGAGCCGTGCAGCACGATCGGGAAGCCGGGCAGGCGCTTGGAAACCTCGTCCAAGATGTCGAAGCGCAGCGGCGGGGGCACCAGGATGCCCTTCTCGTTGCGGGTACACTGTTCGGCCTTGAACTTGTAGGCGCCGTGGCTGGTGCCGATGGCGATGGCCAGGGAGTCGCAGCCGGTCTCCTCAACGAAGTGCTGCACGTCCTGCGGGCGGGTGTAGGAGGAATCCTCGGCGGCGACCTTCACTTCGTCCTCAACGCCGGCCAGGGTGCCCAGCTCGGCCTCGACGACCACGCCGTGATCATGGGCGTACTCGACGACCTGACGGGTGACCTTGATGTTCTCCTCGATGGGCAGGCCGCTCTTGTCGATCATGACGGAGGTGAAGCCGCCGTCGATGCAGCTCTTGCAGAGCTCGAAGCTGTCGCCGTGGTCCAGATGCACGCAGATGGGCAGATCGAAGCCGGCGGTCTGCTCGGCGTCCTCGATGGCCGCCTTGATGAGGTTCATCAGATACACATGCTTGGCATAGGCGCGGGCGCCCTTGGAAACCTGCAGAATCAGCGGAGCGCGCTTTTCAATCGCAGCCTCGGTAATGCCCTGGATAATCTCCATGTTGTTTACGTTGAAAGCGCCGATGGCATAGCCGCCGTCGTAAGCCTTCTTAAACATTTCCTTGGAAGTAACAAGAGCCATATGGATACACTCCTTCTCTTTAGGATTCTTCGGTAAGTATACCAGCATTCGCCGTTAAAATCAAGCTTTCCGACGTCATTTTCGATATTAAATCATTGAATATGTCCATAAACGGCGCGCGCGGCCGTCTGTGCCGCAAAATTAAATTGACTTATGGCCCCGGGTGGGATAAAATGTATGGGAATCCGTTTGGAATTCTATTTGAAAGGAATGACTGATATGTCTATGCTGAAAGGCGCGGCCGTCATCGGCCAGTCCGGCGGCCCTTCCTCCGTCATCAATGCGTCCGCCTACGGCGCGATCAAGACCGCTCTGGAAAACGAGGCCATCACCCATGTGTACGGCATGTGCAACGGCATCAAGGGCCTGCTCGACGACAACCTCATCGACATGGGCCAGGAAGACCCTGAAGAGCTGGCCCTGATGAAGTACACCCCCTCCTCCGCCCTGGGCTCCTGCCGCTACAAGCTCAAGGATCCCGACGAGGACGAGACCGACTACGCGCGCATCCTCGAGATGTTCAAAAAGTACGATATCCGCTATTTCTTCTACAACGGCGGCAACGACTCCATGGACACCTGCAACAAGATCTCCAAGTACATGCTGAAGAACGGCTACGAGGTCCGCTGCATGGGCATCCCGAAGACCATCGACAACGACCTGGCCGGCACGGACCACTGCCCCGGCTTCGCCTCCGCCGCCAAGTACATCGCCACCTCCGTCATGGAAGTGTATCACGACTCCCGCGTGTACGACACCGGCATGATCACCGTGCTTGAGTGCATGGGCCGTCACGCCGGCTGGCTGACCGCGGCGGCCGCGCTGGCCGGCGTGGGCGGCAACGGTCCCGACCTCATCTACGTGCCCGAGGTCGATTTCGACATCGACGCCTTCACCGCCAGGGTCAAGGAAATCTACGCCCGGCAGAAGAAGTGCTTCGTGGTGGTCTCCGAGGGCATCCACGACAAGGACGGCACCTTCATCGCCGAGTACGCCAACAAGAACATGGCCAAGGACTCCTTCGGCCATGCCCAGCTGGGCGGCACCGCGCTGTACCTGGCCAACTACATCAAGGAGCAGACCGGCGCGAAGGTGCGCGGCATCGAGCTGAGCCTCCTGCAGCGCTGCGCGGCGCACTGCGCCTCCCAGACCGACATCGACGAGTCCTTCGCCTCCGGCAAGGCCGCGGTCGAGAACGCCGTCGCGGGCGTGACCGACAGGATGGTCGGCTTCGAGCGCTCCTATGACGCGAACGGCAACTATGTCTGCAACATCAAGCTCTTCCCGCTGACCATCGTGGCCAACACCGAGAAGAAGCTGCCCCTCGAGTGGATCAACGAGACCGGCGACGGCATCAGGCAGGGCTTCATCGACTACGCGCTGCCGCTGATCCAGGGCGAAACCAGGCTCACCAAGGTCAACGGACTGCCCCGCTTCGTCCATCTGAAGAAGGTCAGGGCCACGGTCTAACCGTTTCATGCACGAGGCCGCCGCGACATCCCGTTCGCGGCGGCCTGAACTATGACCTGAACAGTCGATGATCGCGAGGTGCTTCCGTCGTGAGCGAAACCATCATCCGCCGCATGCGTCCGGACGACGAAGCGGCCATCAACGCGGCGCTGCGCGCCATGGGCTGGGACGAGCGTCCCGGCCTCTACACCAGATACATGGCCGAGGAGAAGGAAGGCCGCCGCATCACCTTCGTCGCCGAGCGAAGGGGCGCGCCCCTGGGCTACGTCACGCTCATCCGGGAAGCCGAACACGGCCCCTTTGTGGATAAAAAATGGCCGGAGATCAGCGATTTCAACGTGTTCGAGGCGTATCGGCGCCAGGGCGTCGGCTCGGCGCTGATGGACGCCGCCGAGGCCGCCGCCGCGAAGTTTTCCGAGGTCGTCACCATCGGCGTAGGGCTGCATCCCGGCTATGGCAGCGCCCAGCGCATGTATATCAAGCGCGGCTACATTCCGGACGGCTCCGGCGTGTGGTTTCACGACGAAATTCTGCCGGCCTACGCGCCCTGCGTCAACGACGACGATCTGGTGCTGTATTTTTCCAAGCCGACCAAACGATAAAGAAACCTCGGTCTGTTTTTATGAACCGGACTCTGTTGCAAGAGGAACCCATGCTTCCCGAAGGATTTGTCTACCTCGACGAGGCCGTGCCCGGCGCGCTCTCCGACGCGAAATACGCCGGGCATGACAATTTCGTGGGCGAGCCGGTCGACGGCTACTTTGCTCCGCGCGTGGTGGGCTCGAAGGAGCTCGCCGACGCGCTCATCCGCGTGCGCGACGCGGCGCTGTGCATGCGCCTTTTGCCGCTTTTCTGGGACGGCTATCGCCCGCAGCGCGCCGTCGATCACTTCATCCGCTGGTCCATGCAGCCGGAGGACGGCCGCACCAGAGCCGCGCACTATCCCCGCATCCGCAAAACCGACCTGATTCCGCAAGGCTATGTCGCCGCGCGGTCGGGCCACAGCCGCGGCGGCACGATCGATCTGACGCTGACGGCGCTCAGCGGCGTCCCGCTCGACATGGGCGGCGATTTCGACCTGATGGACGAGCGATCCCATCACGGCTTCCCAGGCTGCACCGCCGAACAGCAGAAAAACCGGCTGCTGCTCAAACGCCTCATGGAGCAGGCCGGTTTTCTGCCGTATTCCGCCGAATGGTGGCACTATCGCCTGGCCGACGAGCCCTATCCCTCGACGTATTTTGATTTCCCGATCATCTGAGCGTGAGCGCCGTCTCGCGGTAATGACCGTACACGTAGTAGCTCAGCGTCGCCTGTCGCTCGTAGTCCACCACGCCGCGCCGCGCCATGAGCGTGTAGGACAGGATCGACTGGTTGAGCGCCGGAATGTCCTGCACGGTCGGCTTGACGAGCAGGATATCGCCCGGCTGGTTCTCGAGCGTCAGGTCGATCCACTCAAACGGGATCAGATCCGAATTGCGTATGCGGATGGTGTATGTCACGAACACGTATTGATCCGCATCCTCCACGGCGCCGGCGTCGTAGGCCACGATGCTGTCCGAACCGCTGGCGCGCGCGTTCACGATGTTGCCGAATGAATCGATGCGGTCCGCCGCCGCCTCGACGCGGTATCCCTCGGCGCTCACCTGCGCGTTCGACGTCCAGACCGCATAGCCCGCCAGCAGCAGCGCCGCCGCGGTGATGATCGTGAGGACCTTTGCAAATATCTTCATAAACGTCAATCTCCCGCCCGTCCTGTACTCATTCATTCTTTGCCGGACACAGCCTTTCTATTCATGACGTGCCGCCGCCCCTTTTCGTTCCGTTTCGCATGAAATCATAACACAAAAAACCGTATGTTTACCCGCGGCGCCGCGTTTCCCCGTTTCGATCAATCAACTTAAGGCCGGATTAACTCTTCCCTTTTGACAGGCCGGTCTTCATTGTGGTATAATAAAAAGTACGATTCAGTTGCACGCTCACGGGAGGGAATGTCATGGCTTCAAAAATGCTGCTTGTCGACGGGAACAGTCTCATGCATCGCGCCTTCCACGCGCTGCCCGTCATGACAAGCGATTCCGGCGAATACACCAACGCCCTGCATGGTTTCATGATGATGCTGCTGCGCGTCATCGCCGATGAAAAGCCTGACTTCTGCGCCGTGGCTTTCGACCGCCACGCGCCGACCTTCCGCCACCAGCGCTACGACGCCTACAAGGCCGGGCGCGCGCCGACGCCCGACGAGCTGCGCCCGCAGTTCGGGAGCATCCACGACATCCTGAACGAAATGCATATCCGCATCGTCGAAATGGATGGATATGAAGCCGACGATATCCTGGGCACGCTGTCCCGCATGTGCGAGGAGAAGGGCATCGACGCGCTGATCATCACCGGCGACCGCGACGCCTTCCAGCTGGCCGGGCAGCGCACCACCGTGCTCTATACCCGCCAGGGCATCAAGGACACCGAGCGCGTCACGCCGGATTTTATCCGCGAACGGTGGAACCTCTCGCCCTCTCAGCTCATTGATATGAAGGGGCTGATGGGCGACGCCTCCGACAACTACCCCGGCGTGCCCGGCATCGGCGAAAAGACCGCGCAGCGGCTCGTCGAGCGCTACGGCTCGGTCGAAGGCGTGCTCGACCACGCCGCGGCCGACCAGAAGGGCAAGCTGCGCGAGCGGCTGCTGGAGGGCCGCGATTCCGCGCTGCAGAGCAAGTGGCTGGCCACCATCGACCGCCACGTCCCGCTCGATTTCTCCCCCGAAGACTGCCCGCTGCACAATCTTCGGGACGGCGCCGCCCTCCTCGCCCGCCTGCAGCTGCGCCAGATCAGCGCGCGCCTGGAATCGCTCAGCGAGGCCGAAGACGTCTCCGTCTCGATCCGCCCGCTCCAGACGCCCGGCTGTGAGATCCTCCCGCTTCCCGAGTTCGCCGCGCGCCTGGCCGACCTCAGGGCCGACGTCGTCGCCGTTTCCTTCGGAACGCATCTGTGCGTCGCCGCGCAGAACGGCGGCTGCATCGCGGTGCGCCTGGGCGGCGATCTGATCGACCCCGGCGTGAACGAGGAAGAGGCCGCCTCGCTCCTCAATCCGCTGCTCGCGCGCGCCGGCCTGACCGTCGTGCACGATCTCAAGCGCATGCTGTCGCTGGGCCTGACGCTGCCGGGCCCGGTGTTCGACGTCATGCTCGCGGGCTATCTCATCAATCCGCAGCGGCGCAGCTTCTCGCTCGCCGCGCTGTGCGCCGAAGCCCAGGTCCCGCTGGATGAGAACGCCCCGGCCGGCGCCATGCTCGACCTCTGCGCCCGCCAGCGCCTGCGCCTGCGCCGGGACGGCCTCGAAGCGCTCTGCGACGACATCGAGCTGCCACTCGCGCGCGTGCTCTACGACATGGAGCGCGCGGGCGTGCTCACGGACGCGGACGCCCTGAACGCGCTGAGCGAGCGCTTCAACGCGCACATCGACGAGCTGCTCAGCGCCATCCGCGAGCTGGCCGGCGAGGACCTCAACGTCAACTCGCCCAAGCAGCTCGGCCCGTTCCTCTTCGAAAAGCTGAAGCTGCCCGGCGGCAAAAAGACCAAGACCGGCTGGTCGACCAGCGCCGACGTGCTGGAGGCCATCCAGGATGAGCATCCGCTGGTGGGCCAGATCCTCGAGTACCGGAAATACGCCAAGCTCAAGAGCACCTATGTGGACGCGCTGCTGCGCCTCAGAGACGGCGAAGGCCGCATCCACACCTCCTTCGACCAGACCGCCACGGTCACGGGCCGCATCAGTTCGCTGGAGCCGAACCTGCAGAACATCCCCGTGCGCACGCCGCTCGGCCGCGAGATCCGGCGCGCGTTCATCGCGCAGCCCGGCTGCCTGCTGGTCGACGCGGACTATTCCCAGATCGAGCTGCGCGTGCTGGCGCACATGTCCGGCGATCGGGTGATGATCGACGCCTTCCGCAGGGGGCAGGACATTCACGCCCGAACCGCCGCCGAGGTCTACGGCGTCCCCCTGGAGGCGGTGACGCCGGAAATGCGCTCCTCCTCCAAGGCCGTCAACTTCGGCATCGTCTACGGCATTTCGGACTTCGGCCTGGCGCGCAACATCGGCGTCAGCCGCGCGGAGGCCGGCGAGTTCATCCGGCGCTATTTCGCCCGCTATCCGGACGTCAGGCGCTACATGGACAGCTGCGTCACGCTGGGCAACACGCAGGGCTATGTCACAACGCTCTTCGGCCGCCGGCGCTATCTCCCGGAGCTGTCCGACCGCAGCTACGCCATTCGCCAGTTCGGCGAGCGCGCCGCCATGAACAGCCCCATCCAGGGCACCGCGGCCGACATCATCAAGCTGGCCATGATCCGCGTTCACGAGGCGCTCAGGCAGCAGGGCCTGGCGGCCCGCCTCATTCTGCAGGTGCACGACGAGCTGATCGTCGAGGCGCCGCAGGCCGAGGCTCAGGCGGTCGCCTCGCTGCTCAAGTCATGTATGGAGAACATCGTTTCCCTGGAAGTACCGCTGACAGCCGAGGTCAACATCGGCCACAGCTGGTATGACTGCAAATAGGAGGCATGAAGCATGGATAAACCCTATGTCATCGGTCTGACCGGGGGAATCGGCAGCGGGAAAACCACAGCGACCGATTTTCTGGCCGAGCAGGGCGCGCTGATCATCGACGCGGACGTCGAATCGCGCGCGCTGACCGCTGAAAACGGGGAAGCGCTGCCGCTGATCCGCGAAAAGTTCGGCGACGCCGTGTTCAACGAGGACGGCACGCTCAATCGCCGCGCGCTGGGCGACATCGTCTTCGCAGACGGCGAGCAGCGCCGCGCCCTTGAGAGCATACTGCATCCCATGGTGCAGCACAACATGATCGGCAGGATCCGACAGGCCGAACAGGACGGCGTGCCCTTCCTTTTCCTGAGCGTGCCGCTGCTGTTCGAAACCGGCATGGACGCGCTGTGCGACGAAACCTGGTGCCTCACGCTCGAGCCGGAGGAGCAGCTGGAGCGCGTGATGGAGCGCGACGGGCTGACCCGCAGCGAGGCCGAAGCGCGCATCGAAAGCCAGATGTCCATGGAAGAAAAGACGGGCCGCGCCAACGTCGTGATCCGCACAAACCGCCCCATTGAGGCGACGCGCGCCGAGCTGGCCTCTCTGCTGCGCGAGCTGAGACGGAGGAAAGGCTGATGCTTTCAAACGCCATGCCCCGCTCGAAGCGTCGCTCCTTCCGCCGGAAGAAGCCCGCCGGCCGCATCGCCGTCATCGTCCTTGCGGCCGCGCTGCTCGTCGCAGTGGGCATATTTTACATCGTTCAGTATCAGAGGAATCTGATGTACGCGCAGTATCCGCTCTCCTACAAGGAGCTGATCGTGCGCATGGCGGAGGAATATGACCTCGATCCCTGGCACATTGCCGCGGTGATCCGCTGTGAATCCAGCTTCAACGCCGGGGCCACCTCGAGCGCCGGGGCGCGGGGGCTCATGCAGATCATGCCGGATACGGGCCAGTGGCTGGCGGGCAAGTTCAATGAGGATGACGGCTTCGACGCCGAAACGCTGTACAATCCGGAGACCAACATGAAGTACGGCTGCTGGTATCTTCGCTGGCTCATGAACCGCTATCACCGCGACCTGGTGCTGGTCACGTCGGCCTATCACGCCGGCCACGGCACCGTCGACAAGTGGCTCGCCGACAGCTATATCTCGCCCGACGGGCAGACCATCAGCCCGGAGGCCATCCCCTATGTCAGCACCGCCAACTATGTCACGAAGATACTCAAGGCCTGTGAAAAATACGAGGAGCTTTACGACTATGAGATTTGACCGCGCCCTGCGGCTCTTCTGTCTCTGCGCTCTCGCGCTGCTGCTGGCGGGCTGCGCGTCCCGGGGCGACACGCAGGCCGTCATTCTGATCACGCCGGCCCCCACGTTGGAACCCGTCGTCACCGTCGCGCCCCCCAGCGCCGGCGACGGCGCGCAGACGGCGCGGGTCACGCTCAACGTGGGCTATGTGGCGGAGCAGGGATCCTCGCTTCACCCGCTGCGCAGCCAGTCGCGCGACCTCATCGGCCTCGACCGGCTGGTCTTCGAGAGCGTCGTCGACCTGGACGAGACCCGCTCGCCCGTCGCGCAGCTGTGCGGGCGCTGGGAATACGACGCCGCCGACAAGGCGTGGTATTTCTACCTGAGGGACGGCATCGTCTTCCACGACGGATCCCCCCTCACCGCCTACGACGTCGTCGCCAGCTATGAGGACATCGTCATCAACAGCCAGACCAGCCCGTATTATACGCGCGTGCGCTACATCAACGACATGCAGGCCGTGGACGACCTGACGGTCAGGGTGATGCCCGGCAGCTACGGCTACATGACGCTGTACGCCATGACGTTTCCCGTTGTGCAGCGCAATTCGCTGGACGCCCAGTATCCCAAGGGCACCGGGCCCTACTGGTATGTCTCCTTCAACGACTGGGGCCTGCTGCGCCTGGAGGCCAACCCGCTCTGGTGGAAGCGCCAGCCCGAAATCAACAGCGTCAACTGCAAGCGCTACAACACCATCGCCGACGCCATGGAGGCCTTCACCACGGGCCAGATCGAGATGCTGGCCACGCGCTCGTCGAGCGCGTCGTTGAGCCGCCAGCTGAGCGACCGCGTCACGATGGACTACACCACGCTCACCTGGGAGTGCCTGGTGCCCGATCTGCGCGGCAGCATTCTGTCCGATGTCAGGGTGCGCGAAGCGCTGATGTACGCCATCGACCGCACGTCGCTGGGTTCGACCGTGTATCTGGGCATGGTGCAGGAGAGCGAGGTGCCCGTCATTCCGGGCAGCTGGCTCTACGAGACGCAGTCCGCCCGATACAACTACAGCCCCGAGCGCGCGCTGCAGCTGCTCTACGACGCCGGCTGGATCGATTCCAACGGCGACGGCATACTGGACCGCGTGAACGAGGGCCTGTGGGAGGATCTCGAATTCGACCTCATCACCTATGACGAGCCCACCACCAGCAGCCGCTCCAAGGCCGCCGGGCTGATCGCCAGCCAGCTGGGGCGCATCGGCGTCCGCGTCAATGTGAAAACCACCACGCGCTCAAAGGTGCTCAAGGCCTTCAACGGGGACGATGACTTCGGCCTGGCGCTGGTGGGCTTCAACCTGAGCACCCTGCCCGACCTTACCTATCTCCTCGGCACCAGGGGCTCCGGCAACTGCTCGCGCTACGACAGCGAAAAGATGAACGACCTGCTCAAGCGCGCCCGCGCGGCGCAGACCGCCGACGAGCTGCGCGCGCTGATGAGCGACATCCAGCTGCTCGTGGTGGACGACCTGCCCGTGCTCGGGCTGTTCTTCCGCTCGGGCACGCTGATCAGCAAGGTGAACATCGGCGGCCTCAGCGGCATCCGCGAGGACCATCTGCTGCGCGGCATCGAGTACCTCTCCGCCGGCTGACAATCAGGGGGCGCGCGGACTCACCGCGCGCCCCCCCTGATTGTCTCTGTCCCGTCTATTCCGCCAGATCGGCCAGCGCCCTCGCCACGGCCGCGGCGTAGTTGAGGAATGGCTGCGCCACGCCCCGGGGCAGGTCCCCGCAGGCAATCTCGAGGTTGTAGTACCCCTTGAAGCCGATCTCCTTCAGCGCGGCCGAAAACGCATAGAAGTCTATCTTCTCGCACCAGCCGGACATGGTATACGGTATGACGTGCTCATCCTTGCCGGCGTTGCCGTTGACGTGCAGCGCGAACAGCTTTTTCCCGTACAGGCGCACCATGGCGGCGCCGTCAAGCCCCCTGATATTCGCATGGCCCGTATCGATGCAGGCGCCCACATACTCGCTGTCCGCGGCCTCGATGACGGGGAGGATGTCCTCCGCCCTCGACATGCGCGTGTCGGAATAATTCATGCCGTATATGTTTTCAAACGCCAGCTTCACGCCGTACTTCTCCACGCTGGGCATCAGCCTGTCGATCAGGCGCAGGTTGCCGTCCCTGGTGGAGGGCGCGCTCAACGGATGGAAATAGGGATGAATCACGGCCACGCGGCAGCCGATCTCCCCGCACGCCTCCAGCGATTTCAGCAGGCCGGGCAGCACAAACGCCTCGTAATCGCGGTAGCCGCCGTCGCCGGGCCTGTCGATGTGACTGCCGTAATATGGCAGGTGGCTCTGGGCGATCTCGAGTCCCTCGGCCTTCAGGGCCTCGGCGCGCTCCATCACGTCCGCCATCCACTCGGGCGAGAGCTGCGCCTCGGGGTTGGTCTGGTCGCGGCAGAGGGAGAAATCGACGCCATCGAAGCCGGCCTGCTTCATCATGCGGGCGGACTCCCGATAACTCACCCGGTCGATCTTCACGGCGTGATCAAGGCTTGTCGCTATTTTCATACATATTCCATCCTCTCTTTCCGGCGCGCGTTTGCGGCCGGTTGTTTTTTCTCCGATAACCGCGCTATTTCCCTTCCCTTTCGGCCATTTCAGCGCGGAAGGCCGCCGGACCGGTCTCGTACAGGTTGTTCCCCTCGCTGTCAATCAGGACAATCACGGGGAAATCCTCGATCTCAAAGCGATGAATGGCCTCGCTGCCCAGATCCTCGTAGCAGACGATCTCGCTCCTTTTGATGTGGCGGGACACCAGCGCGGCCGCGCCGCCCACGGCGCCGAAATACACCGCGCCGTACCGCTTCATGGCGTCGATCACGGCCTGACTGCGCCGGCCCTTGCCGATCATGCCGCTCAGGCCCAGCGCGATGAGCCGCGGCGCATAGGGATCCATGCGGTAGCTGGTGGTGGGGCCGGCCGGCCCAACCGCGTGGCCGGGACTGGCGGGCGCCGGGCCGACATAGTAGATGACCTGGTTCCTGACATCGATGGGCAGCGCCAGCCCCTCGTCCAGCCGCTGCACAAGGCGCTTGTGCGCGGCGTCGCGGCCGGTATAGATGGAACCGGAGAGAAGCACGGTTTCGCCCGCCCTCAGCGCGCGGGCCTCCTCCTGCGTCAGCGGCAGCTGGATTTTTCGGACGCTCACGGCAACCTCCCCTTTCACAGCGTCGCCTCGGCGTGCCGCGCGCAATGGCAGCACATGTTGACGGCGACGGGCATGCCCGCGATATGCGTCGGGCAGTAGTCGATGTTGACCGCCAGCGCGGTGGTCGCGCCGCCGATGCCGGCCGGGCCGATTCCCAGGCGGTTGATGGCTTCAAGCAGCTCGTCCTCGAGCGCCGCGTAGCGAGGGTCGCTGTTATGGCTGCCCACCCGGCGCGCGGTCATGCGCTTGGCGGTCATCGCGGCCTGTTCAAACGTGCCGCCCACGCCGACGCCCACGATCACAGGCGGGCAGGGATTGGGGCCGGCCTCGGCCACGGTTTCGATGACGAACCGCTTCATGCCCTCTACCCCCGCGGCCGGCGGAAACATTCTGATGCGGCTCATGTTTTCGCTGCCAAATCCCTTGGCCGTGAAGAGAATGCGCATCTGATTTCCCGGAACGAGGCGCAGGTGGATCACGGCGGGCGTGTTGTCCTTCGTGTTCACGCGGTCGAACATCGGCTCGGCCACAACCGACTTTCGCAGGTAGCCGTCCCTGTAGGCGGTGCGCACGGCGTCGTTCACGGCGTCCTCAAAATCGCCGCAGACGTGCACCTCCTGGCCGATCTCGATGAAAAACACGGCCATGCCCGTATCCTGACAGATGGCAATCTGCTCGTCGCGGGCGATGGCGTAGCTCTGCGCGATCTGCTCGAGCACATTGCGGCTGGCGGGATTGCTCTCCCGCAGGATGCCCTGCCGCACGGCCGTCTCAATGTCGGGAGCGATGTTGTAGCTGGCCTGGTAAATCAGCTTCACAATCGCTTCTTTGATTTCCGATGCCTGAATGTCCCTCATGGCGCGCTGCCTCCACGCAAGATGGCGTTATGTTTCCGGCAAAACCCGGACAGAATTCTGCTTTATTGTAGCACACGCCCGGCGAATAGACAAGAGTGTGTTTTCCAAATCCCGGAAGACGCCGTTTCGGACGCAAGAAACAGGCTTTCCAAACAAGACAGCCCTGCCCCATAACGCAAAAGCGGAGCCGAACCCTTCGATTCAGCTCCGAAAATGACGTTTGGTGGCATTTCCTTCCTTCTCTGCCGGCGCACGTTTCCTTTGCCGCGCCCATGATCATCCCTGGCGGCGATTCAGTCCTCCGGCAGACGATACATCTTGAAATCCAGCCCATCGCATGACACCTGGTGAAAACGCATGCCGCGGTATTCGCCCCGGAACGCGCCCTTCAGCGACGCGCCGTGCAGATGGCCGTAGACCACATCGCGCGCGCCGTACCGGGCGAGCAGCTCCACAAATTCGGTATCCCGCTGGCCCTCCGTGAGCGGCGGGTAGTGCATCATGCACAGCAGCGGCGCGTCGCCTGCGCGCCGGCGCGCGTCTGTCAGCGTCATCTGCAGCCGCAAAACCTCCCGCCTGTATACCTTCACATCCTCCGGGGCCGTCTGGTCGTTCGGGATCGTCCAGCCGCGCGTGCCGCAGATGGTGCGCCCGGCGAGCTGAACGCAGTCGTTCTGCACGGCGTACATGCCCTCGGGCAGCGCGTCGCGCACCCGGCCGATGGCGCTCCACCAGTAGTCGTGATTGCCGCGCAGGATCACCTTCCGCCCCGGCAGCGCGCCGATGGCCTCCAGGTCGCCCCGCGCATCATTCAGCGCCATGGCCCAGCTCAGATCGCCCGGCAGCAGCACGACGTCCTCTGCTGAAACCCGCTCGCGCCAGTCCGATGAAATCTTCTCAAAATGACCGCTCCAGTGCTCTCCGAACACGTCCATGGGCTTCACGTCGCCGCCCGGAAGATGCAGGTCTGATATCGCAAAGACCGCCAAATCCGCATCCCTCCGTTTCCGCTTCGCTTATTCGTCCATGTCGTCGTCCTCGCGCTCCTCCTCGGCTTCCTCATCCTCGGCCAGCGCGTCCGTGCTGAGCATTTCGCCGCCCTCCGCGTCCTCGTCGCTGTCCTTGAACTCGTCCTCCGCGCCGAATTCGCTCGCCATGGCGTCGTCTACAATATCCAGCTCGATCTCGTCCATCGTGCTCACGCTGTCAATGCCGATGTTGGCCTCGGGAACCATCGAGTCGTCCATGCTGGACGGCATGCGCCGGTTCATCTCCTTGAGGCAGAACATGCACAGATCGCTGCCCGGCACCGCCGGATTCTCGCCGCACTCCGAGCACATCTCGGGCGTGTCGATGATTTCATGCTCGCCCCGGACTTCGCGGCGGCACACGGTGCACAGCGTTCCGCCGTCCAGAATATAGTTGAGTTCGCAACGCGGACATTTCACCAATGCCATTTGGATTCCTTCCTTTCAAAGCAGGCCGCCTTCCGGCCATATCCCGGTCAAAGAACACGGCAGCGCCAGCCGCCGCGCCCTGTTGAACGCATGTCTCCTGCGGCCGCCGGGGCCTTCGCCCTGTGCCCGCAAATACAAATATCATACACAAACTATGCCATGATGAAACCACACGCCATGCACTTTTGGGTTATTTTTCTGTTAATTTCAAGCTGAATTGTTGGAAATATGCCGTGGGCCGCGCGCCGGCTCTCTCCAGGCTGAAGCGCGACGCCGCATTGTCCTCGCCGACGACGCCGAACTCGGCGCGCAGTCCCCGCGCGGCGCGCAGCATGGCCAGCGCCAGCGCCGCCGTCACCGCGCGGTTCCGCCAGCCGCGCCGCACCTGCGCCGTGGCGGCGCGCGCCGTCTGCCCCGCCCTCACCGCCAGCAGGTAGCCCACGGGCTCGCCGCCGTGCAGCGCAATCTGCGTCATGGGCCTGGACCAGCGCCGGCCCAGCGCGGACAGGAGCGCGGCCATCTGCGCGTCCGTCCGCGCCATCGCCGGATCGTCCCGCGAGACATGCGCCATGGCCTCGCACGCGGCCCGGTCGCCCAGGTCGCGCGCGCTCGCCACGCGATAGCCGAACCGCGCCATCGAATACGCCGCGACGCGTTCATAGCGCGTCCGGTCGCACGCCTCCCCCATCTCATACAGAATCGAGCGCCTGCAAACCGAAAAGCCCAGCCGCGCCAGCGCGGGCCCGAAGAAGGACGGCAGCCACTCAGAAAAGGCTGAAGCCCGCTCCGGCTCTCCCAGCGCCGCGCCGACGCTGAAATCCACAATCGAGGGGCTCACCGGCCCGGTGACGCGCGCCGCGCCCCATGCGCGCTGCCGTTCGAGGACGGCGCGCAGCAGCGCCTCCGCGGCCTCTCCGGACGCCGCGCACGGCGCCGCGAAAAAGCCCTCCGGGCCAAACCGGCCCGTCAACGCGCACCCGCCCTCCGGCACGCTGACGAACGTCCCCTCGTCCGCGCGCAGCAGCGGGTTGTCCTGAACGCGAAACAAGCACCGTCCGTCCGGACAGCGCATGCGGCCCGCCGCGCAGACGCGCCTCATCCGCACGACATAGCCGTTCCGTTCGAACCGGCTCATTTCAACGGCCATGTTTCCCGCCTCAGGGCCTCGCCCAGCCGCACCACGTCCGCCTCATAGGCCGGGCGCAGCGCGCGGTTATAGATGATGGAAGCCGGGTGATAGAGCGGATAGAGCCGCCTCCCCTCCCACGCGAGCCACTGGCCGTGCCGTTCGCCGATCACAGCCTGCCGGCCGGCCAGCGCCTTGAGCGGCACATTGCCCAGCGTCACGATCACCTCGGGATCGACCAGCGCCAGCTCGCGCTTCAGAAAGGGCAGGCAGAGCCGGATTTCCTCCTGCGACGGCGCGCGATTGACCGTATTGCCCGCCGCGGACCGCTTCATCGGGCGGAATTTCACCGTGTTGGTGATGTAGACGTCTTCGCGCCGAATGCCGGACAGCGTGAGGAATTCATCCAGGTTTTTGCCGGCCCTGCCCACGAACGGGCGGCCCTGCAGCGTCTCCTGCTCGCCGGGCGCCTCGCCGATCAGCGCGACGCGCGCCGGACAGCGGCCTTCCCCGAAAACCAGGATCTTCTGTTCCTCCACATACAGCTTCTGAAAGAAATCCGACATGTCTGCGCGCAGCTTCTCCATGCGCCCGTCATCCTCCCGCCAATTCGCGCGCCTTGTCGCGCACGGCCTTGAAGTCCTCCCAGGCCGGTCGTTTGAGCGATTCGTCCCGCAGCAGCGCCGACGGGTGATAGGTCGGCATGAACCAGACGCCCTTCCGCTCCACCCAGCGGCCCCTGTCGCGCGTCACGCGGAAATCGTCGCCCAGCACGTCGCGTCCGGCCGTCGCGCCCAGCAGCACGATGATTTTCGGCCGCACCAGCGCCACCTGGGCGCGCAGGAAATGCCGACAGGCCGCCATTTCCTCGGGGGACGGCGTGCGGTTCCCCGGCGGACGGCACTTTACGGCGTTGCAGATGTACACATCCGTGCGCTCCATGCCGATGGCGTGAATCATCCGGGTCAGCAGTTCGCCCGCGCGTCCCACGAACGGGCGTCCCAGCCTGTCCTCCTCCGCGCCCGGCCCTTCGCCGATGAACATGATGTCCGCCGTCGGACTGCCCTCGCCGGGGACGACGCGCTGGCAGCCGGCCCGCAGCGGGCAGGCGTCGCACGATTCAATTTCGCTCATCAGTTCCGCCCACGAGGTCACCATGCGCTCCACCCCCGTTTCGCTCGGCCGTCGACGCAGCGGTCGGCCGCGTCATCCGAACGCGTTGACAATCGGGTTCTTGAGGCTGTCGATCACCTGGGGCAGGTCGCCCCGCAGCCAGGTGAACAGCGTCGTGAGCAGCACCACGCAGGCCAGGATCACAAAGAACGCGGCCACCGTGCCCACGAAATCGCCCATGCCCGCCAGCACCATGAATTTCGTCCGGCGCCGGCTGGCTTCCTTTTTTGTATATCCCCGTCTGGCCATGATCACACCCCGCTCACAGTCGGGACCCCGGGAAAAGCTCCGTCCCGGTTCCCGGTTTCCGTTCAAACATAGTCGGCCCATTCCGGGCCTCTGTCCCTCCGCGTCAGGCTGCCCTGCGTCTCAAGGCCGGGAAAGCCCTGCTGCCTGAGCGCCTCGTAAAGGACGATCGCCACCGAATTGGAGAGGTTCAGCGAGCGCGCCTCCGCCCGCATCGGAACGCGGACGCACCGCTCGTATTCGCGCGCCAGGAGCGCTTCGTCCAGCCCGCGCGATTCCCGGCCAAACACCAGGAAATCATCCGGACCGTAGCGGACGTCGCAGTAGGAGCGCGCCGCCTTCGTGCTGGCGTAGCGGCAGAGCGCGCCCGGATTCTTCCCGAAAAACTCGTCCAGGCTGTCATACACCGTGTAGCGCATCAGGTTCCAGTAATCCAGTCCCGCGCGCTTCAGATATTTGTCCGCCAGGCTGAAGCCCAGCGGGCGGATGAGATGCAGCCGCGCGCCCGTCGCCGCGCAGGTGCGCGCGATGTTCCCCGTGTTCTGCGGAATCTCCGGCTCAACCAGCACAATGTTCAACACCCCGCGCCGCCTTCCCTCGCGTCATGATCCCGATTTTGCGCCGTCACTGTCCGACGCGGTATGTCGCGCCGGCGGCGGCGTAGGTGGTGCGGCAGTAGAGCTCGCGGCTGATCTCGGTGCCGTCCTCGCGGTGATAGATCTTATAGGATTCGCAGTAGTAGCCGGTCCGGGCCGAATCGACCTTCTCCTTCTGCCCGGTGGGCAGCTCGGTGGTGTAGATGTAGACGTCCTCGCCCGGCTCGAATTCCTTGATCACCTCGGCCTCGATGGTGATGTAGGTGCCGTTCGGCAGCATCTGGCCGTACAGCAGCACCGTGCACCAGCGGGTTTCCTGATCAAACTCCGTCGCGATATACACAGGATAAGGCGTGTCGTTCTGGAATTTGAAATCCTGGTTCGGCCAGTACACCGCGGCGTCCTTGCCCTTGTCCACATAGTCCACTGGCCGCGAGTGCGGGCTGCGGGCGATCAGCTCCAGATCGGACTTGGCCACCGCGTTGAACAGCGTGGTGGATACCTGGCAGATGCCGCCGCCCAGCTCCTGCGTGCGCAGGCCGTCCAGAAACGCGCCGGCCAGCTTGAAACCGGCGTCCGCGGTGCGCTCGCCGATGGTGCCGTTGAAGGAGAAGATGGCGCCCGGCTCGACGCGCACGCCGTTGATGATGGCCAGCGCCAGCGAAACGTTGTTGCGCCTGTCCCTGTCTCCCGCGACGAAGGTGCGCGCCGAGGCCATCAGTCCCATCTGCGGCCTGATGTCCTCCAGCGTTTCGGTGGGATACACCGCCTCCAGCGCCACCGAAACCGTCCTGCTCCCGCCGGCCTGGATCGCGGCCAGCGCATCCTGATAGAGCCGCTCCGCGTCCACATACGTGCCGTTCTGCTCCCTGGCATAGCTGAATTCGCGCGTCTCGGTATCGAAGGCGATCACCTGCGCGTTCTGCGCGGGCGTGGTCAGCTCGGCCGCCACGCTGTCCGTGACGGCGCGCAGACGCGCCGCCTCATAGCCGCGCGACACCGTGTAGTTCCGCCCGCCCTGCTGAAGCTGGCGAATGGCCTGATAGCGCTGGGAAATGCTGCCCTCATGGCCGATCTGCCAGGCTGCGCGGGCCACATCCTCGTAGTCCGACACATAGCCCAGGTCGTTCGCCGTGACGGTCCAGCTGCGCCCGCCGCCACTGATCGTCAGGGTCAGGCTGTCCCGGACCGCCTGATCCTGCGCCGCCAGATCGGCGAGCACGTCGTTCAGCATGCGCCCCGTGACGTCCTGTCCCTCGACGGCGATGCCCGGATAAAAGCCGGACACATCGACGGCCTCGCGCATGACCACAAATTCTTCATACTGCTTCTTTTCATGCAGCGCTGCGACGCCCAGTCCGGACAGGATCAGGATCATCACGATCGTTACGGGCAAGGCCCACCACGCGCCGGCCTTTTTCTTCTTCTTTTTCCGTTTGGCCGATGAAACGCCTTTTTTTGCGGCCGCCGCCTTTTTCCGATGCTTGGCCTCGTAGGCCTCAAACACATCGATTTCCCCGGCGCCCGCCTTTTTCGCGCCCCTTTTCTTTTCTGCCATATCTCCGATGCTCCCTTGTCAAACTAATCCAACTAATAGACGCGCGCCGGCCTCTTTTCGTTTCGCTCTTCGCGCCCGTTTTGCCGCCCGCGCATACTTTTTTACGAATCAGTCGCGCGCGATGACCTCTCGCGGCTGCACGTACAGCGTCTTCTGATGCGTATAGATGACGAAACCCGGCTTGGCGCCGGAGGGCTTTTTCACATAGCGCCGCAGCGTGTAGTCGACCGGCACGCGGCTGCCCGCGCGCCCCTTGCTGTAGTAAGCCGCCAGCGAAGCCGCCTCGCCGATGGTCTGCTCGGACGGCCGCTCGCCCACGATGATTACATGCGAGCCGGGCATGTCCTTGGCGTGCAGCCAGATTTCGTCCGGCTGGGCGCTGGCGGTCAACTTGTCGTTCTGCAGGTTGTTCTTGCCCACCAGGATCGCCGTGCCGTCGCTGGCCGCCAGCCTGAGCGGACGGGACGGCGGCAGGCTCTTCATCTCGCGGCGGCTGCGCCCGGGCTTCACGTAGCCCTGCTGCTCCAGCTCCGCGCGCACCTCGAACAGCTCGGCCTCCTCGGTGCACTTTGTGAGGTTCTCCAGCTGGCCCTCGAGATACGCCAGCTCCTCCTCGGTGCGCGCCTTCTGCTCAGCGGCCAGCCGCCTGGCCGAGCGCGCCTTCTGATAGAGCTTGAAGTAGCGCTGCGCGTTCGCCGCCGGAGAGAGCTTCACATCCAGCTCCACGCGCAGCGGCGCGAGGTTTTCGTCGTAGTAGTTGGGCAGCTCGACCGCCTTCATGCCCTTTTCGACCAGATTCAGGCTCGCCGAAAGCAGCTCGCCCTTCACCCGGTATTCCTCCATGCGCTCGCTGTCCATGAGCGCGTTCATCTGCAGGCCCAGCTTTTTCTCGCAGCGCTCGATGTTGTTCTTCAGCACGCGGTTCAGCGCGCCGGCCTTCTGATGGATGCGGTCGGCGGCGTCGCGGGTGCGGAAATACGCCTCCTGCGCCTCGGACAGGCTGTCCATCGGCCGGTTTTCCAGATCCGCGCGCGTGAGGTAGGCAAACGGCGTCACGTCGACCGCCCGGCCCTCGCCGTCCAGCACCAGCATGGGCCGCGCCATGGCCGGAAAGAAGGCCGTGAGCGCGCATATCTTCTCCGACAGGGCCGGTATGTCCGCCTGCTCCAGCCGGATATCGCCGTCGCCCGCGGCCCGCAGGCAGACCTCCCGGGCCGTCTGCTGCGAAAAGCCGGTCGCCGCGCCCTGCAGCGCCCTGGAGGCCGGGCCCGCGCACGCCTGCAGCCTGCGCGCCAGCTCGTCCGGCTTCAGCGCCGCGCCGTTCAGCTTGCCCTGCTGCGGCGGCCGCTCGTACATGAGGCCCGGCAGCACCTCCCGCACGCGGCTGATCTCGTCCGTCACGCGGCACACGCTGTCGATGATCTTTCCGCCGCTGTGCGTCAGGATGAGGTTGGAGTACTTGCCCATGAACTCGCACACCAGCGTGCGCACGGCGTAGTCCCCCATCTCGTCCAGTCCCTCGAAATCGATCTCGGCAATGCGGTCGCCGTCCACCTGGCGGATCGCCAGCACGCGCGCGCCAAGCACATGCTTTCTCATCAGCATGCAGAAGGTCGGCGGCTCGAGCGGGTTGTTTTTCTTTTCCCGCGTCAGGTGCATGCGCGCGCTGTTCGCGCTGGCCGAGATCAGCAGCAGGTGGTTCTCGCCCCTGTTGCGGATGGTCAGGAGAATTTCGTCGCGCTCCGGCTGGGTCACTTTGTCGACCCGGCCGCCCGCGAGCCTTTCATTCAGCTCCCGCGTCATAAAGCCCAGCATAACGCCGTCCATCGGCATAATCGCGTTCCTCCATAGCATTGACAGACTGGTGGTTTTTATTATATCGGAAATGCGCGCTTTTTTCAATTGGAAATTTGGGATCGGGAATTGAGGCGGCCGGCAAAGAAGCTCTTGCCCGGAAGAGGGCAGCATGTTATAATCAGTCGGGATGCTTTATCCAGTCTGTCACGCCAACGCATCATTCGATAAGGAGGACTTTGCCATGTCCAGCTATGTCACCCGCAGGACGCCCGGCGACACCGCCTGGTTCACGCACGACCGCTTCGGCATGTTCATCCACTGGGGCCTGTACGCCATGCCCGCCCGGCACGAGTGGATCAAGAACCGCGAATGCATTCCCGAAGAGCACTACGACAAGTACTTCAGGTACTTCAATCCCGATCTCTACGACCCGAAGGAATGGGCGCGCCAGGCCAGGGCCGCCGGCATGAAGTACGTCGTGCTGACCAGCAAGCACCACGAGGGCTTCTGCATGTTCGATTCGAAGTTCACCGACTACAAGTGCACCAACACGCCGGCCGGGCGCGATCTGGTGCGCGAATATGTGGACGCCTTCCGCGCCGAGGGCCTGCGCATCGGCTTTTACTACTCGCTGATCGACTGGCACCATCCCGAATTCCCCATCGACCGGCTGCACCCCCGCCGCAACGATCCGGACGCCGAGCAGCAGAATCAGGGCCGCGACATCAGAAAGTACGCCGAATACATGCGCAATCAGGTCACGGAGCTGCTCACCAACTACGGCAAAATCGACATCCTGTGGTTCGACTTCTCCTACAGCAGCCCGGATCCCCGCGACCTGCCCTGGATGAAAGGCAAGGGCAAGGACGACTGGGAATCCGAAAAGCTGATCGCGCTCGCCCGCCGGCTGCAGCCGGACATCATCATCGACAATCGCGCCGAGATCGAGCAGGATATTTGGACGCCCGAGCAGTGGCAGCCCGTCGAGTGGGTGCGCCATCATGAAACCGGCGAGCTGGTCAACTGGGAGGCCTGCCAGACCTTCTCCGGATCCTGGGGCTATTACCGCGACGAGAGCACCTGGAAATCGCCGGAAATGCTCATTCGCATGCTGGTCAACACCGTCTCCTGCGGCGGCAACCTGCTGATGAATGTCGGCCCCACCGCCCGCGGCTACTTCGACTACCGCGCCGAAGAGGCCCTGAAGGTCTTCGCGGATTGGATGAAATACAACAGCCGCTCCATCTACGGCTGCACGCAGGCCGAGCCGGAATTCAAGGCGCCCGCCGACTGCCGGCTCACCCAGAGCGAGGACGGCAGTCGGCTGTATGTGCACCTGTTCGCCTATCCGTTCGCCCATCTGCAGATGCGCGGGCTGGCCGGCAAGCTGGATTACGCGCAGTTCCTGCATGACGCCAGCGAGATCAAGTACTCTGAGGGCAGGATCCGCCACTTCGGCGAAGGGCTGCCGGAAAACGAGGACATGGTGGTCTTCGAGCTGCCGCCCGTTAAGCCCCACACGCTGGTGCCGGTCATCGAGATCTTCCTCAAGTGAAACCGCCTGCAGAAACGCCGCCGGACGCGCGACCCGGCGGCGTTTCTGGCGAAGAGCCGTCCGGGCGCGCTACAGCGCGTACAGCTCGCTGATGATGAAGCTCAGCGCGCGCACATCCTCCGAGTTTTCGTCGTTGCAGCGGAAGGGCGCCTCGATGCCCAGCACCACAATTTCGTTTTTCGGCGCGGGGATCTCCAGGAAGAAGCTGTTGCCCGTCAGCGTGTATCTCAGGACGGGCTCCCCGTTGACCGTGCAGGTGATCGTCTCGCCGCCCGTGGCCTCGAGCGGATAGTAGCCCCGAAGCGCAATCACGCCCGAATAGCCCGTCCGGATGGTCAGCTCAGCGGACTGCATGAGCCACATATCGCTCATGTCGATGCCTGAGACGCGGCGCGCCGTCTCGATGCTGCGGCCCGGAGCCGGCCTGACCGCCTCGGCCCAGAACAGCGCGGCGCGTAGCGCGCTGTCCCCGTCCGCCGCCGCCTCGCCGCGCACCGCCGCCAGCATCCAGCCATCCTCGTATAGCGGCTCCTCCAGCAGGCCCGCCTCGAACATCTCCGAAAGGCGCAGGCTCAGCATGTCGTCATAATCCAGCTGGTCCCGGCAGGTCAGCACATAGTCCTTGCCGGTCTGAATCAGATAGGCGTGCAGCGCCTCGGCGCTGTCCAGAATCCCCGCGTCGCCCTGATAATAGGCCAGCATGATGTCCTCGCTCACGAAGGGCAGCCGTCCCTCCAGCGTGTGATCCGCCGCGACAGCCACGCGCACGCCCCGCTCCGCCGCGAGAACGTCCATGATTTTCGGGCATTGACCGCGCCACAGCGCCTCGCTCTCCGCCCGGTCGTCGTAATAGCCGGCGTTCACCCATGCCGTCCGCGCAAATTCCTTCACCTCGGTCCATCCGCTGAGCCCGGAGAAGAGAAAGCCGAACGCAAAAAGCGGACACAGGCAAAGAGCCGCGGCCCTGGCCTGTTCCCGGCCGGCCAGCATGACGGCCGCCAGCGCCGCCGAGAGCGCATACAGCAGGATGAAATAGTTGCCGTCCACCTGCTCCAGCACGGCGATTGCGCCCAGGCTCGCGAACAGCATCGCGCTGAAGGCCGCGTAGAGCGGCTTCAGGACGGGCGCTTCCCGCAGCCGACGCCGGAACGCCCGCGTGAACAGCGCCCCCGCCAGCAGAACGCACAGCAGAAGCACCAGCGGCCCGCCCCACGCCAGATGGACGTGCGACATATCCTCCGTGCCCGGCCAGAACCAGAACGTCAGCTCGCGCGTCACGGCGTTCAGAAGCCCTTCCGGCGTCAGCAGGCCCGCCCTGGGCGGCTCGCCGGAGCCCGCGGGATGGAGGCTGTAGGGACTTCTTGGTGCGAAGCCCAGCCGGCTGAAGAGAACGCCGCCGAAGGAGTTCATCGGCATGCCGGTGATCCGCCAGGTCCTCAGCAGCGCCAGCAGGAGCGCCAGCGCCGCCGGCAGCGCGCACGCCAGGCCGCGCCATCCGCCCGGCCTCCGTTCAGACCGCCCCCTCCCGGCCAGCAGCGCCGCGCCCAGGGCCAGCAGGAGCAGGCTGGAAAACACCACCGACGTGGGCTTGCAGCCCAGAGAGAACAGATACGCGCCGAAAAGCCCGGCCAGGTTATAGCGCCCCTCGCCCTTCACATGGCACGCGGCAAAATACGTCATCATCAGCTGCAGCAGCAGCGTGATCATGTCGGTCTTGGTGTGAATGAACATCACCGCGATGCCCGGTATGCAGCCGGCAATCGCCGCTGCCAGCAGCGCGCGGTCCCGATCCGCCGCCAGCTTCACCAGCTGATAGAGCGTGTACAGCATCCAGCAGCCCAGCATCACGTTGCCCGCCGCCAGAAATGCGAACGAGGGCAGGCCGGACAGCGGGAGCATCACGATCTCGTACAGCTTGGTATACCAGAACACCAGCGCAATCAGGCCCAGGTCCTCGAACACGCCTTCACCGGCCGCCAGCGCGTATTCCGGGCGAAAGCCGTACCAGTAGGAGTCGTAGTCAGCCGCGCCGTTGCAGCGGCCCAGCGCCATCAGCACGCAGGTCAAAACCAGCGCCATGAGCGCCGCCTGCCATGCCTCCGGCCGCTGCGCGGCCCGCGCCGCCCTGACCCGCGGGCTGCGCCGCGCCGTCAGCGCGAGGAGCGCGACCAGCGACACCGCCGCCCACGCCAGGCGGATATTCCCGGGCGTGCCCACGCCCAGCGCGGACAGCAAAAAGCCCGTCAGAGCTGACAGGCACAGTCCGATGAGCAGATCGAAAAACTCGGGGTGGGCATGGCAGTTCCCCATCGCGGCGCGCCGCACGGCCCGGCCCGCAATCACCAGGCTCGCGCCGTAAGCCGCGGCAGCCAGCGCCGGCAGCGCGAGCACATGGACATAGGCGAAGGCGCCCGCCAGCGCCGCGCACGCGGCCGCGGCCAACGCGGGCCGCAGCCGCCAGATGAGCAGAAACAGCACGGCGAACCAGCCCGCGCATTCCGCGATCATGCCCCAATAGCCGGTGTTCTGCGTCAGCCAGCGATAGGCGGGGATGCAGACCATCACGCCGAAATACCCCGCGACCGCCAGCAGAAGGCACACGGCAAACCACGCCGCGATCCGGCCGCCCGTCCGATTCCTCCGCGCTTCCATGCGCCGACCACTCCCACACGTCAGACTGTGATACCATTATACCGTTAAAACGGCGTAAAATCAAGAGGCAATCCGATTCCGACAGGGCAGTCTCCCGTTTTGGAAAAGACAGGGTTCCGGCGCCGGACGCCAATCCATCGCGCCCGGTTGCGGCGGGCCGTCCCGGTTCGCCGCGGAACAGCCCGCCCTTACGCCCCGAGCGCAGCGTCCAGCGCCGCCCTGACCTGCGCCATGCACGCCTCGTAGCTCTCGCCGGGCGTCGCTTCATACAGCTTGCGACCGCCCATGAAAATCGTGGGGACGTAGTAATAGTCGTACTTTTCCGCCTTCGCCGGCTCGCGGCTCTCCTCAACCATGTCGATGCAGACCGCCTCATACTCCGGCTTTTCCGCCCTCAGAGCGTCCAGCGCCCGGCGCGCGTTGCGGCAATACGGACAGTTCTCCAGGTAGAACATCGTCAGCTTCTCCATGTCTCATCCTCCTCGCTCTTTTCATCGCCCGGTTATTGGGATTCCACAACAGAACAATTCGACGCCGGAGCCGTTTTTCCTCCCTCGCGCCGAAGGATGGAAAACGCCCCGGCGCCGGGACGGTTCACGGAAAATCCCCTGCATCGCTGCCGACGCAGGGGACTTGTCCGCCGCTCCTCGCGGACCGGTTCTGCCGTTCGGGCTTCTCCGCCCGATTCTCAGCGGTTGAAATACACCAGATCCTCCTTCGGGGCCTTGCCCGCGCTGACCTTCTGCTCGATCAGGATGATGGCCTCGCGGTCGTGCAGCATGCTGTAGCCCTTCTGCGCCTTCACGGTGAAATCCAGCCACTGGTTCTCCGCCGGCTTCGAGCCCTTAAAGGTGCAGATGAACCCTATGCCGCCGATGTCGTTGGCGCAGCAGGTCATGGCCTCGCGGCCCAGCACGTAGCAGTTGGCCGGCAAATCCTTGATGCGGTACGCCTTGGCCGTCATGCGCAGGATCTTGCCGTCATAGCGGTCCGGATGCTCCATCGCGTCCAGATACCAGATGCCGAAATCCTCGTCGCCGATGCGCACCACAGGGGCCTTGACGTCGTAGGGCAGGTCCTCGTCGGCCACGCCGTCGTCGCTGGTGCCGTCCACGTTGTCGAACACAATGTCGCAGTTCCCGTTCATGGCCTTGACCATGCGGCGATAGCGGCTCTTCTCGGTTTTCTCCGTGCAGCGGTTGAAAATGACCGCGTCGGCCAGCTGCAGACCCTCGCTCATGAACTGGCGCATGTTGGTGAGGAACATTTCAAACGTCGTCGAATCCACCATGCACACAAGCTGCGCCAGCTCCCAGCCCTCCGGCTTGGGCGCCTTGAACAGGCGGGGCAGCGTCCATGTGCTGTTGTACTCGATGATGACGCGTTCGGGCTTGTACTCGCGGTTCAGCCGCCGGAGCAGGCCGCCCTCGAGTTCCTCGATGCTCTCCGCATCCACCTTCACGGCGTTCGCGTTCTTCAGCAGCGGCGCGTCGAATTCCTCCTCGCCTTCCTCGCACACGACCAGCAGCGTGCGCTCGCCCCCGGTGAAGTATTCATCGGTCAGCATCTCGCGGATCATCGTCGTCTTGCCGCTCTCGAGGAAGCCGGTGATGATATAAATGGGTACGCTATCCATTGACCAGCCCTGCCTTTACACGCCGAAGAGGTCCCTGATCTTCTTTTCGTTCAGCTTGCAGCCGATGACGCACAGGCGGCCGGTGTAGTCCGCGCTGCCGTGGCGGATTTCCCACTCGCCGGGCGTGTAGTCGAAATGCAGCCAACTGCCGTCCGTCGCGGGCAGGATGCCCTTCGCGCGCAGCACCGCGCCGTATTCCGCTTCGTTGTCCAGCTTGCCCAGCGCCGCGCGCAGCGCCTCTTCCTCAAACTTGCGGGGCGTCTCGACGCCGATGTCGTCGAACACATCGTCCGCGTGATGATGGTGATGGCCGTGCCCGTCGTGATCGTGGTGATGATGCCCGTGCTCATCCTCGTCGTGATCGTGATGATGATGCTCGTGCTCGTCCTCGTCGTCGTGATGATGATGCCCGTGCTCATCCTCATCGTCGTCGTGATGATGATGCCCGTGCTCGTCCTCATCGTGATGATGATGGCCGTGCTCGTCCTCGTCATCATCGTCGTGGTGATGATGATGCCCGTGCTCGTCCTCGTCGTGATCGTGGTGATGATGATGCCCGTGCTCGTCCTCATCCTCGTCGTGATGATGCTCTTCGTAGATCTCGTTCACGTCGATCAGCGCCTCGGGGGACTCGATGGTCTCGAGGATGGTTTCAGCCGTCAGCTCGTCCCACGGCGTGGTGACGATGCGCGCCGCGCCGTTCTGCCCGCGCAGCAGCTCGACGCTGGCCGCGGTCTTCTCCTCGCTCACCAGCTGGGTGCGGCTGAGGATGATGGTCTCGGCGCTGCGCACCTGATCGCAGAAAAACTCGCCGAAATTGCGCATATACATCCTGCACTTGCCCGCGTCCACGACGGTGGCGCAGCCGGCCAGCTTCAGGTCGTGCTTTTCCTCCGCCTGCGCCACGACGTGGCGGATGTCGGACAGCTTGCCCACGCCGCTGGGCTCGATGATGAGGCGGTCGGGATGATAGGTTTCGATCAGCTCGTCGATGGCGCGCGTGAAGTCGCCCACGAGCGTGCAGCAGATGCAGCCGGAGTTCATTTCAGTCACCTGAATGCCCGAATCCTTCATGAAGCCGCCGTCGATGCCGACTTCGCCGTATTCGTTCTCCAGCAGAATGACCTTCTCGTTTTTAAGCGGGCTGTCGAGCAGTTTCTTGATGAGCGTCGTTTTACCGGCGCCCAGAAAGCCGGAAATGATATTGACCTTAACCACGGTGATGTCTCCTTTTCTGGGTTCTCCCTGATTTTGACCTTATCTTACCACTCCGATGTTAAGGTATCATTACCGCGACGTATCAATCCTATGATCGGCAGGGCGCGGCGAATCGCCGCCTCATTCATACAGGCGGAACGCCCGGACCTCCTCTTCAAACGCCGCGGACTGCGCCTCCCACGACCCCAGCAGCTCCTCCAGAGACATCCGGTCCCCCAGATACGCGTCCACGCTTTCGTCGCCGGAAAGCGACGTCAGGCGCGACACGTCGGCATAGGAGCGGAATTCAAACCGCTCCGGGTACATGTCGAGCAGGGTCTTCATCAGGATCAGCGCCGTTCGCATAAAGTCCAGCTCGGCCGACAGCGGGATGAACTCAACGCCGAAGCAGGTCTCGCCGGCGTATTTTGACCAGAACGGCGTAAACGCCCGCGTCCTGAACGCCAGATGCGGATCCCGGATGCGCTCGCGCAGCGCCCCGACCAGCGCGTCCATGTCGACAAACGGCGCGCCGTAGATCTGGAACGGGGCCGCCGTGCCCCGGCCCTCGCTGATATTGGTCGCCTCGAAGAAGCACCCGCCCACATAGCAGAGCGCCGTGTTGAAGGTGTGGATCGAGGGAGAGGGCAGGTTCCAGAGCTGCCCTGTCTCGGGCCACTTCATGGCTTCCCGGTAGCCGGCCATGGGAATTGCCCGATAGTCCAGCGTCAGGCCGAAGTGCCGCTTGAAGTAGAATCCGAGCTCGCCCGGCGTCAGGCCATAGCGGGTGCAGAGCCGGTGCGCGCCCACAAAGCAGTCGTAGCGCGGGTCCATGCGATTGCCGCTGACCGTATTGCCCAGCGGATTCGGCCGATCGAGCACGATCATCGGCAGCCCCGCCTCATCCGCCGCGCGCATGCAGTTGGCCATGGTGTATATGTAGGTGTAATACCGCATGCCCACGTCCTGGATGTCATACACCAGAACGTCCACGCCGGCCAGGTCGTCGGCGGAGGGCTTCAGTTTGTCGCCATACAGGGATATCATGGGCGTGCGGTACCTGGGATGCACGCAGTCCCCCACCCCGGCCCCGTCCATGGCGCCATACATGCCGTGCTCCGGCGTGAACAGCCTGACGACATTGTATCCCGCTTCATGGAATACGGTCATGTCGTCGACAAGGCGCGAATCCACGCCCGAATAATTCGTGATCAGCCCGATCCGTTTTCCCTCGAAGGCTGAATCAAAGGTCCGCAGCCGGTCTATTCCCAGGGCAACCATCGCTTTTCCCTCCCATCGAAGCGCAGGCGGTCCGAAGAGAAACACCAGGATTCCCTTCATAGTATAAGGCGGACTGCGGAGGGTGTCAAGCGCGGGGCGGGGAAACGCGCCTCGCGCCCTCACAGCTTATCTTCCTCCAAATGCCGTATCTTTCCGCCCAGCGCCACGCCCTGCACGATCAGCGCGGCCAGCAGCAGCAGGCAGGCGCCGGCCAGGATCCAGGCGTATGCGGGCACCATCTCCTTCACCATGTCCTCCGGCGTCTCGACGCTCTTCATCACCGGCGCTTCCTCCACCGTCAGCGACGCGGGCAAGGCCAGCCGCACCGAATTGCCCCAGGCGTCCTCGCCCGTCACCGTGACGCTGCCCTTCACCTCGCCGAGCACGTCCCGGCCGGGCATCACGGTGAGCCGGGCCTGCTTGGTTTCCCCGGCGGACAGCGTGCCCACCAGCACGCTCTGCCGCTCCACGACGCCCGGCATGCTCAGCGTCGCCATGACGTTGGTGAGCTCGCCGCGCCCCATGTTCATCAGCGGCAGCGTGAACGTCGCCGTGTCGCCCTGGATCACGCTGCCCGGCGTCTGCAGGCCGCCCTGCTCCAGCCGGATCTCCTGCGTGACCGGCAGCGTGAAGCGCTCCGCCCACGTGTTCGGCTGATCGAGCGCGGTGTAGCTCAGTTCAAACGAGAGCGCATGCATCTCCACCGCGGCGTTCGGCTTCACCGTCACGGGATACTCGATCCGCGTCGATTCGCCCGGCATGAGCGAGCCCAGCGCCAGCCGGTCCGAACCGTCCGGCAGCACGTCGCCGGTCGCGTCGCTCACCACAAGCTCGATATCCTGCATCTCCGCGTAGGGACTGGTGTTGGTGAGCACGGCGCTTACGCAGCCCTTTTCACCCAGCGTCAGATCCGCCGCGACGGCCGAAAGACCCGGCCGGATGGCGTCGGCGCGCCCGTCGCGGATGCGGATGACCACGGGATATTCCGCCCGCAGCGCGCCGCCGTCCCGATTCTGACCCTCGACCACCACGCGCGCCGCGTAATCGCCGCTGTGCCGGGCGCTCACAAGCGGCAGCCTCATCCGCACGGCGTAGAGCCCCTCGTTCTTCCAGCATTCCGCGCTCAGCCTGCCGGTGCTGAAGGGCGAGACGCTCTCGTCGTTCAACACCAGCGTCGCGGTGATTTTGCCGCCGGTCTGCTCCGAAGTCAGCGGCAGACAGATGTTCACATAGCCGCCCTCCACTGTGGGCTCATAGCCCTGCTGCCAGGACTGATCCATGCCCTGCAGGATCCGCCGTTCCTCCAGCGTGAAATCCTCCGCCGCGGCCAGCGGCGCCAGCAGCAGCGCGGCCACCAAAAGCACAATGCATTTTTTCATAAACAGCACACCCCGTCACAGCTCCCTGATGTTTTCAACGATGCTCTTTCTCATGGTTTCGCGCAGGCTCAGGCGCAGGGAAAGGGCGCAGAAGGCCAAGCACAGCGCGGCCAGGACGGTCATCACGCCCAGCGTGAGCGCCATCGTGCCCGCGGGCACGCTGTACATCAGCAGCGTCATGATGAGCGTCACGATGAGCAGCGCCGCGGCAAGCCCGGCCACCAGCCCCGCGCCGATCTGCGCGCCGTAGCACTTCAGGAGCACCCGCGCGTCCGCGCCCACGGCGCGCAGCGTGCCGATCATGCGCTGGTCGGCCCGGATGCGGCGCGAGGCGTTGCCGCTCACCATGCCCACCGTCACGCCGAAGAACATCAGCGTCATGGCGACGAACGCCAGTATGGTCTGCATCTGCTCCTGCCGCGTCCTGCGGGCGTTGGCGACATGGTCGGACACGTAGGCGTCCTCCGCGCGGGCGGCGATGGCTTTCACGCGGGCGCTGAGGTACTCGCCGGTCTCGTCGTCCACGCTGCCGTCCAGATACATGTCGATCTGGAAATACTCCCTGGCGCGCAGGCCCAGCGCCCGCATGCCCTTCTCGGTGGTGATGAGGCAGGAGTCGCCGTAGAACGGGAGCCTGTCGTCATAGTCTCCGCCCAGGTCCAGCACCGCGCCGACGGTCACATGGGCGTCGTGCCGTTCGCAGCGCCCGAGCCAGGCCGCGTACGCCTCGCCGGTTTGGTCCGCGGCCAGTTCGATGACGTCTTCCTCTGTGCCCTCGGCGATCAGCTGTACGAAATCCAGCGCGCCGCCCGCGCGGAAGAAGTCGTTCTCCCATCGCCGCGTCTCCTTATAGCCCCGCGGGATCCGCCTTCCGGCGCTCCCGGTAAGGTAGAGGCTGCCGCCCGCGTCCTCGGCGCGGATGATCGTGGGCGCGAACGCCAGCACCTCTCGGCCCGCGTCCAGCGCGTCGATATCCACGCGCCCTTCGACCACCCGTTCCTTCAGGAGATCGACCTGCTCCCGCGTCAGCGTGACGACCAGGAGCTTGCATTCCGCCAGCACCCGGTCCGTGTTGAGATAGGCCTGCGCCAACCGGGCGGCCCGCCTGACCGCTTCGTCGCTCTCGATCCCATACCGGTCGTTGCGCCAGGGCGTGTCCTCTCCGTCCAGGTAAGGATTGGTATAGGCGAGGTAATCCGCGGCTTTATCCGTCAGCAGCGTCACGGTCATAACGCGCCGTGCGCTTACGGCCTCCATGCGCGGCAGCGCCCGCAGCTGGGCCAGATCGCCCTCGGTGAGGAAGCGGCCGGGCCTGTCCTGGTCGGAAAACCGCGCGCTGTCCCACAGAAAATCCTGATTGATGATCTGATAATCATAGCTCGAGCCGCTTCCCGCCGCAAAGCTCGACATGCCCAGCACGCCGATGCCCGCGCAGAACAGCGTCAGCGCCGCCATGAGCGCCGAGCCGAGCTGGCGCGTGGGGTGCAGCCGCGTCTGCCGCTTCGCCAGCAGCCAGGCGGGGCTGAAGGATTTTTGGCTCCTCACGCGCCTCGCCCTGCGCAGGAGCTGCGTGTCGCGGATCACGCTCATGGGCATGATGCGCGAGGCGCGCCGAAGCGGCAGGCTGGAGGAGAGCCATATGCACAGAACCGACAGCGCCGCCATCGGCGCGAGCACGCCCCACGTCGGGCGGAACAGCACGGTGTCCGGCAGCAGCCGCGACAGCCCCCACGCGAACGCGCAGCCCGCGGCGAGCGAGAACGGCGCGAGGACGAGCGCCATGAGCCAGGTCTGACGCCCGAAGATGCGCCGGATCTGACGCCGCGTCGCGCCCACGGCCCGCAGCATGCCGATCTCCTCCACGCGCCTGGTGAGCTGGCTCTCCATGGCCTGCGCCACGCCCACGCCCGCGCACAGCGCCAGCGACAGGCCCAGCAGAATCACCAGCAGCACGGTGATGTCGAGCAGGCTCTCCAGCTCGCCGCCCATGTCGTACCAGTTCTGCAGGCGTCCGTTCTGGACGGCGTACAGGCAATCGTCGTATTTTTCCCAGTTGTCCTTCAGCGCCTGGGCGCGCGTCGCGCCGCCGGCCAGCGTCATCACCCGGTGAACCGCCGTGCGGCCCGTGGCGAAGTCGGGCTCCCGCGCGCTGACAAGCAGCACGGGCAGCTCCCTGATCCGCAGGCTGCCGTATACCGTAGTGTACGTGCTCAGCGACTGGTCCATCAGGATGCCCACGAGGGTGAAGCGCCGCGTCTCGGGCAGGCCGTCGATGGGCGAGAGCTCGAGGGTGATCCCGTCGCCTACGCCCGCGTCGGCGCGCAGGAATTCCAGCGCGCTCTGATTCACGGCCAGCTCGCCCGGCTCCTCCGGCATGCGGCCCTCCATCATGCGGCGATTCATGAGCCTTTCGGCCGTCTCGTCGTAAAAGCCCAGACAGCGGTCGCTGCCGGTCAGCTGCGCCGTCACGGTCACATGGCCAATCTCGTCGAAGTGCCCCGTCTCGCGCAGCTGGGCGTCGGTCTTTTCGGGGTAGTCGAAGAGGACGAAGTCCTCCCAGCCCACCCTCTGCGCGGCCTGCTCGCGCCGGGCCAGAATCACGCCCTGCACGCTCAGCACCATGGCGCTCACCAGAAGCAGCGACAGAAAGACGCCGACAGCCAGGCTCCCCCAGGCCCTTTTACCCGTCCTCAGCGTCGCCGCGGCGATGTGGTTGATCGTCAGCCGCTTCACAGCCGATTGCTTTTTCGATTTCATGCTCTTCCCTCCGCCTTTTACAGCGCCCTGAAAAATCACAGCTCTCTGATGTTCTCCACGATGCTCCGGTTCACCGTCTCCTGCAGCCCTGCGCTCAGCGCGCCCCGGCAGCAAAGCAGGCACAGCGCTGCGAACCCCAGCATGGCGCCCAGGCCGGCCAGTTTCATCCCGACGTCCATGCCTGTAAAGGGAAGCGCCGTGTACACCGCGAACAGGGCGGCCGCCACGACAAACCCGGCGAGGATGCCCAGCCGCACCTCGCCGATGTAGCAGCGCGTCAGCGCGGCCTTGTCCGCGCCCACGGCGCGCAGCGTGCCGATCATGCGCTGATCGGTCCGGATGCGCCGCGACACGTTGCTGCTGATCATGCCCACCGTCACGGCGAAGAACATCGCGGCGAGCACAAACATCGTCAGCACCATGCGCCTGTAGGATGCCCGCGTTTGCCGCAGCTGCTCCAGACGGTTTAACACGAGGCCGTTTTCCGAACGCGCGGCGATGGCCGAGACGCGCCTGTCGAGGTACTCCTCCGTCTCCGCGTCCACATCGCCGTCCAGGTAGACTTGGATTTGTTTGATCGGCGCCAGCTTCAGTCCGAGCGCCTGCGCGCCCCTGGGCGTGGTGACGACGCAGAGGTGGTACAGGAAGGAGATCGAATTGTCCAGCGCGCTCTCGTTGTGGAGCAGCGCGCCCACCGTCGTCACGGCGTCGACGCGCTCAGCGCTTTCCAGCTGCGCGCGGTAGGCTTCAGGATCCGCGTACGCCGCGTCGTTCTCTCCGTCCTTCTCCAGCCAGAGCTGCGTGATTGGCAGCGTCTGCCCGGCGTAATAGCAATCGTTTTCCCAGGTCTTCGCGGGTCTCCTGCCGAATTCCCGCGTCCATGTCATAAGCTTCCCGTCAATATTGTTGTATTCAAAGCCCGTCGGCACGCTGACGAGCACCTCGCGGCCCGCGTCCAGCGCCTCGACGTCGATGCGGCCCTCCGTCACATACGGCTGCATCAGCCGAAGCCTGTCTTCCGTCAGCATCTCCACCTGCAGTTCGACCATGGCCAGCGTCTTTTCCGTGCCGATGACCTCCTGCGCAATGCGGTAGCGCGCCATGATCTGCTCGTGATACTCCGTCCATCCGTCCCATGCCGTCGAACGGTCGACCTGGCTGAGATGCTGGTTGTTAAACATTCCTCCGGCATAATAGCGCGGCTCGTCCTTGTCCAGCTGCACGTTCACCTGCATCCGGTCGGGCGCCGCCTCGATGCCCGAAACGCGCGGCAGCGACGCCAGCTGGCTCAGGTCGCGCCCGGTCAGAAACTCGCCCTCCATGACTTCGTAAAAATCCAAATCGAACACGGCCTCTCCTGTGTTCCACACCTCAAACGCGCCGATTTTCGTCAGCTGCGCGGCGTATCTTAGGCTCTGGCCGATCTGCGCGAAGCCCAGCCCCACGCAGACCAGCATCAGCCCGGTCATGAGCATCGCGCCCACCTGACGCGTCGGATGAATGCGCATCTGCCGGCGGGCGATGAGCCGCGCGGGGTTGAACTGCCTGCGGCTCTTTACGCGCCCGGCCCGGCGCAGCAGCGCCGCGTCCCGGATGACGCTCATGGGCATGATCCTCGAGGCGCGCCTCAACGGCAGGCTGGCGCTCAGGAACACGCATGCGACCGACAGGACAAACACGGGCGCGAGCATCGACGGCTTCACCGTGAAGATGATTTCCGCCGGCATGAGCCTCGAGAGAACCCAGACCAGCAGGCAGCCCGCCGCGATGGACAGCGGCGAGAGCCCCAGCGCCAGCAGCCACGCCTGCCGGCCGAAGATGCGGCGGATCTGGCGCCGCGTCGCTCCGACGGCGCGCAGCATGCCGATTTCCGCCACGCGCCTGGCCAACTGGCTCTCCATGGCCTGCGCCACCGCCACGCAGCACGCCAGAATCAGCGCGCCGCACAACAGCATCATCATGTTCATCTGCGGCGAGTTGGTGTCGAAGTTCAGGTTTTCGTAATAGCTGACGATATTCCCCATGGGACTGACCGCGCTCACGGCGTAATGCGCCTCGTTCCACGGGCGCATCACCGCCGCCATGCTCACGCCGCGCGAGAGCGTCATCACGCGGATCACGGCCGTCCGGCCGGTTTCAAAGCCCGGCTCCCCGCCCCAAAACAGCACGGACGGGAACAGCACGATCCGCTCGCTTTTTCCGTTCCCATACGACTCGAAGCCCAAATTGAGCGCATCGGCCTGATCCGTCAGGATGCCCGCGAGCGTCAGGACGCGTTCCGTCGGCGCGCCGTCGACGGGCGTGAACGGCAGTGTGATTTCATCGCCCACGCGCGCGTCCTCCAGCCCGAAGAAGTCCAGCACGTGCTGCTCCAGCGCGACTTCTCCCGGATTTTCGGGCATGCGCCCCTCGATGAAGCGGCGGTTGAGCAGCGCCTCCGCCGTCTCGTCATACCACCCGGCCAGCTTCCCGTCCGTGCCGGTCAGGCTCGCGGTGACATACACATGGCCGATCTGATCGAACGCGTCCATCGCAACGAGGTCCGCCTCGGTCACCTCCGGCGCGTCGCGGAGCATGATGTCCTCGTAGCCCACCCGCTGCGCCGCCTTTTCGCGCGACGCCAGCGCCATGCCCTGCAGGCCGGCGACCATCGCGCTGATGAGAAACAACGCCAGAAAAATGCCGGCGGCCAGGCTCGCCCAGGCCCTTTTGTCCGTCCGCAGCGTCGCCGCGGCGATGTGGTTGATCGTCAGCCGCTTCACGGACGGCCTGTCATTCCGCTTCATAACAGACGCTCCTTCCCTCCTCATGGCGTCAGGATTCCTTTTCGCCGTCCCGCCGCCCGCTGTCCCGGGCAATCCGGCCGTCCTCAATGTGCATGATCCGCTCCGCCTGCTCGGCCACGTTGATGTCGTGCGTCACGAGGATCAGCGTGATGCCCAGCTCGTGGCTGGTCTTGCGCAGCAGGCCCAGCACCTCGCGGCCGTTCCTGCCGTCCAGGTTGCCGGTCGGCTCGTCCGCGAACAGCACGGAGGGCTTGTTCGCCAGCGCCCTCGCGATGGAAATGCGCTGCTGCTGGCCGCCGCTCATCGCGCCGGGCAGGTGATTCAGCCGGTCGCCGATGCCCAGAAGCTCGATCACCTGATCGATGTAGGCGTCGTCGGGCCTGCGGCCGTCCAGCATCACGGGCAGCAGGATGTTCTCCATGCCGGTCAGCTCCTTCACCAGGTTGTAGCTCTGGAACACAAAGCCGAACCGCCGCCGGCGCAGCACGGAGAGCTGATTGTCGCGATACTGATACAGCCTGGCGTCCTGATAGTACACCTCGCCGCCCGTGGGCCGGTCCAGGCCGCTCAAAAGGTGCAGCAGCGTCGATTTGCCCGAGCCGCTCGGCCCGGTAACCGCGGTGAAGGTGCCCTGCTCGAACCCCACCGTGACGCCGTCCAGCGCGTGCACCCTGTTCTCGCCCATCTGATAAACTTTGCTCAGGTTCTCACAGCGAATGATATCCATAGACAACAATCCTCCCTGTCCGCTCCTCGGTTTCTGTTTCTGGCTCCATCATACCACGCCAACCTTTCGATCCGGTGACTTTAACCTTACGATTTCGCAAGATTGGACGTTTTTTCTCATTCCGACAGCGGCGGGGCGCGGCCGGCATGTCGTCCAAGATAAGGATTGCCTTTCCCGCCCCGATCGATTATAATGGTATCGCTCCCGGAACCTGATATCATGTCCGGCGGTTCTCCGCCGGCGATCACAGGAGGTCGTCATGAAGCCGCTCTGCCTTATTCTCGTCGCGCTCACCGCGCTGTGGCAGGAATTCCTGCACCTGCTGTCCTGGCAATCGGCCGCAAACCCCATGCCGGACAATGTCAGGGACGTCTACGACGCCGACCGCTACCGCAAGTGGCAGGCCTATAACCGGGATAAGAACCGCCTGGCCATGCTCTCGACCGGCGTCAGCGCGCTGGTCACGTTCCTGCTGCTGCTGTTCAACGTCCACGCGGCCGTCACGCCCGCGGGCTGGAGCGTCTACGGGCAAATGGTCGCCGTGCTGGCGTTCCAGCAGATCGTCGACACCGCCCTCGACGTGCTCTTCTCCTGGCAGGACACCATGAAGATCGAGGCGAAATACGGCTTCAACCGCACGACGGCCGGCACCTTCATCCGCGATCAGATCATCAACGTCGTCATTTCGCTGGCGTTGAGCGTGGGCCTGATGGCGGCCTTCATCGCGCTGCACCGCGCGCTGGGCGACTGGATCGTGCTGCTGTTCGCCGCGCTTTTGTTTTTGCTGGGGCTGTTCTTCAGCTTCCTCTACCCCGTCTTCAGCCGCATCCGCAACAAATTCACGCCCCTCGAAGAAGGCGAGCTGCGGACGCGCCTGACCGGCCTCATGGAAAAGCACGGCTATCGCGTGCGGGCCATTCAGGTGATGGACGCCTCCCGGCGCAGCACCAAATCCAACGCCTACTTCACCGGCTTTGGCCGCATGAAAACCATCGTGCTGTTTGACAACCTGCTGAACGTCATGACGACGGACGAAATATGCGCCATATTCGCCCACGAAATGGGCCACGGCCTGCACCGCGACACGCTGAAGGCTCAGGCGATGAATCTGGCCAGCGTGGCGGCCATGGCGCTGCTGCTCTGGCTCACCGTGCGCACCGACGCGCCCTTCCGCGCGTTCGGCTTCGACGGCGTGAACTACGGCTTCGCGATGCTCCTGATGGGGTCGGTGGAGCTGGCCGCGCTCAGCCCGCTGTTCGGGCTCGTCACCAACGCCGTCTCGCGCCGCCACGAGTACCGCGCCGACCGGCAGGCCCGCGAGGAAGGCTACGGCGAAGCGCTCGTCAGCGCGCTCAAGCAGCTGTACCGCGAGGACCTGGGCTGCCTCGCGCCCTCGCCGCTTCTGGTGACGCTCACCTATTCCCACCCCACGCTGAGCGAGCGCATCAGCGCCATACGCGTCGAAAGCAACGCATAAAAACGCAGCGCGCATCCTTCCCGATGCGCGCTGCGCCGTCTTCGTCGTGAGCGGGGCGGCGGCCTTCCTCCCTGCCGCCGATTATCGCGCCCCGCGCAGGGCGTCGTTCACAAAGTCTGCGATCAGCCCGGCAAGCACCCAGCGCCCGTTCTTCTGCTCGCCGTCGTAGCCGCAGTGGCCGTAGCCCTCCATCAGCTTCACGCGCACCAGCGACATGTCGTATTCAAAATGGCGCATGGTGGCCAGCATCAGGTTGTTCTGCTCCAGCCGTGCGGGCATGTCGTCGTCGGCGCAGACGACCAGAATGGGGCGGCCGGGCCGCGCGTCGCGGATGTGCCAGATGGGCGCGGCCTCGTCCAGGCGGCACAGCCGGCTGTCCTCGCCGCGGTATTTCAGAATGTTGAAGTGCGTCGTAGGCTGGCCGGCGTCGAAGAGAAAGCCCGCGAAGTCCTCCGGCGAAAGGCCCGCCGCGGCGAGGTATTCCCGCGCGAAGCACAGCATCATCGAGAGATAGCCGCCCGCGGAGGACCCGCCGATGAAGACGCGCCGGCTCAGGCCATACGCCCCGGCGTTCTTCATGAGCCACGCCGCCGCCGCGGCCGTGTCCTCAACGAAGTCGGGAAACGCCGCGTCCGGATACATCCTGTATTCGACGGACACGAAGCCGACGCCCTGTCCGGCGAGCTCGGCGGCGACGCCGTCCAGATCTTTGCGGCTGCCGCCCTCGAGACCGCCGCCGTGCATCCACATCACCGTCGCGCGGCATCCGTCCTCCGGCGCGAAGATGTCGAGCCGGCGTCGATCGTCGTCACAGTGCGTGTAGTTTATGTCGGGAATGCGCCTCATGCCAACCGTCCTCCCCCATTCAGTCTTTTCACATCTCCATCAGCACCGCCAGCAGCCAAAGAAGCCCCGCGAAAATCAGCCCGACGAGCGCCATCAGCAGCCCCCTGACGACGCGCATGACGATGCGCCGCGGACGCCGCCGCCCGGCCAGCTCGGTCTCGAACGCGTGGAGAATGTAATCCACGCTGATCTGATCCTCGCGCTCGTGATTCATGCCCTGGCGCACCGACCGCACGGCCAGCCGGTCGAACGGACGCACCGCATGCTTTTCCCGCGTCATGGCGCGCTCAATGCGCAGATGGCTGCGGTTCAGCTCGTCCTGCACGCGCTCGGGCGTGGTGTTCAGCAGCTGGGCCGTTTCGCGCACGGTCATGGCGCAGCCATAGCGCAGCACCGACATGCGCTGCACCTCCAGCCTTTCCTGCGCAATGAGCTCGCCCAGCCGGTCATGCCGGTCCGGATCGGGCGAAAAGCCGTCCCATTCGCCTTCCGAGGGCTCCGCCTCCAGCCGCTCCAGCGCGCATTCGCGAATCACCGCGAGCACGCTGTCGCGAAAGCCCAGCGAACCGGCCGGCGCGACGTCGCGCATATAGGCTCTCACCAGCGCTTCGCCCAGCACGTATTCGGCCATCTGCCGGTCGGCTGTGATGGCGTAAGAGGCGCGATAGAAATACCGCACCGACGGCCGCAGCCGCTTAATGAAGCTCTGGATTTCCCGCTCTTCTCTCTCCATGAAACCGCCTGCTCCCCCGAAACACCCACAGCCGCGCCGCCATGTGCGCGCCGCGGCTTTTTTTACATCATAGCACAAGCCGCGCCGAAGCGTCAAGCCGCGGAAAATCCTCTGCCATGTCAAGCTGCGGAAAATCCTCTGCCAGCGATTGACAGCGCATATAATTCGTGGCATAATGGAAGAATAGAAATGAGCATTCGACGCGCTGCGCGCGGAGAAATGCGTGAGGAGGACGAACGTGAAAACCGCACTTGTCATTATGGCCGCCGGCATCGGCTCCCGTTTCGGCGGCGGCATCAAGCAGCTCGCACCCATTGGTCCAAATGGCGAAATCATCATGGATTACTCCATTCACGACGCCATTGCCGCCGGCTTCAATAAGATCGTATTCATCATCCGCAGGGATATCGAAGCCGATTTCCGCGAGGTCATCGGCTGCCGGATCGAGGCGCTCTGCGCCCGGCTGGGCGTCGAAGTCGCCTACGTGTTCCAGAGCCTCGACGACCTGCCCGAGGGCATCGCCGTGCCGCCGGAGCGCAAAAAACCCTGGGGCACCGGCCAGGCCATCCTCACCTGCCGCGGCGTGGTGAACGAGCCTTTCGGCATCATCAATGCGGACGACTACTACGGCCGCGAGGGCTTCAGGAAACTGCACGATTTCCTCGCCGTCAGCACGCCTGAGAAGGAAAACGACTACTGCATGGTCGCCTTCCAGCTCGGCAACACGCTGAGCGACAACGGCGGCGTGGCGCGCGGCGTCTGCCAGGTCAGCGCCGACGACTACCTCACCGACATCACCGAGACCTTCAACATCGTCAAAACGGACGACGCCGCGGCCTCGGGCGATCTGCCCCTCGCGCTGAACACGCCCGTATCCATGAACATGTGGGGCGTTACCCCCCGGTTCATCGAATACCTCGCGGACGGCTTCGTCAACTTCTTCAAAAAGATCGGCGGCAATGAGCTGAAGGCCGAGTACCTGCTGCCCGACTTCATCGGCGAGCTGCTGCGCGCGGGCGTCATCCGCGTGAAGGTGCTCCACACGCCCGATCAGTGGTTTGGCGTCACTTATAAGGAAGACAAGGATTCCGTCATCCGTTCGATGCGCGCGCTGATCGAAAAGGGCGTCTATCGCGCCGATCTGTTCAGCGACCTGTGAAGCGGACCGGACGTCAGGCGGCGCAGCCCGTCGGGGACGCGCGGAGGGCAGGACGCGACCAGCCGGGGATTCTGACGGCGAAATGGATGCGCATCCTGTTGTGGATCTGCCTCCTGGCCACCGCGGTCGTTATCTTTCTGTTCTCCGCGCAGGACGGCCAGGAATCCTCCGAAACGAGCGGAATGGTGGTCGAGAAGGTCGTCATGATCACGCATCCCGATTTCCAGACGCTGGCCCCGCCCGCTCAGGCGTCCATCTGGGAGCGCACCAGCTTCGTCGTGCGCAAGTGCGCGCATTTTCTGGAATACGCGGCGCTGGGCTTCTTCCTGCGCCTGCTGGCCGCCAGCTACGGGCTGCGCTTCGCCGCGATGTGGGCCTGGCTGTCCGGAACGCTGTATGCCGGAACGGACGAGCTGCACCAGCTGTTCAGCGACGCGCGCAGCGGAATGTGGCAGGACGTCGCGCTGGACAGCGCCGGCGTGCTGTTTGGCGGCGCCGCGGCGCTGGCGCTGCTGTTCATCGCCTCGCGCGCTGCCGGGCCGGGAAAGTGCGTTTCCGAATAGAAAAGCGACTGGCGCAAAACCGCCAGCCGTTTTTCTGTGCCGGAATGCGGACAAAGCGGCGGGGCTTTCCCTCTGGCAGGGCCGGGCAGAGGGGGCGCCGCCGCGACGCCCTGATCATACCGTCTTCTTTTTCAGCGCCCGCGCCCGGCGCATCTCCCCCACCGCGCACGCCTTGTCCGCCAGGCACACGATCAGGCTCTCCCGGCAGAGCGGCGGCGCGATGTTCAGGGGAAACATGTGCTTGCGGATGACATCCTGCTCGATGCGGCCCAGCCGGAAATCGCGCCGGGCGTTGCGCCAGGCGGTTTTCGCGTGGGTAAAGCCGTGCAGGCCGTGGCCGGGCCCATGCCAGTCATAAAGAAAGTAGTCGTGCAGCAGCGCGCCGCGCACCATGGCGCGCGCGTCGACGGCGCATCTCATGCGCGCGGCGATCATCAGGCTCATGCACGCCACGTGAACGCAATGCTCATAGACGCTGGTCGAACCGTGCTGAACGAACGACTGCGCCTGACGCATGCCCTCGGACGAAAGGATGTCCTTCCCTTCGCGGCGGACAATCTCCCCGGCCTCATCCCGCGTCATCATCGGCTGTTCATCTCCCATTCTGCGTGTCGACGGCGCATCCGCGCCGGCTGTTCCGGATACAACAGAGAAAAGCCCATCGGGCGATGGGCCTTTCGCATTGTGCGGCTCGATGACGATCCGGTCAGCTGACCAGCTCCAGCTGATCGGCCTTCTTGATGATCTGGATGAAGGTCTTGCCGGGCCTGAACAGCACGATATTGCCTTCGTCGTCGTAGAAGGTGGTGGTGTCGCCCACGGTGTTGCGCACCCAGGTGCCGGTGAAGTGCTTGCCCGCGATGAAGTAGTCGCACTTGTTGGTTCCGGTCAGAGCCACGATGGGACGCTCGCCCGAGCCGTCGTACCAGGTGTAGTCAGCCTGCATGACGATGACGTTCGAGACGGTGTAATGATCGCCCGTGGCGTCCAGCTGGTCCTTGCGATTGTAGAAGCGGCAGTACACGCCTTCGCCCGGATAGTACTCATAGGAAGGATAGTAGCCCTCCCCGATGCTGTAGTTAATGCGGAAAATGCTGCAGTTCGAACCCCTGACCGTATAGTCGGTATCGCTGAAGCTCATGGGCGAACGCGCCGTCACCTTGCTGGTGTCGATGTTGTCGTAGATCTGGCCCAGCCGGCAGATGACGTTGTACGGCGCAACGCGCCCGGTGTCGCGGTAGAAGTTCTTGGTGTCGGTCAGGCCGTCATAACGGCTGTGCAGCAGGGACACGCTGTTCAGATAATCGTAGATGCTGGAGCCCACCATCTGCTGGCCGCCGAAGTGGACGAACGTCGCGCCCCAGTCGATCGCCATGTCGACGTGCATGATGCGCGCCGAACGGACGGCCTCCACCAGCTCCGGAATGGTGTCGTTGAAAATCGCGGTATAGCGGGTATATCCGCCGTTGGTAATTTCCGCCTCGTAGATGACGTCGGCGTCGACCATGTGAACCTGAGGACGCGCCTTGCCATGGTTGTCAAACTGGACGGCAATGAGCTTCTGCTCCGTCTTATCCGTCGGCAGGCCGGTCGTCAGCGAATAGTTGACGACGGTTTCATCGGCCAGCGCGGCAGTCGAGAGCACGAAAATGAACGCAATAATCGCAGCAATGATTTTTTTCATGATATCACTCCTTTCATGGTACCCGCACATTGTACCATATGTTCTTGTAAAATGCAATACTTTTTTTATTAAATCGAACAATTCAGCAAAACACGACATATAATTGTAATTTATGAGCCGATACGACCTGTCGGCCCGGGAAAAGGCCCCTGCGGGCGGGCCATTCGCCATTTCCGGACAAAAAGCACAGGCCTTCCGAAAGGGATTTTACCTCATGCGCACGCAAATGTAAACTGATAAAAACAAATGGCGAGAAGTATGAAAACAACAAATGAGAAGAATATGCTTTATCTATTGCCCGATCTGTGCTTTAATACACTCAGAGAGCGATTGAAGCTCACGAACAATTCAAAGGGAGGCAATCATCATGAGGAAACTGCTGTCCATTCTGCTCGTGCTGGCCATGGTCCTTGCGATCATGCCCGCCGCCATGGCTGACGGCGATCTCGAGCCCATCACCCTGACCGCGTTCCGCGGCGATCCCGGCGACCAGCCTGCGGAAGACAACAAGATCTACAAGCTGATCGAAGAGAAGTTCGGCGTGAAATTCGAGTTCGAGTTTCTGGCCGGCGATCTGGATGAGAAGCTCGGCCTGATGATCGCGGGCGAGGATTATCCGGATCTGTTCGACGGCGGCAACAGCGCGGACCTGATCATCAGCAACGGCGCGCTGATCAACCTGCTGGACTATGTCAACCCCGAAGACACGCCGCGCCTGTGGGCCCACATCGAGCCCCAGAAGGACCGCCTGATCGACAAGGACGAGGACGGCAACGACGCGCTGTACATCATCCCCAACTACGGCCTGATCGACGGCGACCAGATCGTCAACGAGGTCAACGGCCCCGCGTTCTTCGTGCAGAAGCAGGTTCTGGCCTGGGCCGGCTATCCGCAGATCCACACGCTGAACGAGTACTTCGACCTGATCGAGAAATTCATCGCCGAGAACCCCACCGACGAGAACGGCAGCCCCTACATCGGCTTTGACATCCTGTGCGAGGACTGGCGCCACTTCTGCCTGATCAACCCCGTGCAGCACCTGATGGGCCGCCCGAACGACGGCGAAGTGCTGATCGACGTCTCCACCGACGACTTCCACACCGAGACCTTCATCGACAAGCCCTATGCGAAGGCCTACTATCAGAAGCTGAATGAGGAGTTCCACAAGGGCCTCATCAGCAAGGACACCTTCGTCATGAACTATGACCAGTACATCGCGCAGCTCTCCAGCGGCACCGTGCTGGGCATGTTCGACCAGACCTGGGACTTCGGCAACGCCACCGCCGCGCTGAAGGACGCCAAGATGGACAAGAACACCTACGTGGCCCTGGGCCTCGTCTATGACCCCGAGTATGTTGACGGCAAGGAAATCGAAGAGCATTACGTGAACGGCGCTCTGCCGAACGTGCGCCGCGGCTTCGGTATCTCCGTGAACTGCGCCTGCCCCGAGCGCATCGTCGCCATGTGGGAGGAGATGCTGTCCGACGAGTGGCAGATCATCCTGAACTGGGGCATCGAGGGCGAGGACTACTACGTTGAGGACGGCCGCCTGCTGATGACCGCGGAGCAGTACAATCAGCGCAACGACAACACCTGGAAGCTGCAGAACCGCGCACTGGCCTTCTTCGAGAGCAGCCCCAAGAAGCAGGGCTGGATCCTCGAGGGCGAGTATGCCGGCAACACCTGGGATCCCGCTCAGCAGCCCGAGATCGTTCTGGGCCTGATGAACGACTATGACAAGGAATTCCTGGGCAACTACGGCTACTCCAAGTTCGCCGATTTCGTGAATCCGCCGATCGAGCTCGCGCCCTACGGCGAAGCCTGGCAGATCGACTACACCCCCGTTGACGTTGAGCATCAGGACTTCCTGAACATTCAGGACAAGCGCCTGCCCGAGCTGATCATGTGCGATCCGGCCGAGTTCGACGCCAAGTGGGATGCCTTTGTTGAGGAAATCACCCCCTCCGCGACCGCTTTCGGCGATTATATGCAGGAAGCCGTCCTGGCTGAGGTGGCCAAAGTCATCGACAAGTAATGCGGGGATCCGGCTGTGGGGAGAGAAACGCCTTCTCTCCCCATGGTTTTTTCTGAAAGGGGTTATAGGTCATGACCGGTATTACGCGAGAATCAAAAAAGGCGTTGACGCCCGTCAGCAAAAAGGGGTTCTTCCGCACGCTGGCCGGACAGTGGCAGCTGATGCTCATGTCCGTCCCGATGCTGCTGTACGTGCTCCTGTTCAATTACGGGCCCATGTGGGGCTGGATCACCGCGTTCCAGGACTACAAGCCGAAGCTCGGCATCACCGGCAGCAAGTGGGTCGGGCTGAAAAACTTTGAGTGGCTGTTCGGCCGGGCGGATTTTCTGAACAGCATCCGCAACACGCTGGCCATGAGCGTTATCAATCTTGCGTTTGGCACGATCTCCTCCATTCTGCTGGCCATTCTGCTGAACGAGGTGCGCAGCAGGAGCTTCAAGCGAACCGTCCAGACCGTCACATATCTTCCCCACTTCCTGAGCATGGTCATCGTCGTCGGCATGGCGCAGAACATCTTCGCCAGCGACGGCGCGGTGAACGGCCTGCTGAAGGGGCTGCATCTGATCAAAGAGCCCGTGTTCTTCCTGGGCGAGGGCCGCTATTTCTGGTGGCTCGTGGGCATCATCAACGTGTGGAAGGAAGTCGGCTGGAACACCATCATCTACATTTCCGCAATGACCTCCATCGATCCCAGCCTCTACGAGGCCGCCGCCATCGATGGCGCGGGCCGGTTCCACCGGATCCTGCACGTCACGCTTCCCGGCATCAAATCCACCTTCGTCATCCTCCTGATCATGAACATCGGCCATCTGATGGAAGCCGGCTTCGAGATCCAGTACCTGCTGGGCTCGTCCGTCGTCATGGACTGGTCGCAGACCATCGACATCTTCGTGCTGCAGTACGGCATTTCCAAGCAGCAGTACGGTGTCGCGACGGCTGCCGGCATGTTCAAGAGCATTGTCGCCATCATCCTGCTGATTACGGCGAACACCGTCGCCAGGCGGCTGGATGAAGATACGCTGATCTGAAGGAGGGATTATCATGATTACCGCTTCTGCCCCCCGCAAAAGAAGACTGCACCGGGACATCGCGTTTCCCATCGTCAACACGCTTCTCCTCGTGCTGCTGATGTTCGTCACGCTCTATCCCGTTATCAATACTGTGGCCTATTCGTTCAATGACGGCACGGATGCCCTGCGCGGCAACGTGGGCCTGTGGCCCCGCGTTTTCAGCCTGAAGAGCTATGAATCCATCCTGAAGGATAACGCCGTTTATCAGGCGGCGTTCATTTCCGGCTCCAAGACGATCATCACGACGCTCCTGAACCTGTTCTGGACCGGCATGCTGGCCTTCACGCTTTCGCGGCGCGAATACGTGCTGCGCCGGTTTATCACCACGGTCCTGGTGCTGACCATGTATGTCAACGCCGGTCTGATTCCGAATTATCTGCTCATTTCAAAGACGCTGCACCTGAGCAAGAGCTACTGGGTGTATATCATTCCCACGATGTTCTCCTGCTTCAACATGATCGTCATTCGAACCTACATCGGCGGCCTGCCGGACGCCCTGGTGGAATCCGCGCGCATCGACGGCGCCGGCGACATCCGCGTTTACTGGCAGATCATCTTCCCGCTGTGCATGCCCGTGCTGGCCACTGTGGCGCTGTTCGTGGCCGTGGGCAGCTGGAATTCATGGTTCGACACCCATCTGTACTGCGGCGGCCAGAAGGAGCTTCACAGCCTCCAGTACCTGCTCAAGATGAAGCTCGCCACCACGCAGGCCAGCGCCAATGCCGCCAAGACCTCCGCCGAAGCCCTGAAGAGCACCACAATGACCACGCCCATCACCATCCGCTGCGCCATCACCGTGATTTCCACCGTCCCGATCCTGGTGGTTTATCCGTTCCTGCAGAAGTACTTCGTCACAGGCATGGCGCTGGGCAGCGTGAAGGGCTGAGAGACCTCGCGAAGGAGGATCGATCATGGAAAACAATGGGCATGCCGGAACCATGTCGCGCAGCCGGTTCCCCGATGGCTTTCGCATATTGAAGGGCAGCCAGGAATATGTCACCTACATCGAGCATTCTTCGCTGCGCGTCTGGTATTCAGAAACCCCCTGGCAATTTGAGAACCACTATCACTCGGCCGTGGAAATCATCATGCCGGTCCGGGGCGAAGTGATCTATACGGTGGCCGATTTCAGCTACCGCGTCCAGGCGGACGAAGTGCTGATCATCCCGCCCAACTGGACGCACAATCTCACCATGCAGGAGGGCAGCGCCCGATACCTCCTGCTGTTCGAGCCGGACAGCATATTCGGCATGCGCGACATGCAGCTGGTCGAAGGCCTCCTGAAAATCCCGATCTATCTGACGGAACAGCCCGAGGCGCAGGAGGCGGTCCGGGCGCTGCTGATGCAGGTCGTCAACTGCTATGAGAAGAAGGAGTTCCTGTGGAACACCATCTGCTATTCCTATCTGCTGCAGATGTACGCGCGGCTGGGGCAGTTCAACATGGCCCGCGAGCTGCGCCGCTATGACGCCCGAAACAACAGCGCGGATCCTGAGATTGTGGACAGCGCCCGGCTCTACATCGATCAGAATTACATGTGGGACATCTCGCTCAGCGACGTGAGCGCCTTCACCGGCTTTTCCAAGTGTTACTTTTCGCGCATCTTCAAGCAGCAGATGGGCACGCCCTTTTCCGAGTATCTGAGGCAGAAGCGCGTCAGCATGGCGGCCGACCTGCTGATTCATTCGAGGCAGTCGATTCAGGATATCGCCATGAACGTCGGCTTCGGCAGCATCGCCACCTTCAACCGGGTCTTCAGGGACGTCAAGAGCTGCACGCCCTCCCGGTTCCGGGAAATCTACGGCGATTTCCCGAAGTGAACGCCAAAGGCCATGGCGGCGCGCCCGTCATGGCCTTTGTATGTCGGCACGCCTGCCTCTCCCCTGCTCTGACAGACGGCCCATCCCGCAATCCCGACGCCGTCCCTCACTCATGCAGCAGCCGTTCCCTTTCCAGGGCTTCCTTCTTGCCGTGTATCCGGCCCAGCGAATACATCAGCAGCGTGGCGCAAAGCAGGTTGATCCATCCGAAATGCGCAGGGCCGAACGTATTGAGTATCCCGATCAGCAGATTCGCGCCGCCGACGACGCTCAGCATTTTGCCGATCTTATCCAGATGCGCGATTCTTGAATCGATGTCGGAGAAGAGATCGAACGCGCCTTCCGACGTCTTTTTGCGAAAGTATATCCACATCATCATCCGGCCCACGTACTCGGCGCCGGTCTCCTTCATGAAATCCAGGTAGGTTTCGTCATAGGGATGCATCTCCAGCCTGACGCTGTATTCTCCGGGTTCGCAGCGAACGAAATGATAGGCGCACAGCCCCACGCCTTCCAGCACCCAGCCATTCATGGCCATTTCGTTCAGCCATTCCTCTTCCTTTTCAAAGGACCAAACCCAAAACCACTTGCAAATCGTCTTCCTGCTTTCCATGTTCACGCCTCCCCCAGTATCTTTTCGCCGTTGTCTGTCAATTCCCGCAGCCTCTTCACTTCGCCGCGAAGGATCCGAAGACCCGTTTCCGTCAGTCTGTATTCCTTCCTGCGGCTGTCGTCTTCCATCGGCAGCTGAATGATCCATCCCTTCTCGCACAGGCTGTTCAGCGCGCCGTACAGCGTCCCGGCCGCAAGCCGTATCCTGCCGCCGGACATTTTTTCCGTCTGCTGCATGATCCCATATCCATGCTGCGGGCGATACAGTGAAAGAAGTATGTAATACGTCGATTCGGTCAATGCCAATCCTTCCGCCATGTCGATCACCTCCATCGTCGCGCGTTATATCGTCTTCCGTTATATCGTGCTTTTATTGTATCGCGCCGCGATATAAATGTCAAGAGCAAAATGAAAAAAAAGGCCGCGCCAAAAATGAAAAATCCCCGCACCGCAGGATGCAGGGATGGGAAGCCAAATGAAATGAATCAGCGCTTGGGGCACAGCAGGCCGTGGCATCCTCAATGACAGCGGCAAAGCACGCTCGCTGCGTGCTTGGATCCTTGAAACAGTTAAAGCTCCCGCGTACCCTGATTCTCTTCCCCATATGGGCGGAGGGATTGACAATCATATCGTATATCTGGGAATAGGCCACCGTGCCACTGAGCCGTGATAAATCCAGATCAACGCCGGCATCTGTTTCGCCATTTTCTTCTGCAGAAGGCGCGTCGACTGGCAGCGCCACATCATTCCTCACAGAATCGTCTGAGGTGGCGGAACTTAGCCGGACTGCCATTCGCCCGCCCAATCGCTCAGCGTGCGGTCCTGAACCTCGTGATCCTCAAAGGTGCTGACCTCTTTGGCATGGGCTTCGCTGTGCTCATGGCCGTGCTCCATGCCCTCCACGATCTCCTCCAGCTTGACGCCGTCGCCCATGGCCTCCACCAGGTTGATCACCTTCATGTCGGGATTGACGGCCGCCTTCAGGGCGTCCTCCACCCATTCATCCGTTTCTCCGCCCACATAGACAAACACATCGCAGGTGGCGATCTTCATGATGTCCTCCGCCGTGGGCTGATAGCTGTGCAGGTCGACGCCGCTGTTCAGCAGCAGGGTGATGTCGACATTTTCGTTCTCTCCGACCACCTCGCGCACCGCCATATTGGACATGATGGAGGCCAACCGGGATCTTTGCGACCTGCTGATCCACAATCACGCCGACGACGCGCTCATCCGCAAGATGACAGAGCTCACCCATGAACTGTGCATCGACCAATGGAAAAAGGCGATGCCGAAAGCATCGCCCGAGGATGTGGAATTGCTGTTCTCCTGTTTGACGGACGGACTCCTTCACATGGTCGTCAATTCCTTTGGCGGGCGCGACCGGGAAAGGCTCGCCGACTTCGTGTCAAAAACGGTCAGCGGCCGCCTCGCGCCGTATGAGTGAGCCTTCGAATAATGTAACAGCACATACCGACACCCACCACTTGCAGTGGCCGTAAGGAAAAGGTGCGGCCGAGATTCCGTACTGTTCAGCATGCCTGTCCTGTGTGCCCTCCATCAGGCGATACATGCCGTCAGACCAATACAGCAGGCCGCCGTAAAGGGCGATGTCCGCAATGGTGTTGTCGTCCCTGTCGCTGAACCTATAGGCGGTGTATCCGCCCGTCACGTCAATTGCGTTGGCCTTTATGGCTACGGAGCCGTACTGTGCGAGTCGGCGGATGCGCTGCGCCTCCTCTTCGCTCAGGTCCACGGGGATCGGCCCTCCTTCGCAGCCCATGAAGAGGGCGGTGAGCTCCGCGTCATTCAGCGAGGCCGGGTCATAGCCGCAGAAGTCCGAAAGGGCCACAGGCTGCAATCCGACGGCGCTCATGATATCCTCATCGCTCGCCTCGGGGGAAGACAGCCTGAGCAGCGAAGCGTACAGCGCCTGGGCGTTCGGGTCTGTGTTGGCAAAGGCATGGTCGCCGTAAGCGCCGAGGAGCACGCAGGACGGTTCGCCGCCCGCGTCGTACCGGACGGCGTAGCTGCAGCTCGTGCCAAAGTCGCAATACAAACCCGGCCGCTGACCTCGCCCCTGATCCTCCACAGCGGCGATCAGGCTTTCCAGGGCAAAGAGATCATCATGGATCAGCGCCCCCATCGGCTCCGCGGAAGCCTCTTCCGACAGATACTTCGCCTGTGCCTCGGGGCTGGAGGGCCAGCGCATATTGGCGGCGAATCCGCTCACTTCCCAAACGCCGCCGTCTTCGTCGATAAAAACCGCCTGGACCCGGTCTCCCCAGCCCTGCTGCTCATAGGCAGTATAGAGGATGACCCGGGATGTCTCGGCGCGGGCGGACAGGCACAGCATCAGACACAGAACCACGATTGTCGACAGCTTGCGCATCGTCGATCACTCCTTTCTGCCTGCAGGGTTTTCCCGGTCGTGGATTGGACGACAATGGCATGCGAATTTTCCCGCGGAAATGTGCGAACCGGGAAACCCGATTCGCACACGGCATGACCTCCCGGCAACGGCCATCCTCACTCCTTGAACAGATACGGCCGGTCGTGATAATATCGGTAGAGGACAATGCCCCAGAGGACGAATATGAACGCGTCCGCGCCTCTGCCCAGGCTTTCGGTGGCCCCGTAAACATACAGCAGCAGATGAATGAGAAATACAATTGCCGCCGCCGCGAGGCAGACGCCCAGAAGCTCCTTCGGGGCCTTTGCGCGAAACGCCGCCAGGTCGAAGCGGACCTTGACAGCAAAGAGGCTCAGCAGGATCAGCATCGCGGACAGAAGGATGACAAGCGCCTCAAGCCGCACGGCGTTCTCGTGCGCGAAGCTGATGTAGCGGATGCCGTAGGCGATCCCGAACAGCGGGAACGCCCACAGGGCGAAATGGATCAGGAAATTGTGAAACCACGGATGGAACTTAGGTTGTCGCTCGCTCACCAATACCCCTCCTTTGTGACGGGTCAAAGACTCAGTCCGCCTGGAAACAGCGAATCGCGGTATCCAGCGCCGCCAGCGTCGCGTCGCCCCGCTCCTTGATGTATTTGGCGGTGTAGGCCACGGTGCGATCTCCCGTGGAATCGTAGACGCGCAGCAGATCGATCAGGTAGCCCTGCAGCCGGTAGGTGTACAGGCCCGCGGGCAGCTGTTTGCCGCCGATCTCGTAAACCTCGTATTCCACATAGCTCACCAGGTCGTCGCCATACTGCTTCTGCATGTAGGGCGTGTACTGCTCCCTGATGTATCCCAGGGCCTCGACGATCAAATCCTCGCTGCGCCAGACGATCACGTAGGGGATGCGGCCCGCCCCCTCGGTGTAGATGGAAATGCCCGTGCCCTCCTGATAATCCCAGGGGTAGGCGGGATCCGCCATCGTGGTAAAGCCCAGCTCCGGGCAGGCTATGAGGCTCAGGCCGGCATCCGGCGAATCGTCGGAGCCCGCCGTTTCGACCGGCCTGGGGATCGCCATGTCCGCCGGGATCAGCGTCGGCGATACGCCCGCCAGCTTCGCGACCTGTTCCGCCTCGGCGCGCAGAGCCGCCTCGTAATCGGCGCCGCGCCTGTCCAGCAATGCCAGACCGCCGTAGTTGACGTGCTCGTGCGTCCTCGTCCACCCACACAGGAAGCTGGTTTCCCCAAGAAAATTGTTGTACTCTACGGTGTAGTAGCCCGTGTTGCCGGTTTCGGCGTTGTAGACGAAGTAGACGCGATAGCAGAGCGTGTCGGCGTCGGGCTCGGGCATTTCCACCTGAAGGATGATGGTGTCGTCGTCTGAGGAATACCAATGCTCGACGTAATCCTCGGCGGGATAGGTGGGGGCGATGCCGTTTTCGGTGCTGACCGACTCCCAGAGCCAATAGACGCCGACCTCCTTGACGCCGTTCAGCACAGATTCCGGCCGGTCATAGAAATACCGCGGCAGCATCCTGTGCTCAAACTGATAGCGGGCCTGCGCGGGCGTGAGCGCCGCGTCGGCTGAGGCCCCCGCCGCGGCCGGGGAGGCGCTGTCTCCAAAAGACGGCTCGCTTTCCGCGCGTTCGGGGTGGAAGCTGACGTTCGCCGCCACGTCGTCGAGCTGCGCGTACATCGCGTCGTATTCGGCGCGGACAGCGTCGTCGCCCATGTAGGCCGGATAATCCGTGGGCAGCATCAGGTAATAATTCAGCGCCGATGCCTCGCTGAAGCCGAGGTACCTGAACGCGGGCAGTGCGCTGAAGCTGCCGTCTTTGCTCACGCCGAGCGCAAACAGGAAGCCGCCGCCGTCGATGCCCTCGTCCTTATAGCGCGTATAGCTGCCCGTCTGGTAAAAGGCCGTTCCACCGTTTTCCCGCACAGCCGTCACCTTGTCCCGCCAGTCGGCGGGCAGCCGCAGGGAAAGCTCCGGGAAATCGTAGATCGGGCTGCCGTCCTCCAGAATATCTTCGGTGTAATCGAGATAGTCCGTCGGCTCCGCAAGGGCGGACAGGCTCAACAGCATGAGGGCGATCAGCAGCGCAAGCAGTTTTTTCATGGAATGATACCTCCTGTCATTTTGTCGAATCGTTCGTTGGCTTGTCAGCGCCTTGCCTTTTCCCGGACGCGCTCCAGTATGAAGTCCCGGACGAAGGGGTAGTCCTCGCCGCTTACGTAGATTTGGTTCATGCCGAACCACTCCCGCAGGTCGATCAGATCGTACTGCGGGTACCGCTTCACGCGGCGCACGGAATCGAAGCGTGTCGTTCCCACGGCGTTTGCCCCGGCGAGCATCGCCCCGGTGCGCAGCGCCCCGCCGGGCTTCCCGGCCGCCAGCGCCGCCACGGTAGCGGCCACCCCGAGGGCATTGATCGCATTCATTGATCCGGCGGAGCGCACCAGCGTCACGGCGGTCTCGTCCATCTCAAAGTACAGGCGGTAGTTCCCTTTCATCACCAGTGCGCAGACGGCGTAGATCAGCAGCGCCAGCAGCAGTATGCCGACGCAGATCAGCGCCACCAGGCCGAGGACCTTCAGGTCGTCATGGATCATGAACGCGACCCTCCGCCAGGGCGTCCCGTCGAGGAGCGGCGGGAGCGCCCGATTCAGGACCGTCAGAAGGAAGAAGGCGACCGGGATCAGCAGGATGACGGAGAGCACCCTGACCAGCAGCCTGAGCATGTAGCGGTTGCGCCACATGTCCATGTCGTAGAACCAGCGGAATACGCCGTCCTCATAGAGCGTCACCCGCGCGGGGTATTCAATGCCGTTCATGGACACTCAGTCCTTTCACAAGGCGCTTCAACGCCGGTATTCTCAGTCGACGCCTTGGAATAGTGGTCCGGGTCGGGCCGGAAGTTGCCCACCGCCTCGCCCAGCGCGGTCAGCGCGGCCTCGATTTCGATGTCATATCGATGGCAGACCATCTCGTAGCGCACGAAGTAGTCGTCCTGCAGCTCGATCGCGCACAGGCAAAACTCGCCCTCGCCGTCCACTATATAGGTGAACATGCGCACCGGCAGCTCCTTCCCGCCGAGGGAGAGCGTCGTGCATTTCGCATCGATCATCTCATCGGCATAGCTGGATTCCACCAGATCGCCATAGGTATGGGTCAGGTAGTATTCCACGTCGAAATCCGCGCCCGGCGCGTCGGTCTTGAAGATGCTCACCCAGGGGGCGTCATCGCCCTCGCGCAGGGTAATCGTCAGCCCGCCGTCCGGATGAAAATCATAGTCGTATTCCGGCCTGCAGAGCGTGGAGAAGCCCTGCTCAGAGCAGGCGACGACCCGCATCGCCGCCTGCTCCTCCTCAGCCGCCGCGCAAAAGGCGATGAGCGCCAGCAGCACAAGGCCCGTCAGCATCCTTTTCATCTCATCTGTCCTCCTGACTCAGATTCGCATGTCAGCGGTTCGGGTAAAGCTGGGTGCTGCCGCCGGGCTGGGCGAAGGCGCTGTCGCTGTAATAGACCGTTCCGTTGTCGCCCTCGTATACGTAGTCGTAGGCCGTGGAGACCTTCACGCGGCGGCCGTCGGAGAGGGTATAGTCGTTCTGATCGAAGATGTAATCAGTATAGCGCTCGTCGTCATAGTCGTCGCCGGCGGTGGTCTCCTCGCGCATCACCCCCTCGCTCATCTCTTTGCCACCGGTCAGATCGATGCCGGTGAGGACGCTCCATATCTCCGACGACAGGCGCTGGTTGGCCAGCAGGAACTGGTCGCTGACGGAGGTGTTTTCGGTGAACACCGTGAACATCGCGCTGGCCTGCTCCCACTGATCCACGGGACAGAGCATGGAGTAGACATAGGGCGCGTCCCACAGGATGTAGTGCCCGACCAGAGTAACCAGCGGCCCTGGCAGTGTGGCCGTGTACCAGGTCCCGCGGGTGACGGTGGAGACCACGAAATAGTAGTCCACGCCGTTGGGGGCGGTGAGGGCGTAGCGCCGCTGCGCCATGGTGTAGGCCACCTCGTCCGCCGACAGGCCCAGGCCGCTCATCTGGGCGTTGACGGTGTTTTTAAACGCCTCCGCCTGCCGGTCCAGCCGGGCCTGAAGATGGGGGAAGCTGTTCTCCTCCACCAGAGTCGGCCCGGAGGCGGTATTCAGCTGGGCTGCCCAGTAGTCGCAGTATTCAGACGCCGTCATGTAGTGGAGCATCGGCGTGTAGTATTTCAGGTTGAACGTGCCGTCCTGGGTCTCGGCGCCGTTTTCGGTGTAGAAATCCCGCATGGAAGCATAGCTCAGCATGACGGAGGCATCCGGAGAAAGGGCTGTGACGCCCAGCTGCCAGGGGTTGCCGGCGCTCTGCTGCAGGGTGCAGCAATAGCCCTCGCCCGACACCGTGTATCCCGCGGGCGCGGTGCAGCGCCCCATCACCATGCCGTTCTGCACGATATCCGTGACGGTGAAGGAGAGGGCGTCCGCCGAACCCGGGCTCTGGGTCGAAACCGCGGGCTTGTCCGCAATCGCGCCGCCCGAATAGTAGTTCGCGTCGGGCTGGAGGTACGCCGCGACGGTGTCCAGCGCGTGCAGCATGCTTTCGCGCGTCGACGCGTCGGCATAGCGCAGGCGATAGGCCACGGAGTAATTCTCCTGTATCTCGACAGCGGTCACCGCGTAAATCTTTGTGCCAGTCCTGTCATAATACTCCATCTCAACGTTTGCCATGGGCTTGTCGCCCAGGGAATAACCGCCGTGTTGAATGAATTGCATTGCGCCGTTTCCGCCGAAATCCTCTCTGGTCGTGGGAATGACCACGTCATTGATGTATGCTTCTCCGTCCGTGACGCGATCCTCGCCTGTCCGGAGAAAGACGCGAATGTTCGGAATATAGCCCGGATCTTCCAGATAGAAATAGAGTCCGAATCGATCCGACCACTCGTTCGTGCAGTCGAAATCAACCAGCGTGGAAAAATTCTGTTCAGGACAGGAAACGATCCTCATCCCGTTGACGGTCTCCGCCGTCGCCCCGACAACCGGCATGGCGAGCAGCAATACGAGCAGCAGCAAAAGCAATGGAATCTGTTTGCACATGACAACATCCCTCCCCAGTGCGCAAGTGTGGGCACTCCTGATATGGATCCATTGAACCTGTCCATATGTCTTCCTGTTCAGTGCCCCTGTACCAACAATTATAGATGAATTGACCTGGCATGCGCAGTCCGGGAATGGTCTTAACGGCCCCAAATACAGGGTTGGTTTTGGGTCAGGTGGGAATTTTGGGGGAGTGTTTGGGATTGAGAGAGGCCGTCTGTTCTGCTATACTTTGAATAAAGAAGTTGTTGAGGGAGGATATACCGCATGAAAAGCTGGCGTCAACGATTGTGTTCCCGCAGCCTTGCCTGTACGCTGTGGATCGCCCTGTGCTTCGGCATCACCTCGGCGGTCTACCTCTCATGGCTCCATCGTCTGGTCGCGGTGATGGGCGGGGCGGCTTTGGACTGGATCACCATGGTGCTTGGTTACCTGCTCCAGGCCGCGGGCGTGGGCGCGGCCTGTCTGCTGCTGCGTCGCAATCCCGCCGGGAACCATCCGCGGTGGTTTACGGCGATTCTGCTGCTGTTCGCGCTGGTCTGCCTGCCGACGCTGCTCTCGGATTCCCCCGCGGGCGTGGTCTGGTTTGGCCTGATCGCGAATCTGCTGTGCGGCGTCATCGCCGGATTCTATCTCTATGGGATCGTCAGGAATGCCAGGGCCGGGCGTCGCAGCCACATATTCGGCGGCGGCTATGCCGTCGCGACAATCGCCGTGGGGCTGCCGGCGCTGTTCGGCCGGAGCGGCCTGCTGAACGGCCGCCATGCGCTGCTGCTCTACGTCCCGCTCTGCGCGGCGCTGGCTCTGGCGACCGCCCGGCTTCATATGCTGGACGCAACCGAAAATGCGCCGACCATGCCGCATGAGCCGGCCGCGTCCTCCGAAACCGGCCTTGCGCTGGCCTGCGTCGTTGTCGTCCTGCTCAGCGCGGTCAAAAACATGGGCTTCAGCTTCCCTTCCGTGGACATCGAGGCGGGCCTGATCCCGGCGCTGTCGCGGCTGCCCTATGCCGTCGGCCTCGCCGTCGCGGGGATTATCAATGACAGAAGCCGCAGGAACGGCATGATCTGCACGGTGGCGGCCCTGATCATTCCGTTCATCCTGCTCGGCCTGAACAGCGAACCTGTGCCGGCCGCGATCTTCTGGGGGCTGGAGTATCTGTTTTTCGGGTTCTTCTCCGTGTTCCGCGTAGTCCTCTTCCTGGACCTTGCCGGCCGCGCCCGCCGCTGGGAGCTGGCCCCTCTGGGGCTTTTGATGGGGCGGCTGGGCGACGTCGCAGGCACGGCCGCCAGCCTCCTGCTCGCCGGGAGCAAGATTGCCTTGATCGCAGCTACGGCCATAGCCTTCTTCCCCACGGTATTCCTGTTCTTCCGGCTGTATCAGAAGCTGTACGAGCCGGAGGCGCTCCAGCAGAGAAGCGAGCAAGAGGTCTTCGAGGCCTTTTGCCTGCATAACGATTTGTCGGCGCGAGAGCGCGAAGTCCTGCGCATGGTGCTTGATAATCATTCCAACGGCGAAATCGCCGAGACGCTGTTCATCTCGGGGAGCACTGTAAAGTATCACGTGCGCAACGTGCTCCAGAAGGCGGGCTGCAAAAACCGCAGCGAGCTGCAAAAAAAGTTCAAGCTGGCGTTGTATCCCCATCTGGAAAGCACCGCGCGCGTGTTCGCCAATGGCGATGCCGACTGATGGATTGGAGGGATTACATGGATGAGATGACAGTCAGGACGCTTGCATGCTTTGCCGGATTCTCGTTGACGGGCTGGATTCTCCTGTTCGTCGGGCTTGGGGCGCTGCGAGAGCAGCATGGCAGGGAGGAGCGGGAGTACACGCGGACGACGGGGCGCGTTGTCGATTATGTGCGCCGGGAAATGCGCGCGGGAAGGCGCGGCGTATCCGCCTTCTGGAGGCCCGTCGTTGAGTTTACCGCGGAGGGACAGAGGTATTGCCTGGAATATGAAAACCGAATGGATCAGGAACAGTACCCCGTGGGCGAATCCATCGAGGTGCTCTACGATGTGAGCGATCCGGCTCACTTTCATCTGGAAGAGGACTTGGCTTTCTCCCGGGGCGGCGCGAACATGGTGCGGTGGGGCCTGGCCTGGATTGCCGCCAGCATCGCCCTGGCAATCGCTCTGGCGGCGCTGGTGGGCGGCGCGACTTTCGATTTCAGACACCTCCGGCGCAGCATCGGAAGGCTCGCCTCCCGCGGAGCAGGGGTCGAGGAGATGCAAATCGTCAGCCAGGCAGAGGGGTTTCAGTACGAGGTGCAGGCAGATTCCACGGCGGTCATTGTGGGTTATGAGGGCAATGCGGCGAGCCTGACGCTCCCCTTGCTGCTGGACGGTCATTTGGTCACGGGCATTTCTCCCTCCGCCTTTTCCCGCGCGTTTCATCTGACGGAGCTCACCGTGCCGGGGTCGATGGCGGCCATTCCAATGGCGGCCTTTGTTGGATGTCTCAGCCTGTCGGAGGTGACGATCGAAGAGGGCGTCCGAAGCGTCGACAGGCAGGCCTTTGGGTTCTGTCCGTCGCTTAAAAGCGTGACGCTCCCCGCCAGCCTCGCCAGCATCTCAGATGACGCCTTTCCGCAGGATTGCGCCGCTCTTTTTCACGTCGGCGCGGGCACCGTTGCGGAACAGTATTGCCAAGAGAGGAACTATCTGATTGTGATTGACGATTGAGACACAGAGGGACAGGATGCGCGCACGAGAAACTGCTCAAAGCAAAAATTAAACGGTCACCCGTCAGATTTGGAAAGATTGCATAGAGCAGGCCGAGGACATCCGACACTCAGAGCTGGGGAAAAGGACATACGTGATGAGACGTCAGACCATTGAACGGGCCTTTGCCGATGCCAAAGAGAAACAAACGATGCGTTATACGCCATATCGAGGGCTTAAAGCAGTGATATAACTGGGTTAAGTTCAAATTCGCGACCATGAATCTTAAGAAGCTGGCGCTGCGGCTCAACTTACGCCTTTATTTATGGGGTTATTTGGTGACTTTGCAAGAATACCCCGCTTCTCTTTGGAGTGAAAAGCGGGGGTATTCGACAGGCTGAGCCGCCGGTTCCGTCATGAAACCGGCGGCTGCATATAATTGAGGATCAATTGACAGTCAAGCCCTACAGGTAATACTCCATCGGATAGGTCAGGTACTGGTTGGGCTCCAGCTGATCGGCAGTCATATAGCCCGCGGGCGCGTAAAGCAGGGAAGGGATGCGGTTGACGATGGTCGCGCAGGTGTGCTCCACCGTGGCGGGCTTGACCACGCGGTACTCCACGTTCGGCTCACCGGTGAAGGACCAGTCGCACATGTCGCCATCCTCGGGACCGTACACCTTGCCGATGGTCTCCTCCTCCACGGTGATGCCCTGCAGGGTCTCGATGGTCACCACGGCGGACATGCCGATGCAGCGGCCGGCCTTTATGGTCTTGCCCAGGGTAGAGGAATAGATGTCGCGGTCGATCACGCAAGGCACGTGCTTCTGCGTGATGGACTTGATGGTCAGACCCAGCTTGTTGCAGATGGCCTCGCTGGCGTTCCATGCGTAGGAGGGCTCGAATTCGGCAGGGTGCGCGATCTGCTGCTCGAATTCCTCAGGTGTCAGGTCGCAGCCGTGGGCCTGCGCCAGAGCCAGGCCGTATTCGTCAACGTTGTAGCTGTAGGCGCCCTTGATCTTCGTCAGCTTGTGGCAGCCGCCCGCGGCCAGCGCCACCATGTTGATCCAGAAGATGTCCTGCATGCCGGAGCCGGTGACCGTGCAGTCGTTTTCCTTTGCCAGCTGGTCGAGCTTGTTGGTCATCGCCGCGGCGGTGGTCCAGGGGTAGATGGCCTCCTCGCAGGTGGTGATGACGTTGATGCCGCGCTGGACGCACTTTTCCACGTGATCGTAGATGTCGCCGATGAAGCTGAACAGCGTCACGACGGCCACGTCCGCGTCGCACTCGTCCAGCACCGCGTCCGCGTCGCTGCGGATGAGGACGCCGGTCTTGACGCCCAACCCGGCGAAGTCGCCCACATCCATGCCCACCACCTCGGGGTTGACGTCGATCGCGCCCACGATCTGCGCGCCCTTCTCGTGCAGATACCGGAGGATGTACTTGGCCATCTTGCCGCAGCCATACTGAACGACCTTGATCTTGTTCATGAGAAAACCTCCTTTGCTTTGCTTCTGATAACAGTATAAACCCTCATCCAGAAGCAGAGTCAAGGAAGTTTTTTACAGCTCCCTCTGGCGTAGAAACGCCACGGGAACCTGAAGCTTGATGAACATGCTGCGCTGATGGGAATCGAACACATTGAACTCCGTCATGACCTCGCAGACATAATCGCCCGCGACGTGGTAGCCCTGCTCCGAGCAGTAGGCGCGCAGGCGCTTGGCGCCCTCGATTTCATCGTCGTAATTGTCCAGATATATGCAGGCGTACATGCCGCTGTCCAGCACGGACGTGTCCGCCAACAACGCCGCGTCATGCTTGTTGAGGAAGATGAAAATGCGGTCCGCGATCATGCGCTCCTGCTCGAAGTCCGCCTGTCGGATTGTGGTGCCAATGCTGTAGGTATGTATCTGCTGAATACCCTTGCCCGCGAGTGCTTTGCGCAGGTCGGCCAGCGCGGCTTCGTAGCTGCGGATATCCAGATCATAGAAGTTTTCGGCGCAGGGAATGCCCCAGACAAGCCGTCGGTCGATGTATTCCAACGCCAGGGTGCCGGTGGCGGGGGATTTGCGGTAGCGCTCAATGGAATCGATGGCCCGCTCCACTGCGTCATGGCGGGCGCGCAGATCGCGAATCTGCGCGTGAATCTGTTCGTTCTTTTCTGCCAGGATTTCCTCGATCAGGGAGATGTCCTCACGCCGGAACACATCCTGAATCTGCGCAAGCTGCATGCCCAGCTCCTTCATATAGGCGATCATGTCCAGGCGCGCGTTCTGCTGCAGGTCGTAGTAACGATAGCCGGTTTGCGGATCCACCCAGCGCGGCTTCAGAAGGTCCAGCCTGTCATACAGTCGCAGCGTGGCGACAGACACGCGATTGTACGCCGCCATTTGACCGATGGGAATAAGCCCCGCACGCATAATAACACCCCCTGTTTGAGACGAAAAGTCTGTATCATGATTAGAGTTTATCATAGGCTTTGCGGCTTCGCAAGCCCTACGGCGATATTCGCGAGCAGGTGCGCGCATTATGGGTATAATGATCAGACAACGGCCCTGAAGAAGCGTTGGCCGGGTCGGCGCGCCCCGAAGGCCAACCCGGTGAATATCGTGGTATAATAGGTGATAAAAACTGTACTGAAAAAGTGGCGCGTGGCCGTCTGATCTGTTGTATACTTGTGATGTGAGGAGGCGGGAATGAATATGATGCAGGCATTTCACAGGACGATGGATTATATCGAATCCGTGCTGGACGAGGAGATCGACGAGGCTCGGATCGCCCAGTTGTCTGGCTACTCATACCCCATGTTCAGCAGGCTCTTTTCTATCCTGACGGAGATGCCCCTGTCCGAGTACATTCGGAGCAGGCGGCTGACCAAAGCCGCGTTGGATTTGCGGGAGACGGATGAGAAGATCGTGGACATGGCGATGAGATACGGATACGAGAGCTCCAACGCTTTCGCAAATGCATTCAGGCGATTTCATGGATACGCCCCCTCAGAAGTGAGAAAAGGGAAACCGTTTCGCGTGGTTTCCCGCTTAAGACTTGTGCTGCGTGTAAAAGGAGGAACGGACATGAACATCACGATTCAGAGGAAGCCGGCGTTTACGGTCGCCGGCGTGGAAGCGAGCGGCGTCGATTCGACGATGTGCCCCAAGGTATGGGACGCGCTGTTTGCCAAGTGCCCGCGCGAGCGGATGACGCTGCTGGGAAGCGGACAGAGCTATGGCATGTGCCATGACGTGGAGGACGTAAAGCGGATCAACTATATGGCCGCCTATGATGTAGAGGATGTGGAAGCTGCGATGGCACTGGGGCTGGAGGTGAGGAAAATCCCCGAGGCGGAATATGCCGTGGCAGAGCTGTGCGGTCCCGTGCCCCGCTGCATTCACGCGGGATGGAAATACCTGATGGAGACTTTCTTCCCGGAGCAGGGCTACAGGCACTCAGGTCAGCCTGATTTCGAGGTGTACGGAGAAGGCGATATGTACAGCGAGGGTTACAGGATGCATCTCTGGGTTCCCGTGGTCAGGGAAAGAGAACAGTAATTGAAAAGGGGCCTCCGTGGGAGCGGCTGAGTCGATCTCAAATCACAAGGCTGGTCTGCCCATCGATCCATGATTTCTGAGGCACATCATGAATATGATCTCCCTCCATGTAATTCCCGATCAGGAACGGGGAGCATGGATCATGCAGGCGGCTGTTCGCCAGCACCTTCGGTGGCTCCGCGTTCGCATAGCAATATCTGCACAGATGCTTGCAGGTGTTGTAAGCGCCGATGTCGCAGGACAGATAGCACGCGCATTCCGCCCTCGCGCCCTTTCGTTTGGGCGCGTTCAAGCGCTTGCCGATGGCCTTTTCGTAATCGCTGATCCGCATACAGCCGCCGCAGTCGGCGCCGTAGGCGGCAAGCTCGTCGCCCTCTGCGCAGGGCTTGACCGTCATGCCGTGGGCGGACGCAATTCTGACCATCTCCTTGCCCAGCGCCAGCCGCATGTCCCCTGTGACTTCCCGGGCCTCCGGGAAGTTCCTCTTCACCTTCGGATACAGGTCGATAAAGCTGATTACCACGGTTTTCGTATATCCGTCCAGCGCGAACGCCATCTGCTCAAAAGCCCGGAGGTGGTAATCCATGCTGTATCGCTCCGAAATAAAAATCGGATCATAGCGCCAGCCGACAGAATGAATACCGACCATGTCGGACAGTTTCTTGAAATCGTCGAGCAGGCGATGCTTGTCCGGGACGTTTGGCTCGATATCCCGCCCATAGGGCGTGATGGTGACGAACCAGTATTGCCCGTAATCCTTCAGCAAATCCATGTAGGCGAACATCGGCGCGGGATTCTTTGTGCAGAAACCGATCACGTCCACAACGGAGGGATCGAGGCGGTAACGGCTGACCTGGTTCGGGTTATAGGGATTGCGGACACAGACGAAGCCATCCTTCAGCCTGTTTGCAAACCACTCGGCATAGAAGGCCGGAATGTCCGTTCTCTGCCCGGTATTGATAATCATGTCGCGTCACCCCGCTTCGCACTTCTCTTGGTCATCCTGGTCATGGAGAAAGAACGGCACATGCCACTCTGTTTCATCGACCACAATACTCGCCTCTATGACATAGCATACAGCATATGTCCGTCCAATGCAATCAGGCAATTTGGAATTTTCAAAGCCCCTATACCCTATGGTCCTCTGTCAAGAAAAAGCACAAAATAAAGTGAGCGACGTCATAGAAGACATCATAGAATAAGGAAGGCGTCAGGGCTGTGGAAAGCGTGGAAAAGGGCCGTAGACTTTTCCACCCTTAC
>Ga0079305_1000579_pt1 | contig 74164 bp, 75 predicted proteins | sample LMS_cellobiose_e_FD_79183 | JGI IMG/M metagenome (GOLD analysis project Ga0079305, IMG submission 79183) | Rumen-fistulated moose microbial communities from Alaska, USA - LMS_cellobiose_enrichment | ecosystem: Host-associated > Mammals > Digestive system > Stomach > Rumen fluid ...
CCCCCAGTGTGAAGTTTTCGCGACTGCTGCGCCCCGTAGGGCCTGGATTCGTGTCTCAGAATCCAACTCTGGGCTCCCTCTCTCAAGGCCCATACCCGTCGTAGGCTAGGGGGTACTTTACACCCACTACTACCTGATAGGCCGCAGAGCGATCCTTAAGCGCCGGAACTTTGAACCATGGGTCATTCCAGATCCCATGATCTATGGAGTATTATCCTCAATTTCCCGAGATTATCCTCCACTTAAGGGCACGTTCTCCACGTGTTACTGAGCAGTCCGCCGAGTCCATAACGACTCTCGACTCGCATGTCTTAATCGAAATCCTATAGCGGTGGCCGCCGGCAGGATCAACCGGAGTCAAATCATTGACTTATTTCGTCTCTGATGGATGAAATTGAAACTGGCAGTTTACCATGTTTCACCGCTGTCCCGTTGAACGGCACACTCATATTCGAATATCCCGTCTAACGGAACATTCGTAGCATCGAACGTCAGAATTCATGAGAGCACGGCAGGATGGTGTTTCCCTGTCGGGGATCATGATTCTCCATGATTGCGGTTGTATTGAACCGCGCATTCCCCTGTATATTGCCCAAGTATATAATCCTATCAGATAGGACCGCTCGAGCCACATACATGGATCGTGACTGACCGTGGTTGACTCTTGGAGTCACTCCACGTCGCATCGCGCAACCCCGTGTAATTCGATGGAGTATATAAGACTTCTTATTCGAGGTCTTTCCATCAAATCCATGGGATTGATATCATCCGCGAATCTTCCGGACACCACTGGGTGGTGCCGCTTCATCGCGCAAACCCCTGTACCTATACCTATTATAAAAACATTGAGTACTCTGATTTTACCTGTGATCTAGGACGGCAAACCCTCGCTCTGATATGAAGTTAATATTCATATTATTATAATAATAAATTAAGAGAAGAACCCGATCCGTTCCCTGGCTTCGGGTGCATCCAAAACTTTATTATTAATATGCCAATCCCGAGAACACAAGTGGAGGTGGCCCAGCCCGGTAAGGCGCCAGCCTGCTAAGCTAGTGTCGTATTCGACTCGTGGGTTCAAATCCCATCCTCCACGCCATTTTCCCATCTGGCTGTCAATTCAATTTTTTCGCGATTGTACCGAAAAGCGTCAATACGAACCTTCTCGGAGAGGATTCCAGTGTCCGTGTTTGACACGATGGAGCGTTCCGAGCTCCAGGACAAGGTGCTCTCCGGAGAGATCGATTCCGACCGCCTGCTGAAAGATCTGGTCCAATGGGTGACCCTCGTCTACTACAACCTTTTCGCCAATCTCGATACGGGGGAGCATCGTGCCTGCCCCGTATCGAGAAGAGGTAACGCCGCATACGCTTTACGTCAATCATTCAAGAAATCGATGTTAGCGAAGCTGATCAAGAAATCCACCATCTCCAAAGAAACCTCTTCCGGAATCTACTCGCATCTCTTCTTCCTGACCCTCACGATCGATCATGATACCATGTCCCGTGACGAGGCCAACAGATTCATCACCACCAAGGGCAAGGGCATCAGCAGGTTCTTCGCACGTCTGGAGAAGGCCTTGGATGGAGGTTATTCAAAGGTCATCGTGAAAGAGTCCACCACTTCTGGGTATCCTGCGGTGCATATCATCCTCCACCTGGAGAGGCCTCTGAAGATCAAGTGGCATAGGAAGAGCCGTTCCTACCGCCCAGATCCTTCCGATCCTTACACCCGCTCGATACTTGCCAAGCTCAAGAACCTCGATGATTGGAACTCCAAGAGCCCCATCTGGGGACAGGGGTTCATCGACATCTACGGATTCACCAATGACAACCTGCAGATGAAAGGATACTCCAATCCCATCAACTACATCGCCAAGTACATCTCCAAATCCCTGGACCTTCAGGACATCCCCGATCTGGAGAAGTATGAGAAGGTGTCGGAGCTGCCAAAGAAGTACCGCACCAAGGTCTGGACCGTCCTCAACAACCTCATTTGGAACTCCCAGACGTGGGTGATATCCAAGTCCTTCAGGGAGGATCTGAAGAAGATCAAGGAGAAGATCGAGAAGGTGAAGTCCCGTTGGTTCTTCGTCGATACGGTGTCGATAGATAATCCGAGGTTGTACCAATGGATGGGATGGGATCTCGATGACCTGCCGCCTGATGTTGCTCTGGCCCTCAAATTCAATCCAGAGATGACTCCGCCCAAGAAGATCGTGATAATGTGATTCCAGCCCGTTTCAGAATACAGTTGGAAACCCTGGTCTCTAACACCCTCAGCTACATCTATCAATTCATCGGTTTCATCATATTCAAGTTGTTAAGCTGCATCCTCTATCTGCTTCTTGTTGTTTCAGAGAGATTCTATTCCTTTTCATATAGCCATTACAACGCCTATAGGAACAAGGCAGACTTTTGCAGATCACACACCTATTATCTCAAGGATGGTTACGGAAGGAGGATCAGGATCTACAGAAATCCCGATACCTTCGATCCTTCCTACTGCCGTCCTCCTCTGCCGCCTCGCAGGCAGAGATGACCATCGGAACACACCGCACCCCTATCCAAAAGGCAGGGCCGGGCCACGCGGCGGCACGGCCCCCGTAGGCCCTCGGGCCAGGGGGCGCCGACGCCATGGGCCGCCCGTATGCCGGAGGTCGAGCGCAGCGTGCCGAAGGCCGACCGACGGGTATGAGCCCCGGCCCCGGAGCTCCGCCGGAGGGGACGCGGGCGAATACCGCGAACATCCGCGTTGCCGAGTGCAGCGAGGCAACGGGGATGGAGAGCATACGACCCGAGCGAGCGCAGCGAGCGAAGGGGAGTGTGCATAGACTTGATGAAGATAACCAAAGTTGAAACCGATTAATGACACCGATGATCGCTTTTCTGTTCCAGCACTCTATCAATTTCATCTTTTTTGATTTTATACTCTTTCGCATCGTAAATTGCAATTGTTTCACCTATAACGCACAACGCTTTACTTGTACTAAGAAAAATGATATCAAACTGATGATCCAACGACGCGTTTAAACATCTAATGTGTTCACATAGATCTTGTTCAGACAAGTAATCTACATCTTCAAAACAAACATACAACCAAATTGTCTCCAAGCCTTTCTTTCTATAACTGGGTATTTTTTGACTTTTCTTGGTTATGGTATTCTTCAGATTTCTTACCCAAGCGTCCGAATTGACAAGTCCCCCTGTAATGTTTGCATAATAATAGTAATTCTTCAGAATAGACAAATCCCTTACTGCTTCGCCAGTTTCACAATCATACCAACCTTTTCCATCATTTTCACACCCGTTTTCTGAGCGATGTACTATTACCTGTCCACAGTCATTGGCAAAAAATACTGAATGCCCGGGGAACTTCTTTTCTATTTTGCTGATTCCCATCGCAGATTCTGCATTCATCCCGTGTAATACACTAGATAGTCCTAATTCCTTCCCTTCTGAAGGAAGAAGATTTCCTGTTACTTCCAGACCTATAGATTCCTATTCATTGATCCAATCAGGTGGATCTGCTTTTACAAATCCGTTTTTATACCCTGGCCAGACTACCTATAGCTTAAGAATAGCCACGGATTCTGTCCGTTCTTTGTATGTATGCATCATTCTAAACCACAATTATTCTTCTTGCACTGTGGGCATACATGTTGATGTGTTACCCTATAATTCACTGAAGTCTGCCACTCATGGCCTTTATTACATATCCACCAAACCTTTTTCCAACTCTTTGGTTTGACCTCAGAAGGTTTCAACGCCCCATTCTTAGTCGGATGCCATTCTGTTGCAATCTTGGGAAACAATGTCTGTAGGTCATTATATCCCGATAACAATTTACCTGCGCAATATGGGCACCCGGTTTTACTAAATGTGCGACCAGACACAGTTACATTCCACTCATGACCGCATTTGCCCAACCACCAATATCTTTTTTGACTGCCAGCATGGACCTCGTATGGTCTGATGTCTCCATTCTTTGTCGGATGCCATTCGGCAGCAATGTCTGGAAACAGCGTCTGAAGATCATTGAAACCTGAAAGAACCTTTTTACCATCGCAAAAAGGACATCCGTTTCCATTTTTAGCTCTGTTTGAAGGTGATGATTCCCACTCATGACCGCACTTACCTAACCACCATACATTCTTGGTGTATCCATAGAACACATCGTCCGGCCTCAGATCACCATTCTTTGTCGGATGCCATTCGGTGGCGATATTTGGAAATCTTGTGGAAAGATCGTTAAATCCCTTCTTTAAAACTCCTCCATAACAATATGGACATTTGACACGTCCGACCATATTATGAGGGGACTGGTACCATTCATGTCCACAATCCGCATGCCACCAATATTTCTTATCAGAATATTTGGAAACGTATTGGGGATTGATACTTCCATTTTTAGTTGGGTGCCAAAATAATGACATCGTGTCATCCGATTCTACTGAATTTCTTTTCCTGGAAACATATACTAATTTGTCAATCTTTTGTCTATCTTTTTCGAGATCAACCTGAAAATGAACATCCGCGCCGACTGCATCACTAATGTATCTTTGAATATAGTCTAAAGATTCAGGAATAGCTTGCTCATCAACATTACTTAGAATCACATGGTCTACAGAAGATGGTAATTCGGGGCATTTGGGTTCACGGAGTCTTAACAGACGAATGCCATTATTTTTACATAAGGTAGCCTTTTCAACATCTTTAGCTACATTCTTGTGGTATGTCTGGCCATCATACTCGATCCCTAGTCTAAGTGACGGTATGTAGATATCAATCTCCTTTTGACCCAAACTTGAATCCCTGTATCCAGAAATAGTATCTGGAAATAGGTTTTTCACATAATAGTAAACACCTTGTTCATTGTATGATGTCCTTAATTGTCTAAGACAAATTGGACAACCAACTCCAGAATAATGTCTGTAAGAAACTTTAGCTCTCCATTCGTGACCACATTTTCCTAACCACCATACTGCTCCTTCATATGAAGCAAGTATCAATTCTGGAGTGAGATTCCCATTCTTCTGAGGATGCCATTCTGTAGCCATTTCAGGGTGCTTGGTCTTAAAATCATTGAAACCTGTCAGCAATAGTTTATTGGAACAATACGGACAACCACTACCGTTGACCTTATTGGCAACAGTTGCTTGCCATTCATGACCACAAGATCCTAGCCACCATACTTTCTTCCTGCTACCTATCGTCAAATCAGTTGGTTTCAAATCCCCATTCTTTGTTGGGTGCCATTCAGCAGCTATTTTTTGTTCTCTAGTCTGAAGATCGTTGAATCCTTCAAGTACCTTCTTTCCTGAACAATATGGACAACCTAATCCAATGGACCTGTTAGATACTGTAGACTCAAAAGAATGTCCATTGCTACAGATCCACCATACTTTCTTGCTACTGCCGGCAGTGACATCATTCGGTTTCAAACTAGTGTTTTTACTATAATCCCATTGCCTTGATAGATCTGGGCGAGTCGTAGCAAGATCGTTGAATCCAGGTAGCACTCTTTTTCCTGTACAATATGGACATGAGCATTCAATTCTCATTAAGTTGATTGGCCATTGCCATTCATGACCTTTATCACAAATCCACCAAACAACGGTATTGCTACCAAATGAAAAATCAGAAGGCTTTAGATTACCATTCTTTGTCGGGTGCCATTTTTCAATTAGTTTTGGATATTTAGTTGCAAAATCGTTGAAGCCCCTCAATATTTTGTTTCCAGAGCAATAAGGGCACCCCGTTGCTTTTTCACCTCTTGTTCTTTCGCTTATATTTGCACTCCATTCATGACCACATGAACCTTTCCACCATACTTTCCTACTAGTTCTAGCAGTGACCTCACATGGTTTCAAATCGCCGTTCTTTGTGGGGTGCCATTCGGCAGCAATATCAGGAAACTTAGATTGTAGATCATTAACACCTTTTATAACTCTCTGTCCAGCACAAAAAGGACATCCGGCTTTGAGCTGGGTCCTGTTTTTGATTACTGCCTGCCATTCATGACCGTTCTTACACTGCCACCAAACCTTCTCATGACTTCCAATTGTAAAATCAAATGGTTCTAACACACCATTCTTTGTCGGATGCCATTCGGCAGCGATATCTGGACACAAAGACTCAAAGTCGTTTAAACCCCTAACTAATTTCCGTCCAGAACATATAGGACAACCATTGCCTTTTACACGACGATATAATGAATCTTCCCATTCATGACCACATGAACCTTTCCACCAAACGACTTGATTTCCTCCAGCTAATACTTCAGAAGGTTTTTGATCACCGTTCTTTGTCGGGTGCCATTCTTTAGCCAGTTCGGGTTCTTTTGTCTCGAGATCATTATAGCCTGACCAAACTTTCCTATCAGCACAAAAAGGACATTTGGAATTGTGGTATACTCTGTTGCCAATTGTTGCCTGCCAAGTATGATTCTTGTTGCAGCGCCACCATACTTTCAAGTTAGAGTTTGAGTAATAATCGTCAGGACCTCTATCATCATTCTTATCATAATCCCACTCCCTTAATAATGTGGGATTATTGATTTCACACCACTGCTTGAAAGTGATAGACATGTGTTTGTCCAGTTTATTCTGTTTCGTTCTGTTGAGGTATGTTGACAACCTTAGTCTTGCTCATTATGTTTTTAGCCAGTTCAATACTAATTCTTAGCATCTCCCCACGTTTCTCCTTGGAAAACGTATCAGGAAAATGATTTGAAGCCTTTTCAGCAATCTCAATCATCTGAACCCCCGTAGGTTCTTCCTTACTCGAAACATAATATTCAGCGATGTCAAAGGACGCTTCTACCATCATCTTGGCTTCTTCAAGGGGAGTTCCTTCTGGAATGTAATCATACACCTGTTGTGCTTCTTTGAACTCATATTGCTTAACCTTTCTAATAACAATCTCATCGCCGATCTCCCAATAGCTTAGCATATCACCGTCATGCATATCAAGCTTGTCCGCGACCTTTTTGATCAGAGTTACACGCCGGATATTCCCGTCATACTTTGATTCCCCGAGATAATTCTCCATCCTATCCTCGTCCCAATTGCTAATTGCTGCTAAAAATTATATACCTATGTTGCTAATTAGCAATTAGCAATTAGCGCAAATGGAGGTAATTAGCAATGACATACATGGATGAGTGGGAATACCACTTATGGATCGAGATGCGTCGCTCTAAGAACGGGACCTTATTACAGGCCGATAAAACATCTTCCGGGGAGGTGATGACTGAGAAGAGAAAAACTTCTCAGCCGTTAGACCACTCCGGGGACATGGAGGCGGATCAATGAGCCGCTTCCCGTTCAAAGAGGTGGTGAACAAGGTCATCAAGAAATATGATCCCGCACGTTCACCCAACACCATCGAAGTCATGATCAGACGTTACAACAGGATGGAAGAAGACTTCAACAGACTTCTTGCCGAAGGCAAGGTGTCCACCACCAACCCCAAATACATGACTCCGGACGATATCGAGCAGTTCTTCTTGGAGATGATGAAGAAACCCAGCAAAGACAAAAAGGGTATGATTAGCATCGAATCCGTCAAGAAGGATCTGATCGACCTTGACAAACTGTGCAAATTCGAGGAGAACAACTGTGTCGAGGTCTTCAAGGCTAAGTGCCCGGTGTTGACCAAGAACAACAAGCGCGGCCGTTTGCCCGTATTCAACAAGGACGAGATCTCTATCCTCTCGGAAGCTGCGAACCTGGTTTATCCTGACAGACCGGACCTTCTTCGCTCCTACGCCATGCTGGCCTTGTATTTCGGCGGAGGCCTCCGTACTGTGGAACTCCGCAATGCCGAAGCTGATAAGATAACCATCACCGACGAGGGGGCAACAATCCATCTGGACATCGTGAAAGGTATCGACTCCTATGGGGAGCCCAGGGATGCCGTCATCCTGCCGATGTTCATACCTGTTCTCAAAAGATATCTTGAGTGGAGAGAAAACTACCTCAAGGATTCCGGAAGATCCTGCAAGTACGTTTTCTTCGGGCTGAGATCCTTCGATATGCTGGCGGACAACACCATCCGCAAGCATCGTCTGTTGGCATCCGAAGATTGCGGCGTGAAATATGACGGCCGCAAATGCAGGAGATCATACGGCCAATACCTTAAGGACCACCGCTTGGAGATTGAGAGCGTATCACGCCTTATGGGCCATTGCAGTACAAAGACCACAGAGGAATACTACGCCCGCATACCTCAGGATATGGCAGTCCAAAACGCCTTCAACATACTGAATTGACGGAGGATTGATTGGCAATGATTATCGCACATGCTGGCTGCTGGAGGTTCGAGTGTCCCATCCTCCACGCCATATATTTTCGTCAACTCTCAATTACGATATCGATGCAAATAGCGCATGCAAGGTCATCGAGTCCAGCAAAGATGAAAAGAATCCCTGCTGCGGATTGGCTGCAGGGGAAAGAGTTTCACTCCTTCTTCTGGCGTATAAGTCTGATTGCGGCCTGGAGCTTCTCTATCGGTACCACTTCGGTGCTGAAGAGGGAAGTGGAATACCTCCATCCATTGAACTGGAACTCCAGTCTGACGTACCTCGCCTCTTTGTTGCGGATCCTGTTGCTCTTGACCAGTCTGCGCTTCTCCGTGACCTCGTGGACATTCTCTTCGACGATACCCACGGAGCATATGTCCTCGTAGGAGAACTCGTAAGTCGTGACATTGTAGGCGTAGTCCAGGGTATGCCATTCCTTGGAGTAGATGTATATCTTATCCTCGGAGAATGCGATGTAATCCACATAGTACTTGGAACCCCTGATGTATCCGTCCTTCTTGTCAACGTGGGTGATGCCTCCGATGACATCCACTGCTATCGGCTCTATCAGTTCCACCTCGGACAACTCCACATTCCATCTGGCCAGGGCTTCGCTGAACTGAGGCCTCTCTATTCTGTAGATCTCGTCGATCCTATGCTTCGCGTCATCGTTGCCTATCCCGAAGATGCTTGCCCTGCCGCGGACCAGATAGTTGAACGTATTCTTCCTCTTGGGTCTGGACAGTGCCAAATCGTACGGTAGTTTCCTTCTCTTTGCCATGTTTTCACCTCCCTTTTGAATACAGGCCGTCAGCAGCCGAAGAACTCCCTCACATCCGTGGTACAGAAGTACCATGCGAACAGCGCATTAACAGCCAGACCAACGAGGAACGCGAGATTGAACCCGCTGAAGACCAGCAACACCACTGAGATGACCATGTCGATCGCATACAGGAACAGCATCACGTATCTGACCGGACGCCATCCCTTCCACATCCCGACCGCCAGAATGATATTGATTCCGGCGAACACGAACATGAGGGCGGACAACGCGGGCAGCACCATCCCGACCACAGGCTGTACTGCCCCTGGAGCTTCGGAACTCATGGCATCCAGGATACTTTGGATCAGCATCGTTCCGCCGACTAACAGCACGGCGCCGATGACTATCATGACCAAACCACCTAGGAATGTCAGTATCGAAATTATCGTCAGAAGAACCGGGCGTTCTCCAGAATAGTATGAGTAATCCGATTCATCCTCCTCTTTGTAATTATACATTTTAGGACCATTCCTGAATATGCTGGTTTTCTATTTATCTAAAAGCCATCCATAACGTTTTTTGTAGTAGGGTTGGTCATCGTTAAGTACGGACCCGCAGATAACCTCTCATGAAATTCCTATTGATCACGGACCTGCACCAGAACGCATCCGCGCTGAGCTGGATTAACGACCAGATATCCCAATACAAAGTGGACTTCGTCATACACCTCGGCGATGTTACGAACATGGGTACGGCCGCTGATGCCACGGAGCTGCTTTCCAAGATCGAATCCAAGGTCTATGTGCTGCCGGGGAACTGCGATGCCAGGGACATGCCCTCCAAGATCGGGGATGTCGCGATTGACATGCACAAGAAGAAAGTGGTCATAGAGGGCCACGACCTCGTGGGTCTTGGCGGAGGGAACAAGAGCCCGTTCGACTCACCCTTCGAACTCGATGAGGACGAGATCTACGAAGGATTGAAGGCAAATGCGTCCAAGGGGATGATCCTCATGACCCATGCGCCTTCGCAGGGAATACTTGACGAGATTCCGTCGGGAGCCCACGTCGGATGCCCCGCGATAAGAAGGATCGTTGAGGAGTATCGCCCCATTCTTGCCATGTCTGGCCACATCCATGAGGCGATAGGATGCAAGGTGATCGATGGGACGACCTTCGTGAACCCCGGGCCGGCAATGGACGGCTACAGCGCAATCATCACGGTGGACGGCGACAAGGTCGACGTGGTGATGCTCCACCAGGACTCCTGATCACACAGTGTGACATGGCGGTCATAGATCGACCGCCATGATCACCGTATATCCTTTCAGATACTTTCTCTTCCTTATCTCGGTGAACCCGAACGATTCATAGAAATTCTTCGCGCTGCTGTTCAGGGGATTCACTTCCAGCGTTGCCGTCCTGCAACCGCTCTCCCTTCCATAGTCCAGGAGGTAGTCCATACACTTCCTGCCTAGGCCTTTGTTGCGGTGATCCGGGGAGATGTACATCTTGCTGATAACGAGGTTGTCGCCTTCCTTTCCTGCTGATATCAACCCGACTGCCTCTCCGTCCAGAATGGGATTCAAGAAGAAATGTCCGGCTTCCATGTCCTTACGGATCCTGTCAGGCCCCACCCAATCGTCGAATATGCTTTCAGCACGTTCCCTGCCACCGAGGATTATGGGGGCATATGTGTCGACCCACATGTCATGGACGTAGGCCGAGATAGATTCGGCATCCTCCTGGGTGAGGGTCTTGAACTCCATGCACGAATATCGCTCTAGTAATAGATAATCGGAATCATCTTATGGTCGCAAGATACCTATACCCCCCAAGGGTATTATATATCATCCCTGCGATACTGATATTGCTCATCATCCAATGGGCAGAGAGATCGAAATGGACAAACTGTACCTCATGACTCTGGTGTCGCTCGTAGCGTTCGCAGCGGTGATTATCGCATTGACGATGCTCGTGCCGGGATTGGAGATCGGATCTGAAAAGATCATGGCCATGATCGGTATCGTTGTCCTGCTCGGCTCACTGGTCGTCATCGAAAGATGGCTGTCCAATAGAATATACCTGTAAACACCTTATCAGGGGCTCTGCTAGGCCCCTGTTAATCTTTATATCGATTGTATAAACCATGTCCTAGGCCTACCTATAAAGGAGATCTGGCCCGTTTTTGGCCATAGTTTGATAACCTTTATATACAGAACTATAATTAGAGGGCTCGATTACTATGGCACTTTGGCAGGGTAAATCCAACAGAAAGCCCACTGGCGGAAGGTTCGTCCCCAGTCAGGGAAAGAGAAAATTCGAGATCAGCAGAGAGAAGCAGTTCACCAAGATCGGTGCGACAAACCTCAAGCAGTATCGCGGAATGGGCGGAAGTGTCAAGGTTGGTATGCTCAGCACAGAGTACGCAAATGTCATGGACAAGAAGACCAACAAGGTCACAAAGGCAAAGATCCTGACAGTTAAATCAAACCCCTCGGACCCCAACTACGTTCAGCGTAACATCATGAACAAGGGAGCCACCATCTCCACAGAGATCGGAGATGCCATCATCACATCCAGGCCTGGCCAGGATGGAGCAATTAACGCAGTGCTCATTGAGTAATCACATTGACACAAACATCTTACTTACCCTCTCAGGGTAAGATTAACTTTTATTCTCACATTCTTTTGAAAACCCTTATTATCTTGACTTCTATCCATCATCCATGACATACGATCCGGATGTTGCAATAACGCTGTGGCCAGAGTATTTCGATATCAGTCTGACCAGGTCCCAGGGCAGGAGATTGCCCAAGAACCTTTGTGTATCCAATCCGAATCTGGACCTCATAGCGAAGGGTGCTATGATACTCGATCTCGAATACGAGATCCTTGAGGACATGTCCTACCCCAAATTCCCCCGCGAGAAGCATGGTTGTGTCCGCGTGGAGAGGAGCGACATGCCCAAGACCGAGCTTCTCCCGAAGATCGCCGAGGTCCTTGTCAAGAACCAGAGCAGGTGAGGCCATGATCTCAGCTTTAGACTCCAGGGTCATAGATGCGAACTCGGAGGCATTAGGCATTCCGGTTGCAACTTTGATGGACAATGCAGGTAAGACCGTCGCCGATTTCCTTAAGGACCACTATCCGCAGAGCCGCATACTGTTCGTCTGCGGACCCGGTAACAACGGAGGCGATGGTTTCGCTACCGCCCTCCTCATGGATCCGGAAATGGTCACCGTCGCACTGCTCAAGAAATCCAGTCAGATTCACTCGGAGATCTCGAAACAGAGATACTCCAAACTTGAATGCAAGGTCGAGGAATACGACCCTTCGCTGTTCAACGAGTGCGATGTCATCGTCGACTGCGCCCTCGGAACGGGTATCAGAGGCAAAGTGAAGGATCCATACAGGAGCTTCATCCTTGAGGCGAACGCCTCCGGATTGCCGATCGTCTCGGTCGATGTGCCCTCGGGACTCGGATCCGATGTTACCATCGCACCAAGGACCACAATCACGTTCCACGATGTCAAGGTTGGGATGAACGACGATAACTGCGGCAACATCCTGGTCGCTGATGTCGGAATCCCCATCGACGCGATGAAATACATCGGTCCTGGAGATGTGCTGAGATACCCTGTGCCCGACGAGAACAGTCACAAGGGAGAGAACGGAAAGCTGATGATCATCGCCGGAGGACCGTACTTCGGTGCACCGGCCATGTGCGCGATGTCCGCACTGCGCACCGGAGCGGATGTCGTCAGGCTGTTCACCCCTTCCAACTATGCATACGCCATCGCGACATATTGCCCTGAACTCATGATCACACCCCTGCCGGGAGACCATCTTGTCTCGGAATCAGTAGATATGCTTCTCGAACAATCGATGGCCTTCGATGCAGTCCTGATCGGACCGGGAATAGGAAAGGACCCTGACACGATGCTCGCGGTAAAGGAGTTCGTCAGGAAGTGTAAGACGCCCATGGTCATCGATGCGGATGCTCTCAGCGCGATCATCGGCATGGAGATCCTCACCCCCGCGATCATCACCCCCCACAAGGGAGAGTTCCGCAAGCTCGATTCGAAATACGGAGGACCAGAGCCTCTGGCGCAGATGATGAATGTCACCCTTCTTCTCAAGGGACATGTGGACACCATCACGGACGGGAATGCCACCAGATACAACAGGGCAGGTACACCCGCGATGACCGGTGCCGGAACCGGAGATGTTCTCTCTGGTACCGTTGCGGCATTGCTATCGAAGGGGCTCACCACCATGGAGGCGGCATCCTTAGGGGCGTTCTTGACCGGAAAGGCCGGCGAGTATGCGTTCAAGGATAAGTCCTACGGCCTCATCGCCACCGACCTCATAGAGGAGATACCCCACGTACTCAGGGACAACCTGAGGTGAAGATGGATCTTCAGCCGGTATACGGTATCCCGGCACTCAAAGCCGATAACAGCCTCGTAATCTGCGACCTTCATATCGGAGTTGAGTCCCATCTCAGGGCCAAGGGATTCCATCTTGTTTCCCATACATCCGATATGAGACAGGCTATCCTAGATGCCGCTGATGAGGATGTGAACAGACTGATCGTCATCGGTGATGTCAAGGATTCCGTACCTGGTTCGACCAAGCAGGAATATGCGGAGATACCCGATTTCTTCGAGAGCCTGTTCGAGAGATTCAACTCAATCGATGTTGTACGCGGCAATCACGATACGATGATAGAGGAATTTCTTCCATCTAAAGTGAGAATACGCCCGGCCTCCGGGATGAAGATCGACGATATCGGCCTCATCCATGGCCATACGTGGCCTTCGGAGGAGGTCATGGATTGCGAAACGCTCATCATGGGACATAACCACCCTGCCGTCATGTTCAGGGACGGCGTCGGCAGGCAGATGACAGAACCGTGCTGGTTCAGAGGAGAGTTCGTTCAGACGGAGAATGAGAAGTACAGCAAGCTTCCCAAGAGATTCATTGTGGTCCCTGCATTCAACAGGATGCTTGGAGGCTCCCCGATTAATGTGATCGGAGAGGATCTTCTCGGACCGGTCTTAAACAGTGACATGCTGGGATTGGATGATGCCCACCTGTATCTTCTAGACGGGATAGATCTCGGAAAGAGATCCAATAATATGATAAAAGGCAGAGAGAGCACGAGATTCGACAAGGGTCCGAAGACCCGTGCCAAATACTCGTGATCAGCAAACCTGCCACTGTTTCAGATTGAAGGTGCAGCATTGGACTTTGGACGAGACGATCTTGCCGTCATTCCACAGTTCCATCAATATCGGTTTAATCGAATCGACATGCTGCTTGTACAGTTCAGGATCCTTGAAATCCGTAGGACGTAGATTCTTCACAATCGCACGGGTACAGATCATCGGATTCTTCCCTATGACTTCGATCAGTTCCTCTTTGGTTATTGCGTCCATGAATAACAATCCCCTATTGGAGTATATATCCATATTCAACAGAGACGGGAAGATTCACGGCTTTTAATCTCAAGAAGAAAGAAGAAATTGGGGAGGGGAGGCCCCTCCCGTGGTTTAATTCACTCAGTTGCGGGTGATGGTGTCGTAGACGGATCCGTCCGAGTTCTTGATGACCGCAGTAAGGGGCATCTGTCCGGGCAGGCTGTGGGTAGCACAGGAGTTACAGGGGTCGTATGCCCTGAACGCCATCTCGACCATGTTCAGCAGACCGGGGGAGACCTCGTAGTTGTGGATGAGACCCTTTGCGACCTTAGCAACATCCATGCAGATGGGTCCGTTGTTGTTGGTCGTTCCGACGACAAGGTTACAGGCGGTGACGATACCGTTCTCGTCACAGGTGTAGTCGTGTGTCAGGGTTCCTCTGGGAGCCTCGACGCATCCTACTCCGCGTCCGCCGGCCTGGATGTCCTTCTGCTTGATGTCGCTGTTGGTCAGGTCGGGGCACTCTGCGTCCTGCAGACACTTCTCGGCACAGCAGATGAGCTCGATGATTCTTGCCCAGTGGGTGACGAGTGTGTGCTGGCAGGGTCCCTCGACTCCGGCGTCCTTAAGGACGCCCTTGTATGCGAGGAACTCTTCCTGTGCGATAGGTGTGGGCATCTCCTTTGCGACGTTGAGCCTGGAAAGGGGCGATGCTCTGTACAGTCCGCTGTCGGGTCCGGCAACGAGTCCCTTGTATCCGGGCTTCCTCAGGTAGGGGAACTTCTCGTAGGACCAGGGCTCGATTGCCTCACCGATGTGGTCGATGTAGTCGAAGGGGTCGTAAAGGTCATGCTCCTCTCCCTTCTGGTTGACGACCTTGACCTTTCCGTCGTGGATCTCGAACTGTCCCTTCTCGTTGACGAGTCCCATGTGGTAGGTCTCGTTGTAGTAGAGGTCGGGGTTGAGGACGATGTCCATGTACTCCTTGTTGGCAAGGACGACGTCCTTGAAGACCTGCATCGAGGTCTTTCCGAACTCGACCATGTCCTTGGCGTATCCGATGATCTCCTTCTGCTGCTCCTTGGTGATGGCAGTTGTGACTCCACCGGGGACTCCCATCACAGGGTGTGTGGGCTTTCCACCGATGATCGCCTGGATCTTCTGGGCCTCGGCACGAGTCTTGAGGACCGCTCCTCCGAGCTCCAGACCAACGCGTGCAACGACACCGAGAACGTTCCTCTCGGCGGCAGGTGCTGCGGGTCCGCAGACGAAGTCGGGTGCTGCCAGCGCATAGAAGTGCGCGATGTGGCTGTGCACGAAGTGAGCGTTGTAGAACGTGTCCCTCAGGAGGAACGCGGTCTCTGTCGGCTTCGTGTTGTAACATCCGTCGATTGCCTTAGTCGATGCCATGTGGTGGGCTCCGGGGCACACACCGCACAGCCTTGCTGTGATCTGGTTGAGTTCTGTTACCTTCCTTCCGATACAGAATCTCTCGAATCCCCTCACTTCGGGGACCTGCCAGTAGGCGTTCGCTACATCTCCCTTGTCGTCAAGGAAGATCTCGATCTTTCCGTGTCCCTCGAGACGTGTGATGGGGTCAACTGTCACCCTGTTTCCGGTGACCTTCTGCTTGTCGTCCCAAATGATTGGTCCTGCCATTTACTGACCTCCTTCTACAACTGCTTTCTTAATCAATGACTTTCCGAGGGTGAATGCGTAGAAGTATCCGAGGGGGTCCTTGACCTCCGACATGATCTTCACGATCTCATCCTCACCGATGATACCGTCGTCCTCGCGGATGGGGAACATGGAAGCGATTGCAGTGAAGACACTGGCTCCGTGCTCCTGAACATCTGATGTGGGTCCGTAGCATCCACGGCAGGGCTGACCTACCTTTGTGCACCTTGCACCGCATCCTCCGACGGTTGCGGGTCCGAGGCACAGGATTCCCTGGTCCATCAGACATACGTCGGGCTTGACGTCGATCTCGTGGGGCTCATAGATGTGCTCGATTCTGAGGTTCTCCTTCTTCCTGGGGCACTCCTCGCACATTGTCTTGGTGGTGACTCCGATCTCGGTTCCCTTGGGCGGGAGGGGCACTCCGTTGTACGCGAAGTCGGCAACAGCCTTCAGCATGACGCTGATGGACTCCTGGAGAGGGGGGCATCCGGGGATGTAGTAGTCCACGTCGATGACCTGGTCCAGTGTCTTGACTGTGTCGTAGAACACGGGCAGTGTGAGCTCTCCCTCGGGCACCTGGATGCTTGTCTGGGGAACAACGGGCGCGTCCTTGTGGTAGTCTGCCTGGAAGTTGGCGGATGTGGGGGTCTTGGTGTAGACGTAGTCCAGAATCTCCTTTCCCTCTCCGGGGACGAGGTTCGCCAGTGCGGGGCTTCCTCCGAAGCATGCGCATGTTCCGTAGGAAACGACGACCTTTGACTTCTTCCTGAGGAGCTTGACCATGTGCTCGTTCTCGGAGTTCCTTACGGCTCCGGAGATGATGGAGACAAGGATGTCTCCGTCGTTCATGGCCTCGATGTCCTTCTCCTTTCCGTCGGCTGCGATCGGCCACATGACGATGTCCGCCATGTCACCGATTGTCAGAATCCTCTCGTTTGTATCGAGGAGTGAGACGTCGCATCCTCCGCAGGCTGCTGCCCAGTAGATGGCGAGCTTGAACTTTCCTCCCGGAGGTGCTCCGGGAAGGAGGGGTCCGAGGTCGGCCGCTTCGAGTCCGATGGGCTCGGCGGGGCCGGTTGCAACGGGGGCTGCCGCGGGTGCGGGAGCTGCCTTGGCTGCTGCTTTCGCTGCGGGAGCTTCCTTTGCCTCTGTCTTCTTGTCTTTCTTGAATAACTTGTCGAAGAATCCCATATCAGTTCGCCTCCTTCTGCAGGGGTGTCGGTCCGAGCTCCTTGATCTGGTCGATGAAGCCCACGATTGTTGTCTGGAATTTCTCTCCCTCTGAAGCGGAAACCCACTCGAGTTTGAGTCTCTTGGGGTCGAATCCGTACTGCTCGAGGACCATCCTCAGCAGCGCGATTCTTCTCCTGGCCCTGTAGTTACCGCCGATGTAGTGGCAGTCTGCAGGGTGGCATCCCAGAACCATAACTCCGTCCGCTCCCTTGGAGAACGCCCTAAGGACGAACTCGGGGTCGACACGTGCGGAGCACATTGTCCTGATGATACGGAAGTTTGTCGGCATCTGAAGCCTAGCGACTCCAGCTCCGTCTGCACCGGCATATGAACACCAGTTGCAGCAGAAAGTGACGATCCTTGGCTCGAAGTCTGCCAAATCACTCACCTCCGACAGGGTAGTCCAGACATGCGTCGATCTCGGCGATGATCTGCTTGTTCCTGAATCCTCTCTGCTCCATCGCACCTGCGGGGCATGATGCCACACAGCTTCCGCATCCCTTACAGAGACCGGCGTTGACGTAGCTCTTGAATGCTCCGTTGGGCTGCTCGACGAGCGAGATTGCGTTGTAGTCACAGCATCCTACGCAGACACCGCAACCGTCACAGCGGTTGGGGTTGGAGGTTGCCACGATACCCTCGGAGATGTACTTGGACTTCGAGATGACGGTCAGCATCCTGGAGGCTGCTCCGGATGCCTGTGCGATACACTCGTCCATGAACTTGGGCCAGTGTGCGGCTCCGGCTACGTATACTCCCTCGGTTGCGAAGTCAACGGGCCTCAGCTTCTGGTGGGCCTCGAAGTAGTATCCATCCTTGGAGATGGGGACCTTGACCATCTTGGCGAGCTCTTCCTTCTCCTCCCTGAGAGGCGCGACTCCGGTTGCGAGCACAAGGGTGTCAACGGGGACATCCAGCTCCTCACCGAGTGTTGCATCGAAGGCCTTGACGGTCTTTCCGTCGTATGCGGGAAGCTCGTTCTCTACGGGGTACCTGAAGAACCTGACACCCATCTGGCATGCCTTGAGGTAGAGCTCCTCGCGGAATCCGTATGTCCTGATATCCTTGTGGATGATGGTGACGTTTGCTGTGGGGTCCTTCATCTTGATCTTGATCGCATTCCTGAGCATGGATGCGCAGCAGACACGGGAACAGTACTTGACCTTGTCATTCCTCGAACCGATACAGCTGATGAATGCAACGTCCTTGCCCTTGAAGTCGCCTGCCTCGATCTTCTTCTCGAGGGCGATCTGGGTTGTGACCTTGGGGTCGGTACCGAAGTTGTACTCGGTAGGCTGGTACTGGGCTGCTCCGACTGCGAAGAGGACTCCTCCAACGGGGTAGCTTGTTCCGTCGCTGAGCTGAAGCTCGAAGTTGCCCTTGAATCCGGGGATGTCCTTGACGGTGACTCCGGTGTGGACTGTGATGAGCTTGTTGTCCTGTACCTTCTTGATTGTCTCTGCAAGGAAGTCCTTTACAGATACTCCATCTTCTTTAAAGTTGAAGTTGCGCGCGAATCCTCCGAGCTCCTTCTCCCTCTCGACGATGTGCACGGGGTATCCCTGTGCCGCGATGTCGAGTGCGGCGTTCATACCGGTGATTCCTCCTCCGATGACTGCTGCAGCCTGGGTAACGGGGATCTCTGAACCCTCGAGAGGCTCGAGCAGGCATGCCTTGGCGATCGCCATTCTCAGGAGGTCCTTTGCCTTGGCTGTTGCCTCCTCGTGTGCATGCATGTGAATCCACGAGCACTGGTCACGGATGTTGGCCATATTGAAGAGGTACTTGTTGAGTCCTCCGTTCCTGCAGGCCTCCCTGAAGAGGGGCTCGTGTGTCCTGGGGGTACAGGATGCGACGACGACCCTGTTGAGGTCGTGCTCTTTGATTGCGTTGGAGATTGCGTCGAGACAGTCCTGTGCGCAAGCGTACTGGGACTCCGTCGAGATAACGACTCCGGGCAGAGTCTTTGCGTACTCTGCGACTGCAGGGACATCGACGACTGAACCGATGTTGATACCGCAGTGGCAGACCCAAACTCCGACCCTGGGCTCCTTGCCCTCGACATCCTTCTCCTCGGGGTAGATCTTGGGAGCGCAAGGCTCGAAATCCTTTCCGACGATCCATGCTCCGGCTTTGGCTGCGGCTCCGCTTGCCTCTGCGACGGATGTGGGGATGTCCTTGGGTGCTGCGAAGGCTCCAGTCACGAAGATACCGGGCCTGGTTGTCTCGAGGGGCTTAAAGACTGTGGTCTTACAGAATCCGTACTCGTTGAGCTCGATTCCGAGGGTGTTGGCGAGTTCCTCTGCTCCCTCCTGGGGTGCAAGTCCGATGGACAGGACTGCCATGTCGAACTCCTCAGAGACTCCGTCGTTCTTGTCATCGGTGTAGTTGATGATGAGCTTCTTTGTCTCGGGGTCCTCCTCGATGTTGGAGACACGTGCACCGCGGTGCATGTTGATTCCGTACTCCTTCTGTCCTCTCTCGATGTAGGCCTCGAACTCCTTTCCATAGGACCTGATATCCATGAAGAAGATGTCTTCCTGGAGATCTCCGTGCTCCTTGGTGATCATGGCCTGCTTTGTCGCGTACATACAGCAGACGGAGGAACAGTACTTCTTCCATCCCTTCTTCTGGGACCTGGATCCGCAGCACTGGATGTATGCGATCTTCTTGGGTGTCTCTCCGGAGGAGGGAACGACGATGTGTCCCCTGTGAGGTCCGGATGCACACATAATCCTCTCGTACTCGATTGCGGTTACGACGTTCTGGAACCTTCCGTATCCGTACTCGGTAGCGACTGTTGCGTCCCATACCTTGAATCCGGCGGCGGTGATGATCGAGCCAACATCGAGTGTGATGAGCTCGTCCTTGTCGTCGTAGTGGATTGCTCCCTTTCCACAGGCCTTGAAACAGTTACCGCACTTGTCCTTGTTGATCTTCATACAGACCGAGGCGTCGATGACTGCAACCCTGGGAACCGCCTGAGCGTGGGGGATGTAGATTGCTTTCCTTGTTGTGAGCCCGAACTCGTACTTGTCCGGGATGTTCTTGACAGGACACTTTGCCATACAGTCCCCACAGCCGGTACACTCCTTGGGGTTTACGTACCTGGCCTTCTTGAGGACGGTCACTTTGAAGTTTCCTGCCTCACCCTCGACCTTCTGGACCTCGTGGTAGGTCAGAACGTCGATGTTCGGGTGTCCATTACAGTCCGCCATTTTAGGCGAGAGGATACATGCGGAACAATCATTCGTAGGGAATGTCTTGTCCAGACGGCACATCACACCACCGATTGTGGGGTCTTTCTCCACAAGGTAGACATGAATGTCCCTGTCTGCGAGATCAAGCGATGCCTGAATACCCGCAATTCCTCCTCCGATAACCAATGCCGATTTACTCAAATCATTGCCTCCGTTTTTTGGAATGATTATAGGAAGAAATTGAGGTATAATAAGGCTAATTAAACAAATCTTAAATAGCAATTTTACTTTGTACTAGGACCAATCGTGTTTGAAAAATTATTAAATCGAAATTATTGAATTTTCTTACCGTTTTTTCATGTGCCAGATTATTAACATAGAATGCCATTTTATCTCATCCTTTGAGGTAATGCTACTAATTTTTTTGTTAATTTTTCAAAATTGTTTCGTTCCAATACGAAAGAAATTGATCGTTTTTTGTTAACACTGTTAATGAAAACGTTATATATTCTGCAAAAAAGAACTGGAAAACTAATTTAGATTACTGGCTCAATTTGGCTGATGGATAGATGATATATCCATCAAAATTCCTAAAAAATGTTAGGGAGGCCTTAAAATACTTCATTTACGGCCTAAGTGCTGACATGGAACCCAAAACGGTAGGAACTATCATAAGCATGGGAAGGCGTAACCGCTGATCATGGTCGTTAAATCGATGCGCGGCAGAAGGCGCTATGTCGTCTACACGGTACCTCAGGAGGTGGGCAGGAACGATGTCCTCAATGCACTGTCCAGACTGAGCAAAACCATGCCCGAGCTGCGCGTGATAACGAGCTTCGGAGGCAAGGCGATAGTACGGTGCGGACCTACCGAGATCCGGGCTGTCACCGAATGCATGCAGAAGGCCTATCCAGATTGCGAATCGCTGATCTGTTCCGGTACCCTGAGGAAAATTCGTGAAATCTATCCGGAGCTCAAGGTCCCCAACAAAAAAGGCGGTCCGAAACCCGTCAAGAAAGAGGTCGCGGCACCGATCGTCTCGGAGCCGACCGACATCAAGAGCTCTGACGATAGCAGTGCGAAGACCGAATCAAGCGCGACGAACCGTGGATTGAGCGCGTCAAAGGCAAATGGGATAAACTGCTCAACAAAATGAGGCGCTAATGCTGGTTCAATAGCCATCGATATTTTATAATCCTTTAAGAATGCCCTCGCGTAAAGAAAATAAGGAGCAGCGATTATGCAACCCGGACAAATGGCTTATGACAGGGGGATCACAGTTTTCTCCCCTGACGGAAGACTTTTCCAAGTAGAGTACGCACGTGAGGCCGTCAAGAAAGGCTCCACGACCATCGGACTCAAGTACAAGGGCGGAGTGGCCCTCATCGTCGACAAGAGATCGATGAGCAAGCTCCTGGAGCCCAAATCCACAGAGAAGATCCACGACGTTGATGACTACATCGGATGCGCCACATCCGGACTTGTTGCCGACGCCAGGGTACTCGTTGACGAGGCCAGGCATCAGGCCCAGGTCCACAGGGTCAACTACGGGGAGAACATCTCCGTCGAGATGCTTGTCAAGAAGGTATGCGATTACAAACAGCAGTTCACACAGTACGGTGGAGCACGCCCCTTCGGAACAGCCCTCCTCGTAGCCGGAGTCGATGACCTCGGAGTACACCTTTTCGAGACAGATCCCTCGGGAGCTTTGGTCGCATACAAGGCGACCGGAATCGGAAGCGGACGCTCTGCTGTCATGGACCTCTTCGAGAAGGAGTACAAGGACGACATGACCTTTAGTGCGGCCATGAAACTCGGACTCAAGGCGCTCGAGGCGGCCATCGAAGAGAAGCCCAGCCCCGAGACCACCGAGATCGGTGTGGCAGAGGAAGGCAAGAAGTTCAGGAGACTGAGCGAGGACGAGATCGTCGCTCTTCTGAAGGACAAAAAGACCAAGGAAAAGGCCTGAGGCATAGACATGGTCAGCCTTGATGACGCGATAACCGCCAAGCTGGAGAGCCACGGCGAGACTTTCGAGATCCTTCTGGACCCCAAGGTCTTCGACCTGATCAAGCAGGGCAAATCTTTCGACATCGTCGAATACATGGCGGTGGAGGAGGTCTTCAAGAACGCCAGCAAGGGGACCAAGCAAGCCGAGGACAAGCTGAATGAGGCATTCGGCACAGAGGATGTAGCGGAAATCGCCAGGAAGATAGTGGAGAAGGGCGAGATCCAGATAACTGCTGAGCAGCGCAAAGAGATGCTCGAATCGAAGAAACAGCAGATCATCACCTACATCGCCGCGAACGCGATCAATCCGCAGACGCACACTCCCCACCCGCCACTGAGGATACAGATGGCGCTGGAGGAGGCGAAGTTCCATGTGGATCCGTTCAAACCTCTGGACAAGGAGATCGACGAAGCGATGAAGCTTCTGAGGCCCCTCCTGCCGATAAGGTTCGAGAAATCCCGCATCGCCATCAAGCTCAACGGCGCCGATTACGGGCGCTGCTTCGACGACCTGATCAACTTCGGTATCGTCGAGAAGGAGGAGTGGACCGCCGACGGTTCATGGATTGGTGTCATGGAGATCCCTGCAGGCCTCATCAACGACCTCACGGACAAGCTGAAGCACAAGACGAAGGGCTCAGCGTCCGTGAAACTCATAAATTGACATTCGCGAGAGTGATAAAATGGAAAAAAGAAACGCCAGACAGACACGCGAGCTCGTTGTGCCCGGCGACATCCTCGACGGAACGGGGATGAGGCCCGGAGAGAACGCATACGTGCTGGACGGCAAGGTCCGCGCCAGTGTTATGGGAGTAAGAAATGTCTTCCAGAACACGGTCGGAGTGATCCCCCTAAGGGGAGGATACATGCCAACATCGGGAGACACGGTCTTCGGAGTAATCGTGGACATCGGACCCTCGAATTGGCTTATCGATATCGGAGCGCCCTACCCCGCGCCCCTGCATGTGAGCGAAGTGCCCTGGAAAGTGGAGTTCGGGGACACATCCAAATACCTGACCATCGGGAACGTTGTCCTGATCAAGGTCCTCGCCGTCGACGAGAGCAAGAAGATCTCCGTCACGATGAAGGACTCCGGACTCAGGAGGATCGAGGGCGGAAGGCTCGTCAAGATCTCCCACACGAAGGTCTCGAGGGTCATCGGAAAGAGCGGGTCCATGATCTCCATGCTCAAGAACATGACCGACTGCCGCATCACGGTAGGGCAGAACGGATGGGTCTGGGTAGACGGAGAGGATGAGAACGCAGATGTTGCTGTGCAGGCCATCGAGATGATCGAGGAGCAGGCCCAGCACCCCAACCTTACAGACAAGGTTAAAGAGTTTATCGAGAGCAAAATCCCTCAGGATGAAGAATACGACGATGAGGGGGATGAGTGACCATGAGCGGACACACAGATATGGTATTGGTTGACGAGAACGGCCTTAGGATCGACGGCAGGACCGCCGAACAGCACAGGCCCTTCAAAGTTGAGGCGGGAGTCCTCAACAACGCGGATGGATCCGCATACGTAGAGATTGGAAAGAACAAGGTCCTTGCAGCGGTCTACGGACCCAGGGAGTGCCACCCCAGGCACCTGCAGAACCCCACCAAGGCGATCGTGCAGTGCAAGTACAACATGCAGTCCTTCTCTGTCAGCGACAGGAAGAGACCCGGACCGGACAGAAGGTCCATCGAGATCTCGAAGATCATCTCCGAGGCGCTCGAGAAGGTCGTCCTCACAGAGCTCTACCCCCGCGCTTCCATCGATGTCTACATCGAGATCCTCCAGGCCAACGCCGGAACGAGATGCGCCGGATTGACCGCCGCCTCCGTCGCACTGGCGGATGCCGGGATCCCCATGAGGGACATCGTCCCCGCGCTGGCTGCGGGAAAGGCGGATGGACACGTCCTCCTGGACCTGAACAAGGAAGAGGACAACTACGGACAGGCGGATGTCCCCATCGCGATCATCCCGTCGACCGATGAGATCGTCCTCCTTCAGATGGACGGTAACATGACTCGCGAGGAGTTCGACCACGGAATCGAGATGGCCGTCGCAGGCTGCCACGAGCTCCACGAGCTCCAGAAGGACGCACTTAAGAGACGCTACTCCAAGAAGGCAGAGGAGGGATCCGAATGACCGAGATGATGTCAGAGATCAAGCGCGACCACATGATGAAGATGCTCGAGGACGGCAAGAGGCTCGACGGACGCGGTGTCACCGATGTCCGCGAGATTAAGGTCATCACCGACGTCATCGAGAGCGCGGACGGATCCGCAAGGGTCAAGATGGGAAAGACAGAGGTCATCGCGGGAGTCAAGATCATCCCCGGAACCCCGTTCCCTGACACACCCAACATCGGAGTGCTCACCACCGGAGCGGAGCTCATCCCCATGGCCCACCCCACATTCGAGTCGGGACCGCCCGGAGAGGATGCGATCGAGCTCGCCCGTGTCGTAGACCGCGGTATCCGTGAGTCGGGCATGGTCGATGTCGAAGCGCTGTGCATCGTTCCCGGAGAGGAGGTCTGGATGTGCTTCGTGGACATCTACGCCCTCGATTACGACGGCAACCTCTTCGATGCCGCCAACCTTGCAGCGGTATGTGCGCTCAAGTCGGCGACGATCCCCGGCGAGCAGTACGGAAAGGGGGAGAACAAGCCCCTGCCGATCACATGCACGCCCATTTCCATCACAGAGGTCAAAATAGGTAATACTTTAATAGTAGACCCTAATTTTGACGAAGAACAGATTTCGACCGCCCGTCTGACGGTTACGACCGACGATGTCGGCAACTTCAGGGCCATGCAGAAGGGCGGGTGCGGATCCATCACACTTGATGAACTCAGCCTCTGTCTCGACAGAGCTGTGGAGAAGGGTGCGGAGATCAGGAAAATCATCGGGTGAAACCTATGTCAAAGAGAACAGAGAAAGCAGGAAGTTCCGGAAGGTTCGGAGCAAGGTACGGAGTTATCGTACGCAACAGGATCAAGACCATCGAGGCCCAGCAGAAAGCAAAGCACGAGTGCCCCGTCTGCCACCACATGTCCGTCAAGAGGATCAGCTCCGGCATTTGGTACTGCAAGCACTGCGAGACTAAGTTCGCAGCCACCGCTTACAGCCCCGTCGCAAAGAAGGAACTGTCGCAGGTATCAGAGCAGTGAGAGCTACTGAAAGGTGATTACAATGAGCGCTGGCGAATACAGATGTGCAAAGTGTAATGAGCCCCACAGTATCAACTCGCTCGGACTCCAGTGCGAGAAGTGCGGATACATGATCTTCATGAAGGACAGGCCTGTCGACAAGAAGGTCTACAAATCCGACTGAAGATGATACAGGCCGAACTCGTGATCACCGGCGCCGTGGCCTCGGTCGCGGTGCCGACGATCTCGCCCGAAGCCGGCAGGGAACTGCCGCGTACGGAGACGAGCATCGATCTTGAGGGGGACCGCGCCGTGATACACATCAAGGCGACGGACACCACAGCGATGAGAGCGGCCGTCAACTCGTACCTGGAATGCATACGTGTGATAGAAGACATAGGAAGAATAACCAAGGTGAATCAATGAACGGAATCAGCCCGCAGCTCCAGAACCAGATCACCCAGTTCCAGCAGGTCCAGCAGCAGCTCCAGGCCGTCACATCTCAGAAAATGCAGATGGACGCGACCAGGCGCGAGATGGTCAAGACCAAGGAAGAGCTGGAGAAGACCACCGGCACAGTCTACAGGACATCCGGTGCATTCATGATCCAGGTCAAGGACATGGATTCCCTCAAGGCCGACCTCGCTGAGTCAATCGAGACCATGGAGGTCAGGATCGGCAGCCTCGAGCGCCAGGAGAACTCCCTCAAGGAGAAGTACACCTCGCTCCAGGAGACCATCAACAAGGCCATGGGGACCACCAAGGAAGAGTAAACACATTCATCATCACGCCCCGGAAGTATCCGGGGCATCCCTTTTTGTATTAATGCAAGGATTATAGTATCATGACAGATGCACTCGTCCTCTCCGATGTCCGCAAGACATACGGTCAGAGAGAAGCGGTCCACGGAGTATCGCTGACGGTACACGAAGGTGAGATATTCGGCCTGATCGGTCACAACGGGGCCGGAAAGACCACCATACTCAGGATGATCTCCACCATCCTCAAGATCACATCCGGCAGGATAGAGGTCTACGGCCACGATGTGACCAAGGACTCCGATTCGGTCAGGCGCCTGATCAGCTATCTCCCCGAAGATGCCGGGGCCTACAAGGATATGACCGGAAGGAGATACCTCACATTCATCGCCGACTTTTTCGTCTCGGGAAAGGAGAGGGACGAAATGGTCGACAGGGGGATCGCACTGGCGGACCTGGGAGACAAGATAGACTACAGGATAGACACCTACAGCAAGGGGATGATGCGCAGGCTGCTCATCGCCAGGGCCATCATGACACGGCCCAAGCTGGCCATCCTGGACGAGGTCACATCCGGCCTGGATGTGATCAACGCGTACGAGATAAGGGAGGTCATCCGCGAGATCGCCAAGAGCGGAGTCACCGTCGTCATGTCGTCCCATAACATGTTCGAAGTCGACATGCTGTGCGACAGGGTCGGGATGATCGACCAAGGCAACCTGATAGAGGTCGGATCCCCTGAGGAATTGAAGAAGAAATACTCCAAGGACACTCTCGAAGAGGTCTTCGTCACGGCGGTGAAAGGAGCATGAGCCATCTCAGCAACATAGTCAAGAAGGAGGTCAAAGAGCTCCTGACGCCCGGATCCATCGCATCGGTGCTCCTCATGGTCATACTGTTCGCCTGCCTGGGCGGACTCATCGGGGATGAAGTGAGCAAGAGCACCGTCATGCCCACCATAGGGGTGATCAACAGCGACGAGCAGACCATCGTCACCGAGGACGGCGAATGGGATGCATACGAGTTCCTCAAAGCATTCTACATCAACAGCGGGGATAAGCGCATCACCCCGGAGAACGTAGGTAACTTCGTCATGAAGATGGATAAGGAGGATATCCTGAAACAGATGGAATCCACAGGAGCGAGCGTGGTCCTGTACATATCGGATGACTTCAAGAGCAACATAGAGTCGAGCATAGCGGCCCATGACTACGATGATCCCGCCAAAACATACAAGAGCGGCGAGATCGCGCAGTATTACATCTACACCCCGACCGGGATGATAGGCGGAACCGTCTCGTCATCCGTCACCGGCTACATCATCACATACATGAACGCCAGTCTTTCCAAGTTCATTGTCGGTAACGATGAGGCCGCCTACATCGACTTCGTCAAGAGCCCCATTGAGGGTTCCAAGACATACACGTTCATCAACGGGGAGAGCTACGAGGGCGTGACCCCATCCGAGATCAGCAACGCGCTGACTGGTCAGACCATGTTCATCCCCATCATCATAATGATCATCATAATGATGGTAGGGAGCATCGTCATCAGCTCCATGGGCTCCGAAAAGGAGAACAAGACCCTGGAGACCCTGCTTACATTGCCGATAAGGAGAGCGACCATAGTGACCGGGAAGATCATCGCCGCGGCGGTGGTCGGATTGGTGTTCGGAGTGGCATACATGATAGGGATGCTGTTCTACATAGGGTCGCTGTCATTCATGGCCATCGGCGGCACCTCCGGGATAGATGTGGGCAACTTCGGTCTCGCACTCGGTCTCGGTGACTATTTGCTCCTGATGCTGTCCATGTTCCTCTCCATCGCATGCGCTCTTGGAATCTGCATGATCTTGGGGGCCTTCGCCAAGAACTACAAGTCCGCTCAGACCATGACCATGCCTCTGAGCATCCTTGCGATAATCCCGATGTTCATCACCATGTTCTCGGGATGGTACGGATCGTCGGACCTGATCCGGGGCATCCTGTTCGCGATACCCTTCAGCCACCCGATGATGGCCACCGAGGCATTGATGAACGGGGACCTCACATTGGTGGTCTCCGGACTCGTCTATATGGCGGTATTCGCCGTGGTCTCGATCCTGATAACCGTCAGGCTGTACAACTCCGACATATTGATAACCGGTCTGAGCCAGAACAAGTATGTGGAGATGCTTAGCGGCAGGAACAAACGCAAACGCTGAAAACAAGGGGGTCCTCCCCCATTTTTTTAAATTCGACCTGTATCACCTGGCATGCACTGCGAGTACGAGGAGATAGCGAAAAGGCTCAAGGGCAGGAAGAAGGTTATCCTGGTCCACGGCAACGCCGACATGGATGCGATAGGTTCCGCCTACGCTCTGGCCAGAGCCTATCCCGAAGCGGACATCTACACCCCCAACAGCATCGACCGCGTCAGCAAGCTGGTGGTTGACAAGATGGGTATCGCTGTCAAAGAGTCATGCGACATCTCGAAGTACGAGCAGGTCGTGGTCGTCGATACATCCTCCCCGGAACAGCTGGAGAATGTGACCGATCTTCCGGATGACACCGTAATCATTGACCACCACATCCCCACAGGCAAATGGGACGACTGCGCATTCTACTGCGACCCCGAGAAGAGCTCCTGCTGCGAGATCATAAAGGAACTCCTGGATACCGACGGTGTCGAAATCGACCGCGATATGGGGCTCATGCTGATGGGCGGGATGCTGACCGATTCCGGCCACTTCCAATACGCTAAGCCAGCCCTTCTGGAGGCCTTCGCAGACATCATGTCCAGATGTGGCATAGCCATGGATGAGGCATACAACTTCACTATCGCCCCCGTCAGCATGTCAGAGAGGATCGCTATGCTGAAGGCTGCCGAGCGCACCAAGTTCGACCGCGTGGGCAACTACATCGTGGCCACATCCTACGGAGGGAGCTTCGAGGCATCCTCCTGCAGGGCCATTCTATCCGCCGGAGCGGATGTTGTGTTCGTCGGGTCTCAGAGAGATGATGAGTTCCGCATAAGCGCCAGAGCAACACAGGAGATCGTCCGCAGAGGGCTGAATCTCGGTGACGTCCTGAAAGGGATCGGCAAAGAGACCATGAGCGACGGCGGAGGACATGGCGGTGCTGCCGGACTCTCCGGCATCGGCGATGTGGAAGCGATGCTGTTCATCTGCATGAAAAGGACCATGGAGATCTTCAGAGACTTCAAGTCCGAAGATCTCCTTGGAAAAGAATTCTGATCTCACCTGAGCTTTGTGAGACTCTCGAGGACCTTCTGGAGTGCTTCGCGGTTCTCGGGATGCTCTTCAAAGTACTTCGCCACGGGCTCAAGGGTCTTGGCCATTCCATCGGTGACCCCGGTCTTGAGGTCGAAGGGCGAGAGCTTCTTGTCGAAGTATGCCTGCTCCAGCTCCTCGTATGAGTTGTATGTGACCGGTCCGCCGTACTGCTCGGGGCGGTCGACGAACAACGATCCGTTCCTAGGGATGATGATGTACTTGCACAGCATGAGTACGGGATTGACCTCCTCGTTGCCCTCTGCATCCAGCTTGTCCATTGGACAGTAAGCCTTCTTCATCTTCTTGGAAATGGATTCCCTGTCGTCGTGGATCGTTATGTTGCCTTCGGGCTTGGACTTGGACATCTTGTTCTCGATGGGGTCCATCCTGTTGCCGCCCTTGAGTCCGGGGAGCAGCGGGGTGTGGAGCGCTATGGGCTTCTTCCATCCGAGCTTGTCGGCCGCGTCCCTGGCAAGCATATGTGCCCTTCTCTGATCGATGCCGGCATAGGCGACATCGCAGTTCAGGAAGAATATGTCTGTGGCCTGAAGGATCGGGTAGAACACCTTGGATGTGTCGACCTCAGCCTCATCCTCGGACCTTCCCATGATCGTCATGGCCCTCTTGACCCTGGACAGGGAGGTGACCTTGGCGACCTTGATGACCTTCTCCCAGTACTCGATCTCCGAGCAAAGCTCGCTGGCATACTTGAACTCGACCTTCTCCTTGGGAACACCGAGTGCGATGAAGCAGTCCTGCATATACCTAGCACATGTCCTGATGTTATCCAGGCTGCCTCCGAGCTTGTCGTTGATATAGGCATGCCAATCGGCCCAGAATATGGTGACCTTGAAACCTGCGTCGCAAAGGTCCCTGATCTTCTGTGCAACCAGCACCCAACCCAGGTGAACGGTTCCTGACGGCTCGAATCCGATATATGCGGTGGGCTGTTCCTTCTCTGTGAGCAGAGTGCGGAGTTCCTCTTCGGTAACGAGCTCTTCAGCGTTCCTTGTGACCAAGGCTAGCCTCTCATCGACATTCATGTGTATCGGTTGTGGCAACGGTCCGCTTATATTAATGATATGCGCACACGGGGACGCACGTTGACTGCAACAGGCATGCTTAAAGAACTGTCACTGGAAACGGCTCCCGTGGACCCGCTTATCGTCATGGTGGCAGCCGTTTCGGCCTTGGTAGGAGCAGGCATGGGTACGGTATCGGGGCTGATCCCCGGGATCCACGTCAACCTGCTGGCATCGATCATGCTGATAGCCTATGCCCCGATAGAGGCCGTGATGTCCGGGATCGTCCCGAACCCTATGGTAGCACCCGCGGTCTGCTGCATGATCATGTCCGCATCGGTGGTCCATTCCTTCCTGGACTTCGTTCCGTCCGTGTTCATCGGGGCTCCTGACGGGGAGGATGCGATCTCCATACTTCCGGGACACAGGCTGCTTCTGGAGGGACAGGGGATGAAAGCGGTGAGGGCCGCGGCGATAGGGAGCCTGATCGGATGCTCGGCCGCGATAGTTCTGGCGATACCGATACAATACCTCATGCTGTCCGGATTGGGAGGATATCTGAACGGTATGACCGGCTCCGTCCTGCTCCTCGTGGTCGGCATATTGATGCTTAACGAGTTCAGGCACGGGACGTTGATCATGGGTCTGACCGCATTCCTGCTGTCAGGCGCCCTCGGCTATGCGGTGATGAACCTCCCTATACCGTCCTCCGGTCTGGTGGAGGGGACGTTGCTGCTGCCGATGCTCTCGGGACTGTTCGGATTGCCCATACTGCTGGAATCCGATGATGGGCGCCCTCTTCCGAAACAGAGGGATGACAGAAAGGACCCTGTGGGCTGCATCCCGGGCATAAAGGGGGTGCTGATGGGCTCGGTGGCGGGTTGGTTCCCCGGGATCACATCCACAGTGGGTGCCACGGTCTCCGCGTCCGTGATGCCTGATAGGACACCTGAACGCTTCATATCGACCGTAGCCTCCATCGGTACGGTCACGACCATACTGTCGTTGGTGACCCTGTCCGTTTCCGGAGGCGGGAGGTCCGGGACCGTCATAGTCATCGGGGACATCCTAGGAGACACCGTATCAGGCCTCATGACCGAGCCCTTCATGATGCTCCTAGTGGCTTCGGCCGTTGCGTCCCTCCTCGGATACCTGCTCACAATCTGGTCCGGCAAGGCTCTGTCATCGGTGATGAGCGGGATGAATCAAAGGAGACTGAACAGGATCATCATTACGTTCACTCTGGCTCTGATCGTGATTACCACGGGGTTCTGGGGGCTCGTCATCTTGGCCTGTGCATTGGTGATCGGATCCATTCCCTCTTCCAGCGATATGGCCAGGACCACCCTGTGCGGGTGCCTGATACTCCCCGTCATGCTGATGTGATATGGTTATAAACGTGGAGGAAATCGACGTTGCATGGAATTCACGAAGGTGGAGATCTTTGCACTCGTTGCGATGGCGTTCGGCGTCTTCATGGACGGTCTGGACTCCAGCGTTGCGAACATAGCCCTGCCTTCGATAGCCGGATACTTCGGTACGGATGCCAGCGCGGTGGCCTGGGTCGTGATCGTCTACTTCATGATGATCGCCGGGCTCATGCTGATATTCGGGAGGATAGCGGATTCCGGTCACACCAAGAAGGTCTATGTGCTGGGATTCGTGCTTTTCTCGGCGTCGTCGCTTGCGTGCGGCCTGTCCGAAAGCCTCGGCTTGCTGGTCGCATCCAGGGTGGTCCAGGGTATCGGTGCGGCCATGCTCGGTGCGGTGGCCCCGATGATGTGCGTCAAGTACCTGTCTAGGGACAAGCTCGGGATCGGCATGAGCCTCCTGATGGTGGCGGGTGCCTTGGGATTCCTGTCCGGCCCAGCCGTTGGAGGGATGATCATCGATGTGTCCTCCTGGCACTGGATATTCTTCATCAACGTCCCGATTGGCACACTTGCGGTGCTGCTGTCTTTGACTATACTTCCAAAGGACTCCGACACGTCTGAATCCAGATTGGACCTCGTCGGCAGTGCGCTGCTCTTCCTGTCGATCGTCTGCGGCGTGTATGTCATCGAGATGCTCTCAGACAAGAGCCAGACCATGATCAACATCATCATGCTGACAATCATGGTGGTATCTCTGATACTGTTCGTGGCCGTTGAAAAGAGGGTGAGATATCCCGTGCTGAAGCTCGGCATGTTCAGGAACTGGATGTTCACATCCTCGCTGATGTGCTATGCGCTGCTAAGCGTCGCATACGTGGGGGCGGCCTACCTGGTCCCGTTCTATCTGACCAAGGAGCTGGCCCTGAGCTACACCTTCTCCGGCCTGCTGATCATGATCCCCAGCTTCGTGACCATAATAACCAGCGTCCCGACGGGCAAGTACGGGGACCGGCACGGAAGGAGAGGTCTTTCGATAGCCAGCACCGTATTCCTGTTGCTGTCGCTGATCGGATACTGGATTGTGGATCCGAGCATGGGTTGGACCCCTTTCGTCGTGATAGGTATCCTGTCCGGTATAATGTGGGGCCTATGCGGATCCGTCGCCAGCCGCATAGTGGATCTGTCGGATCCCCCGGAGCGCGGCATGGCCTCCACGATGTCCAATTTCGCGTATTACGTGGGAGGCTCCATAGGTTCAGCACTGTTCGCGACACTGGTGACCTTCGGTTCCGGAACGATCGGCGTCCCCATAGACCTGATCACCTCCGAGGAATTCATGGACGGATACAAATTGGCCATGCTGTGCGGAGTAATCCTATCAGTGGCTTCTCTGGTATGCGCCGCGATCATCAACGAGAATAAGGTCAGGACCTCTTGAGACCGGCCTTATCCATGAACTTCTGCGAATCCACGACGAACCTCTCATGGGTCCCGGAGCCCACTTCGCCCTTCTGATCGTAGACGCGGACACTGAAGACGAGCCTTCTCCTGTCGATCTCGACCAGCTCCGTCTCGCATACGACCGTCATCCCCACGGGCGTGGCGGAAGAATGGGCGATATCCAGGTGGGTGCCGACTGTCGACGAGCCCGGCTCCAGATAGGGTACGACGCTCTGGGATGCGGTCTTCTCCACGAGCGCAATCATCGCCGGGGTCGCGAATACCGGAAGGTCCCCGCTTCCTACGGCCATGGCGGTGTTCTCCTCCACCACATCAACGGACTGTGCCCCTTTGATCCCAGTGCTCAGCATGCTAGCGGGATTCTGTTCTCCGTATTTATGATGAATCGGTCGAGACCGTGGCCGAAGCAGTTTTTCACATCGGGAACGGCCAATATCGAACGATTGTTTTACTAATAGGAATAAGATACAGGGGGCATGGGATTGGAAGAGCAGCTTTACGAAGAGCTCTATGAGTTGAGAGAACACCTCAGAGAAGAGGGCAGACAGGCCACCGGAAGGATCCCCAACGTCTGTTCCGATGAGGCCCTTAGGGAGATGGCGCAGCGCGTGCCGACGAAGATCGAGGATTTCATAGCGATCGTCGGCATAGGACAGAGATTCCTCGAGGTCTACGGGGAAAGGTTCCTGCTCATCACCAGGAAGTACTCGGTCACCGCGGCCAAGGGATCCAATCTCGCCAACGAGACCGCCAAGACCCTCAGGGAGCTGGAGAAGAAGCTCATCAATATCAGCAGGAACAACCGCCTGCTCTACCAGGGGAAGATCTCGGCAAAGAACACGTTCGATCTCATGAGAGTCCCCGACCTCGACATTCTGGGGCTCCTCTTCGGCTCCAAGAGGGTGCTGAAACTATGCGACATCGCCAACAGCAAGGAGGACGAGAGGGTATACAAGCACCTCAACCAGATCATCCGTGAGGTGAACAGAGACCTGAGGGACAAGGGACAGTACGACCTGTACATCGGATACCCCTTCGTCCAGGGTAAGATGCCCAACGACGATTTCGACATCCGCGCACCGATGGCGCTCTTCCCGGTGACGCTGGAGAAGGATGCCCGCTCCATCACACTGTCCATGGACTCGTCGCGCGATCCCATGTACAACAACACGCTCATCCTGGCCTACATCAAGGCCACCGGCCAGAACAGGCCGCTCCCCAACAACATCATCGAGGAGTTCAACGGGGACACGTTCATAGAGGATGCCATGAACTTCTTCAACCTCAACGGCATCCAGATCAAATGCGAGCATACCGACCTCATGGAGTTCATAGACTACAAGGCCGGGGAGTTCCCGGACTACGGTCCGGGGGACATGGAGCTGGTGCCCAATGCGGTCATCGGGAAGTATCCCATGTACTCCAGCTCGATCCAGAGGGACTTCGACAGCATCCTCAGCGGGAAGGAGATCAACGGCATCCTGTCCGATCTCGTGGAGAACCTGGACAAGACCGACTTCTATTCGGATAAGCCGGACCCTCTCACGCTGGACGACCTCAAGAGGAAGGGCGTCGAGGCACTGGAGACCGACCTGATCTACATCAATTCGCTGAACAGCGCACAGGAGAACATCCTCACGGCCATAGACAGGGATGACGAGATCGTCGTCCAGGGGCCTCCGGGAACAGGTAAATCCCAGGTCATAACGGGTCTGATCACATCCGCCGTGGTGAAAGGGAAGACCGTCCTGATGGTATCGGAGAAGAAGACCGCGCTGGATGTCGTCTACTCGCGCCTGGGCAACCTGGCGAAGTACTGCCTGCTCATCGACGACGTCGGAAACAAGGACCTGTTCTACAGGCAGCTGGACACAATGCTGTCCGCAGGCGCCCCCAAGAGGGGAACGGACATAGAATCGATATCGGAGAGCATCGACAGGGATGTGGACATGCTCACCCGCATCGCCGATGTCATGTACACTCCCGGTGAATTCGGGATCGCCCCGTACAAGCTATACGGTCTGGAGAAGACCAACCTGTCCGACGAGCGTGCCTTCAGCGAGTACAAGGTTCTCAAGGACCTCATCGACCCTCAGCTGATGGGTCTCAAGTATCCTCTGATCTCCGACCTGCACAAGATGTACAACAACGAATCCCTGATGAGGAACTTCAGGGATTACAACAACCTGTCCGAGACCAGTCCCTGGCTGACGCAGATGCGCACGGACCTGTCCGAGTACAACATCGGCGAGATGAAGGCGGACCTCATGGACCTGGAGATGCAGATGAAGGATTTCAACTCCAAAGGATTCATGGGCAAGCTGTTCTCGAAGGGCAAGGTCAACCGCGAGGCCACGCTGATGGCGTCGAAGTACTTCGACAACTACAACCAGCATACTCTGAGGATGCTCATGGACGACCCGATGAGGATCGTCAGCGGACTGGATGACTATGAGAAATTCGCTTCGCTTTCCACCGTGTACAGGAAACTGGATGCCAACGAGAAGATCTACGGAGGCGACATCCTGTCTGTGTCCGATGCAACCAAGATGAAGTTCACGGACAGCAACGACAAGATCTACTACTGGCTGCTGAACGAGCATCTGATGAAGTTCGATGCCGAGCATAAGGACATAATGCAGCAGATATGGGACTTCGACAGTATCATCAGGGATATGGATAGGAAGATGGAGGAGAAGCGCATCCTGTGCAAGGACAAGGTCGAGGAGATCCTCCAGAACAACCTGCGCTACATCTCGGAATCCAAGCGCCGCGGGGACATCAACAGGATCATCGAATCCAAGCGGAAATGGAACCTCAACAAGTTCATCGGACGCTACGGATATGAGCTGTTCAAGGGAGTCCGCGTATGGTTGCTGACCCCCGAGGTGGTGTCGGAGATCCTCCCGCTGGAGATGGGAGTCTTCGACCTGCTGATATTCGACGAGGCCTCTCAGATGTACGTCGAGAAGGGTATCCCGTCCATCTACCGTGCCAAGAAGGTCGTCGTGGCAGGGGACCACAAGCAGCTGCGTCCCTCCAGCCTCGGAGTCGGAAGGATCGAGTACGATTCTGACGAGGACGATCTGGATGACGATGTCTCCGCCGCACTGGAAGAGGAATCGCTGCTGGACCTGGCAAGGGCCAGATACGACTCCATCCTGCTGAACTTCCACTACAGGTCGAAGTACGAGGAGCTCATCGCATTCTCCAACTACGCCTTCTACGGAGGACGCCTGTACGTGTCCCCCAATGTAGTGAAGCCCCCGAAGCCGCCTATTGAGACAGTCAGGGTCCAGGGTATCTGGGAGGACAAATCGAACAAGGAGGAGGCCAAGAAGGTCGTCGAGATCCTCAGGAACATATTCGCCGAGAGGAAGAACGATGAGACCATCGGGATAATCACATTCAACGCATCCCAGAGGGATCTGATCAACGATATGATCGATGAGGAGTGCACCAATGACGGAGCGTTCGGAAAGACCGTCACCAACGAGATGAAGAGGTTCGACAACGGAGAGGATGTAGGACTCTTCATCAAGAACATCGAGAGCGTGCAGGGAGATGAGCGTGACATCATCATCTTCTCCATCGGATACGCCAAGAACTCCGAAGGCAAGCTCATGCAGAGATTCGGATGGCTCAACAACCGCGGAGGGGAGAACCGTCTCAACGTCGCTGTGTCCAGGGCCAAGAAGAAGATCTATATCGTATCATCGTTCGAGCCCAGGGAGCTGCAGGTAGAGGATAACAAGAACGAGGGTCCGCGCATACTGAAGAAGTACCTCCAGTACGCGGATGCCATCAGCAGCGGCAACAGGGACCTGGCGGATGCCATCCTGCATTCGTTCGGGGACGAACGCTGGACCGAGACCGTGGAATTCAACTCCGGACGCATCGCAGACAAGGTGTACAACGCCCTCATGAGGAAGGGTTACACCGTCGAGAGGAACGTGGGAATCGGAGGATACCAGATCGACCTTGCGGTCAAGCAGAACGACAGGTACATCCTGGGAATCGAGTGCGACAACCGCCTCTACGAGATGTCAGAATCCACCAGGGAGAGGGACTATCACAGACAGAAATACCTTGAATCCAGGGGATGGAAGATCCACAGGGTCTGGACCCCGGGATTCTGGAAGAACCCGGACAAGGAGGTCGCGGGGATAATCGACGCTATAGAGAGGTTATGAACATGAAAACGACATTGAAGATCGAGGGCATGATGTGCGAGGGCTGCGTCGCCAAAGTCGACGAGAAGCTGAAAGCGGTGGACAAGGTCACCAAGGTCGATGTGGACCTGAAGGCGGGTAAGGCCGTCGTGGAGCACGACGGGGTCTCGGACGAGGTCCTGGTCGCCGCGGTGGTCGACGCCGGTTTCAGGGCTAAGGCCAAGCACGGTCTGTTCTCATGAAGACGCGCGTATTCCGCATAGGCGGGATGACCTGTGCCGCCTGCTCCGGGAGGATAGAGGGGGCGATAGGCGAGATCGACGGCGTCCAGAGCGTGGTCGCCAATTTCGGGAACAACACCGCCACCGTCGTCTATGACGAGGATACGGTCACGGTCGAGGACATAGCTAAGGCAGTGAACGGCGCCGGCTACTCAATGATCAGCGATGACAGGGAACAGGCGGAGAAGCAGGAGGTCGAAGCGCTCAGGATCCAGAAGAGGGATCTGCTGACGGCGATACTGTTCTGCATCCCGCTAAGCATCATAGCCATGGGGCCGATGCTCGGGCTAGAAATGCCCTGGACCGTCTCGCTTGGACATCCGTGGGGCATGAGGGTCGACTGCATCATACAGCTCGCACTCTTCCTGCCGATAATGTACGCCGGAAGGAGATTCTACAGGAAAGGATTTCCAGCTCTTCTCAGCAGATCGCCGACGATGGATTCACTGGTAGCTCTCAGTACCACCGCATCCCTTCTGATGGGATTGTACTACACCGGTCTGACCCTTTCCTCTGACGGGATGATGCATATGATGCTGAGCTTCGACTCGGCAGGGATGATCATCACCCTGGTGAGCGTGGGCAAGTACATGGAGGCCCGCTCCAAGCACAGCACCAACGACTCCCTCAGAAAGCTCCTGTCGCTGGCGCCCAACAAGGCCACCATAATCGTCGACGGCAAGGAGTATGAGGTGGATGCGTCATCGCTCATCGTGGGCGATGTAGTCCTGGTCCGTCCGGGAGAATCCATCCCGGCTGACGGGACAGTCATAGAAGGCTCTTCATCGGTGAACGAGTCCATGCTCACAGGGGAATCCCTGCCTGTTTCCAAGACTGTCGATTCCGTCGTGTACGGCGCAACGGTCAACGGCAACGGCAGCCTCAAGATCAGGATAGAGAAGACCGGAGAAGAGACCGTTCTCTATCAGATAGCAAGGATGATGGAGATGGCGCAGGGCACCAAGGCCCCGGTCGCACGTGTTGCCGACAGGGTATCGGCGGTGTTCGTTCCTGCCGTGATGCTCATCGCCCTCGCATCCTTCGCGGCATGGATGCTGGCCGGATACATCCTCCAGAATCCCGTATACGACCTGGAGTTCTCCCTGACCATAGCCATATCCGTGCTAGTCATATCCTGTCCCTGCGCGCTCGGACTGGCCACCCCGTTGGCAATAGTCATCGGTACCGGCAAGGGATCGCAGTACGGCATCCTGTACAAGACCGCCGCATCCATCGAAGGGGCCGCCAACGTGGACACCGTGATTCTGGACAAGACCGGTACGATAACCAAGGGGCACCCCGCGATAACTAAGATAATCACCGATATGGACGAGGATGAGTTCATATCCATAGCCGCATCGGCCGAATCCGATTCCGAGCATCCGCTGGCCGAAGCCATCGTCATCTATGCGAAGGATAAAGGGCTAGACATCCCCAGACATTCGGACTTCGAGGCCGTTACCGGACACGGCATCCGCTGTAAGGTGCTGGGGAAGGAAGTCCTCATCGGGAATGCGGCCCTGATGTCAGAGAACGGTATCAGGTTCGAGGATTCCCCGAGTATACTGGTGTCGATCGACGGCAGATATGCAGGTTCCATAGTGGTATCCGACCCAATCAGGGAGGAGAGCCCGCAGGCCGTCAGATGCCTGAAGGATATGGGCATCGACGTGAAGATGGTCACCGGCGATCGCAGGGAGACCGCGGAGACGATAGCATCCGAGGCAGGTATCGACGACATAGTCGCGGAGACCAAGCCCCAGGATAAGCTGGATATAGTCAAGAAACTGCAGATACAGCAGAGACATGTGGCCATGACCGGTGACGGGATCAACGACTCGCCCGCGCTCACACAATCGGATGTCGGGATGGCCGTTGGATCCGGAACGGACATCGCCATAGAATCGGCCGACGTCGTGCTGATGAACGACGACCTGAGATCCGTTCCCGCTGCTCTGGAGATCGGAAAGGCCACGCTGAAGAACATAAAGCAGAACCTGTTCTTCGCGCTATTCTACAACGCGGTCTGCATCCCGATAGCCGCCGGACTCCCGGCGGTGTTCGGTTACACGGATCTTGTGATGATCATGCCCATGCTGGCGGCGGCCGCGATGTCGTGCTCGTCGATATCCGTGGTATCCAATGCGCTGAGGCTCAGAAGATTCAGGCCGTCAGCGCTTGAGACGCACCGATGTCACATCCATGGTCCCGCTGCCGCGCTTCCATGAGATCTCGGAGGACACGATCTCCAGCGGATGGGAGTGCAAAGGGGAGTCCAAGGTCATGGACTCATATTCCCCTCCCTCTCCCATTATGCTTATGCCAAACTTGTCGCGGAGGACCTTCAGCTCTCTGACTGCGTCCTCATCGATTGCGCGCCCCAGCCATTCCTGTCCAAGACCTTCTGCGTAGCATCCTACGATTATCGCCTTGATACCGGATTGAAGGAAGGCATCCATGACGAGATCCTGATCCTTCCTCCAGAGCGGGGACAGTACCTTCAGACCAAGATCGTGGCATACCAGGTTCATCCTGTCCCACTGATAGTCGGACCACACCGCACCAGTGACGACCCCGTCCACGTCCAGCCCGTCCAATGCCCTGCGGAGGCCGTCCATGTCGCCCTCTTCGGTACCAGAGCTGGGAGCGATGATCAGTTCCTTCCCCATGGCCTCGGCCATCACTGGCACGGCTGACAGATTGGGAGTATGGAATATCCACGATGCCTTGTCCTCGGGGATCACGTTCACAAGGAACGGCACGTCGTGACCCATCTGCTCGGTCAGGTATAGTGAGAAGGTGGAGTCCTTCCCGCCCGAGTACAGGGATGCTAGTCTCATATTACATCCATGGATGAACCGATAAAAAACATTGAGTCATGCCCGGCGGTACGGGAGAACGTCATCGAACCCGATGAGCGAACCGCGTGGGGGCGCTTCCAATAATATTTATCCTTGGAATCATACTGGAATCCCGTGAGCGAAATGGTCCTCGATTCCAATTCCATGAAGAAGCTTGTGGCGGTCGAAGCTGTCAACAGGTACGTGGAGGACGGCATGAAGGTCGGTCTGGGCACAGGCTCAACAGCCAAATACATGATAGAGAGGATCGGGGAGCTCGTCATGGACGGATACGACCTGACCTGCGCGGCCACATCCGTTCAGAGCGAGCAGCTGGCAAGGAGCCTGGACATCAAGGTGAAGGATGTGGATGAGATCGGTACCCTCGACGTCACCATAGACGGTGCGGACGAGGTGGATCCAAACATGCAGCTCATCAAAGGGCTGGGCGGTGCTCTCCTGAGGGAGAAGATCATCGCCGCCGCCACCGAGAAGGAGATCATCATCATCGACGAATCCAAACTGGTGGAGAAGCTCGGTACAAAGGCCCCCCTGCCTGTCGAGGTGCTCCCATTCGGACATCAGCACACCAAATTCGCATTGGAGCAGCAGGGATGCAAGGCTACGCTCAGGATGAGGGGCGGAGAGCCCGTCATAACAGACGGCGGCAACTACATCTACGACTGCAGATTCGAGGCCATCGAGAAACCGTTCTTCCTGGAGACAAGGATAGACGTCATCCCTGGCGTCGTCGAGAACGGACTGTTCCTGAACACCGCATATGATGTCCTGATCGCCAGACCGGACGGCTCTATAGAGAGCATGGCGGACGCCATGATAAGGAAGAGACCAGATAATCTCAATATAGTCCTATAAACGCGCGCGTAGAAGGGTAGCATCTTTTTATATAACCTCGATAATAGCACGTCCCGATTCAATTCAAGGTGAATACCATGAAAATGCCCAGAACAATCAAGAGATACTGCCCTACCTGCAAGGCCCACACCGAGCAAGAGGTGGAGAGGGTCAAGAAGAAGAAGGCAAGTGAACTCAAATGGGGTCAGAGGAGATTCAGAAAGGTGACCGCCGGTTACGGAGGATTCCCCAGGCCCAAACCCGAGGGAAGAGAGAAGCCCACGAAGAGGATCAACCTCAGGTACAGATGCACCCAGTGCAAGAAGGCCAACATCTCCCCCTGCATCCGCGCGAAGAAATTCGAGCTCGTGGAGTGATTATCATGACCGGAGATTTCATCAAGATCAAGTGTCCCGACTGCGAGAACGAGCAGATCGCCTTCAAGAAGGCAGCGACCAAGGTCACCTGCCACGTCTGCGGTGCCACACTCATCGTCCCCAAGGGCGGTGTAGGAGACATCAAGGGCGAGATCATTGAGGTCGTCAACTGATGTCAAGGGTCAGGGGCCTCCCCGAGAACGGTGAACTCGTAGTTTGCACCGTCAAGAGCGTGAAGAACTTCGGAGCCTTCGTTACTCTGGACGAGTACGATGACAAAGAGGGTTTCATCCACGTCAGGGATGTCGCCACTGGCTGGGTAAAATACATCAGGGACTTCGTCAGAGAAGGTCAAAAGATCGTCTGCAAAGTTCTGGGCGTAGATTCAACCAAAGGTCACATCGACCTTTCCTTAAAATCCGTCAACGAACACCAGAAGCGCGAGAAGATCCAGCAATGGAAGAACGAGAAGAAGGCTGAGAAGCTCCTCGAGATCGTCGCTGAAAGGATGGGAATTGACATCGACAAGGCATACAAGCAGTTCGGCAACGATCTGCTTGATGCCTACGAGACACTCTATAGCGCTTTCGAATCCGCCGTCGCATATCCCGATGATTTCCTATCGGAGTTCGACGGGAAATGGATCGACACTTTTATGGAAGTCGCCAAGGAGAACGTCGCCGCACCCATGGTGCAGATCGACGGTATCCTTGAGATGTCCTCCTCCGCACCCAACGGAATGGAGCTCGTGAAGGACGCATTGATGGCCGCCATGGCGGCAGCGGACGGAGCATCCGTCGAGATCACATGCGTCGGATGCCCCAGGTACAGAGTCGTAGTGAACGCGGCCGAGTACAAAGAGGCCGAGGACATCATGAAGACCGTGACCTCCACAGCTATCGAATCGCTCATATCGAACGACGGCACCGCGGTGCTCAAGCGTGAGAGCAAGTGAATATGAAGAGCGAAATCCGCAGATGTGACAGATGCGGAAGATACACCCTGTTGTCGGTATGCAAGGATTGCAATGTACCGACCTCGATTCCGATACCTCCGAGGTATTCCCCCGAAGACCGTATGGGCGAGTACCGCCGCAGGTCAATCCTTCAGGAGTATGGGGAGAATGGAAAACATAATAACGTATGATACCAGGCCCGAGCTCCACAACGTGATCTTCATCGAGGGACTTCCGGGTGTCGGAAACGTCGGCAAGATCGCCGCGGATTTCATCATATACAAACTCGGAGCCACCAGGCTGGCATCTATCCTTTGCAGCGATCTACCTCCGCAGGTCTTCGTGGATGCGGAGAGCAACGCATATGCCGCGTGCGTGGAACTTTGGTTCGTCAAGAATGTGAACGGCCACGACCTGATATTCCTGTCCGGGGATTTCCAGGCATCCACGCCGCAGGGACAGTTCGAACTCTCGAAATACATCTTCGATAAGATCATCGTCTACGATCCCCAGCTGATCATAACTCTGGGCGGGTACGGTTTGGGGGAGGTCGTGAAAGAGCCTCGCATACTGGCTGCCACCAACGATCCAAAGATGAAATCCAAGCTGGAGAAGAAGGGGGCCACATTCGTTCCCAACGAGCCTCAGGGCGGAATCATCGGTGCCGCGGCCATGTTCATAATGCTGGCCAACGCGTACGACATCGATGCGGTATGTCTAATGGGAGAGACATCGGGATTCCTGGTCGATCACATGAGCGCCGAGTGTTTGGTAGGCGTTCTGTGCAGATACCTAGGTGTCAAGCTCGATACTTCGGAGATGCAGGGTGACGTCAAACAAGTGGAGCAGATCAACGCTGAGGTCCAGGCTCTGGCCGAGACTGACCCAGAGGACCTGTCGTACTTCCGCTAAGCGATGTTTTTTATAATGCATTAGCATCCCCAAATCTAAGTCCCCACTTAGCTCAGACTGGCTAGAGCGGCTGACTGTAGAGTGTTTTCGGTAAAACCGATACAGCCGCTGAAATCAGCAGGCCCCCTGTTCAAATCAGGGAGTGGGGACCACTTCCTTCTGGCTCACCTGAATTCGTGCAGAGTACCATTTTGGGCTCTGAATTGACGAGTACCACTTGTGAAGGTGCTCAAATTTAGGTCACTAAACCACGCCTAAAGGACGTCCTCAAGAAGGTCAGGAAGATAGAACGCCGTACAGGGAACAGCGGTGCTTGGTCTCATGAGACCGATGACCTCATCAGGGAACTTCTCTCGAAACAACTTTCCTTGGACGATCCGGAACTACAGGCCGAACTTCTCGATTGGATCGAATCCGAGGACCGCAACAAATTTCTCAATCTCGAATCGGGGGAGACCATCTATGCATTATCAGCCAAGAGAGGCAACAAGGTCTACGCCACAAGGAAGACCAAGAATAGGGACAAGATCAAGACTGCGTTGGATGGTAAAGAATTCGACGTACCGGTGAAAGGGTTCAGGAACCGCAGACGGACGAGGTTGCTGCTCGTGACCACCAATTTCGACAGATCTCAATTTTCCAAGGAGGAGGCCTGGGCCGCATTGCGGTCCACCCCTACTGAAGGTGTCGAATACAGATTCAACGTCATGAACAACCTCAACGCCAACATCAGCAAGATCTTCGGGAAGCACGGCACTCTGACGGCCAAAGAGGCCCAAGCATCAGGTTATCCTGCTCCGCATTGCATCTACATCCTCGATGAGCCTGTGATGGTCGAGAAACACATTGGAAAGGACAGCAAGGTCACGTGGAGGATCTGCGACCCTCGCATCCTCGACAGGATAGGTAAGGGCATGCAGATCAGGAAGCTCAGCAGGAAGGACTACCGCAAGGCAATCGAGATGAATCCGATCTGGAAGCATGGGTTCATCGATTTCGAAGGCATCGTCAGAGAAGAGGGCTCCAGATCTGGAAGGGACACCATATCGTATGCGTTCAAGTACCTCGTCAAGTGTCTCGTCGAGGACGGCAGCAGCAAGGTCTCCGAGCTCCATGACATCAATTCTGCGAAGGATCCGTCCGTGCGCACAATGCTGTTCACACATCTGGGCAACAAGTGCTTCAGGACAAGGGACATCTCATTCGGCAAGGGCTTCAAGGACCGTCTGGGCATCCTGCCGGAGGAGAAGTCTACTGAGAACTCACCCTGGAAACGCATCAGGACCCTGACCGATTACGAGTACAATTTCATATCAGCCGTCAACGAGCAGAGATCCATTCAGAGATTCAAGAACATCATGGCAGAGCAGAGTGCAGGAGGTCGACATGTCGCGTTATCCGTTCAATGATGGGATCGAGGAGTTTCTCTCGAAGAGCTTCAACGATTCCGATGAGCAATCGGTGGACAAGGGAAGGAACAGTCTCCAGAACATCGGGAGGATCTTGCATCTCTTGAAGGAGAAGGGTGTCATTCAATCTGATAATCCCGCACGTATGGTTCCGAATGACATCAGGTGTTTCATGGAAGAACGCAGATCCGGAGGTGTTTCGGAATCCACCATTTCCAGGGATCTGTCCTATCTTGACGGTTACCTCTGTTTCCATGACAACTGTTCAGTGAGGGAATACCTGGAAGACCTCAGGATCAAGAATCTGGAAGAGAGAAAGGAGAATTCCAAGAAGGCCCTGAGGAAGATATTCCTGCACAACTCCAAGGACATCAAGGGCGGCCATCTTGTGAAGGCATACGCATTCGTCATGCTGGCGATAGTGTTCGACATACATCCGGACATGCTCCGCAAGGCGATGCTGCGCAATGCATTCGAGAATGGATGTGTGAACAACTATCGCATCAGATTCATCGATAGGAGCGGTATGGAAAAGGATGAACGTCTAGACCTCAACAGACTTCCGGTGATCGGCAGATACATCGACCAGACTTATCTGCTCGGGTTCGTCAATTCCACGCCGAGACCATTATTTCCATCATCCAATCCTCTCTTTGATTACATCAGTCCGGACGAATCCAGGGAGCTCAAGCATCAGGTGGAGGAGGATATCGGTATCAGTTTCGATTATACTCAATGCACTGAGATCTATCTCGATATGCTGGAAGACGATTCTCCCGTTCATCGTAACAAACCTGCTCTAAAAGGAATCTGGATGCCCCCTATCAGTAGAAGATCTCTTTTTGACCGTCTGCTCGGACGCTGAGAGCACATCAACCCTGGGGTCATCCCTATCGACCGCCTGCCGGCGGTCCGTCGCCGCAGGGCCGTAGGCCCAGGCGCGGGCCGCACGGGAGGCACCTTGTTTTTCCATACGCACGATGACTGCAACGGTCGGGCGGCCGAGGCCCTGCCGAGGCCACAGCCCGACCGAGGACGAATCACGCGACGCGCAGCGGAGCGGGATTCGGACCGACTTGATAGAGATAACCTGAGTTAAAACTCGATGGAAATCTAAATATCCGATCTTAACTATTGACTGAACGGTCCTCATGGTAGATCGTGAAATCGTTTCTTTGGTCAGTATCAACTATTCAACCTCTGAAAACAAGAATAAGTTAAAGCGGATGAAAGAATACAATTTCAATGCATTCGCATCGATTGATCGCAGTAGATTGACCTATGGTAAAAGAGAGAGGCTATTACTTCTCCACATAACAAAAGCCAATGAATATGTTTGCATCAAATATCCTGGGAAGGAAACTGTATCCCCAGGAGAAAAGCAGCGCCCATGGGATTTCAAACCTATTGTCATATTCCCTGATCATTCTGATTCCGGAGACATTAGTTTCAGTAATATCTGGGATGAATTCCATAAGATTAATGAAAAAGACCCCTCACTGCTACCTATCTTTGCAAGTTTATTCGGAAGAATGGCCTACATGGTCGACCATAGAGAAGTTAGTGAGTCATTCGATTTATGCTCGATCGATAGCAGCGGTAAGAAGACTCCACTCAAGCCATACAATTTCTCTTTCTTCAAATATATGCCGGATTCTACCGTCCTCGATTATCTGGAGGGACAAATCGGAAAACTACTGGACATGTCAGTAGAAGCATTCATGATGGTTAATGATCTGATAGCCCAGAATGAGGATTGTAAATACTATTATCGTGACACTGTTGTAAAACAAGAACAGACATACAATATGGATGTTGGAAGGAAGAATTTCCTACTTACGAACATGAGTGTTATCGGTCTTTATGAGGGAAAACTCAGACTATCTAAGGTCCTTCAAAACCTGGCCAAGTATCAAGTATATAGCCCTACTCAGACCGAGATAAATGCGATGACCAACGATTATTTCCACATAGAGTCTTGATCATAACGAAACATATCTTGCACGTATCGAGAGATGTTCTCTCCCCTCATGACAATATGTCCCTATGTAGTTGATTGAAGCATCGGCCGTGGCAGCATTGGTGCTTTCTTGATCATCAGGACCCATACGACATATCTTATCCAGTTCCACACCCATCATTGTTATCAAAGGCACCACTAGTGCGTTCCCCATCGTGAAATATCTTTGGCGCTGCGACATCCCTGTATTCGTCCAATCATCAGGGAATCCGTTTAGACGCTCACATTCTATTGGTGTCAGAATCCTGTACCTGTTCGTTTGTGGATCTTCAATGAGATGGCTCGAACGATTGAGCGTACCTTCGCTCGTCAACATAGTACGTCCTGGCCTATCCAGTATATCTGGGAACGGTATGGCTCCTTCGGAATAATGGTATGTGGATCCATCTTTCCTTGTACGTAGGGCCTTTTTAGCACCCTTCATATACTTCCATTTCTCAATATCTACCTTGTAGAACCTTTCATCCACATCTGTCTGGAGGAGGTCTCTTAAAGTGACCTGTGTTTCCGGAGATTTTGGTTCTATCTCTCTGGTGTACACATCGTATCCAATCATCACACCTGCACGATAGAAATCCTCTGCGAAATTATCGGAAACATCTACCAAAGTGGTATAATCGCATTTTCCAATCGAGAATTTGTTGATCTTTTTGAGGAATACTCTGTCCGTTATAGGGAACGTTCTCGCAAAGAATCCCTCGTTCCTCACTATGTCTTCGAAGTAATTCCCCTCATAGGTCTTTGCGAAGGGCTCATCATTCCTGCAAGCGAATATGAATGTACGGCGACGCCTCTGCTGAAGTCCATACTCTGCTGCATTGACTATCCTCCACTCAACAAAATATCCCTCGTCGGCCAAACACCTTAGGATGATACCGAAATCACGACCCCTCTGTTTGACAGGGGATCTGACAAGACGGTCAACATTCTCTAGAATGACGTATTTGGGATGCCTGTTCTTGATTATGTCATGAATGCTCCACCACAAGACACCTTTCTTTCCCTCAATCCCTTTGGCTTTCGTGGCCGCGACAGAATAATCCTGACAAGGGAATCCACCGACAAGGAGATCATGCTCAGGAACCTGGTCCTTCACTTTGGCGATATCATCATTGACATTGATGGACCCGGTGTCCCTGAAATGCTGGTCATAACAGTTGAATGCGAACTGATCTTTCCTCCCAGGTTCCCATTGATTGGCCCATACTGTCTTGAAATCAGGTGACGCTCTTTCGAGCCCTACCCTTAGCCCACCAACGCCTGCGAACAGTTCGACTACTCTGATATCTCCCATCGTGATCCTCCATGATGTATCTGTGTATAAAGGTTTGGATCACGCCCTATTTATGTATTCCGATCGTACTACCCGTCATGGGATGACACAGAAAAAGCTAGATCCATACATGCCGTATGACAAGACTAATGAGAAATCAATTCTCCGCCATGCCGCGAAACTCACAGGCAACACACTCAATCAAATGATTGAATACGGGGAAGAAGTCATAGGGGGCACCAATACTAAAGGGGTCTTCGGACAGGTCATCGAAGAAGGGTATTTTCTGATCGAGAACAACAATTCACCCCTTCCAGACTTCCAGGATGCCGGTATCGAGCTAAAGGTCACTCCGATGAAGAAGATTGGTAGAGGATTGGTCTCCAAGGAACGCCTCATCTTGGGCATCATCAATTATGACGATGTACCGAACAGACATTTCAACATATTTTTGGATAAGGACTCGCACATCCTCATCGTCTTCTATCTGTGGGAAGAGAACAAGGACATCTATGATTATAAGATCCTAAAAGTCGTGGATTGGAAGCCTACGCCTGAGGAGCTGCGCCTCATCAAAGAGGATTGGGATGTTATCGAAGGATATATCATGCGTGGAGAGGCGCATCTTCTCTCTGAGAGGCATACCAAGTATCTGGCCACCTGCACCAAAGGGGCTGGTCACGGCAAGGATATGCGTTCCCAGCCTTTCTCCGAAGAGCTCGCCAAACAGAGGGCCCTGTCATTCAAGGCATCATTCATGACAGAGCTTTTCCACAGCCACGTGGATGTGGGTGAAGTTCTGATGGATTCCATTCCCGAGTATGATTCAGCATCGATCTTGTATGGGGAATGGTCTGCGAATGAGACCTTCGAGGAACATGTAATGCATTTCTTTGATAGATTCGTCGGAATGACCTGTATCGAGATAGAGAGGGCCTTGGGCCTAGAGATCAAGGACACATCCAAACAGTACTATTACATGCTCACTCTAGCGATGATGGGCGTCACGAAGAAACATCGTGTCAAGGAGTTCGACGAAGCCGGGATATCTATCAAGACCATACGCCTCAAGACCAATGGTCGGCCTAAAGAGAGTATGTCGTTCCCAGCATTCAAATATGAGGAGATTGTCGAACAGACTTGGGAAACTAGCGATTTCTATTCACAGATCGATCACGAATTCTTCTTTCCCGTATTCCAATTCAATTCAGACGACCCGACCAAAGAATCTCGTAAGGAACTGAGATTCAAAGGTGCATTCTTCTGGTATGTGCCGGATGAGGATTTCTCAATCATTCAGAATGTCTGGGAGGACACCAAACAGAAAGTCTTGGAGGAGAGATTCGACGATTTCATCAAGTCCTCAGACGGCCGTATCTCACACATCAGACCTCATGGCCGCGATAGCAAGGACACATATCCCTACAGGGGCAAGGATCTTGTGAAGAAGAGCTTCTGGTTCAATGATACCTATATCCGTGAAGTGGTTTGGAAGCATCTCAAAAACGATTGATTGCCGGCAGATTGACATAGTTCGATGTCGTTATCCATGCATGGGCGAACGTAATTCATATACGGAAGAGCAGGTGATCCTGATAATTGATCTGTATACCCGCACGCCCACATCGCAGGTGAAGGATAGTAATCCAGACATCATAGCACTCTGTGATTTCTTCAATGCACACGGATACAATAGCGTGGTCTCCGGCATTCGCAATAAAATGGAGAATCTAAAATCGGTCGATCCAGAGTATGTCTCTGAAGGTCGCGTAGGAAGGACGAAGATCCGTAAGGGATTCAAGGACCTCTGGTTATCCGAACTCGACAATGGCTTCTCGGATCTTGATGCACGTGTGGAGTTGGCGATTGAGAAGATAAGACACCACTTGCCAGATGGCGGTCAACAGATCATCACATGGAAACACCGCGTAGGTCAAGCGGCATACCGTGAAAGGGTCTTGGCTGCCTTTGACAATTCATGTTGTATCTCAGGAATCTCCACGCCCGAACTGATACAAGCCTGCCACATCAAACCATTCAAAGTATGTGAGCGGGAAGGACTGAATGAACAGAAGATGGATGTCAGAAATGGGCTTTGTATGAGTCTCCTCCATCACAAGGCCTTCGATAGAGGGTTGATCGGCATTGATGAGGAGCACCGCGTTATGATATCCCCCTGTTGGGAAGATCTCGCAGAGGACGATTCATTCTTCCGTCCATTCGAAGGCAAACGTATTAAGGAAACACCTCGCACCATCATTGGGGAGGAATATCTCGAATACCATCGCGAAAATATCTTCATTGATTCTTGAGGACATCCAGCAAACTTTCTCTAACAGAATCTGGATCCTTCTTGATCTTGCATTCCCATATCGTAAGAACGGTCCATCCTTCAGACTCGAGTTCCTTTCTTTTCCGAATGTCACGTTCTATGTTCTTCTTGAACTTGTCCTTCCAGAAATCAGGATGTGATTTAGGCATGGACAGATTGCAATAAGGACAGCGATGCCAGAAACAACCGTTAACGAATATAGCGATCTTGCGTCCAGGGTAGGCGATGTCCGGTCTTCCAGGAGCCCTCTTCCAGTTAAGACGATATCCTGGAAACCCCAACTCCCTCAGCATTTGACGCACGGCAACCTCGGGTTTTGTATCTCTCCCTTTATTCGCCTTCATCACTTTTGTGGTGATTTCGCTGGATGGCTCGGGATTGCGTTCGTCCCTTTTCATTGACGGAGTTCCTTCATCGCTTCTTCATAATCCTTGGCCTGATCAAGCTTCTCTTTAAGCTTTTCCATTTCGATTTCCTTGATATCCGGATCTTCAATGAGTTCGATCTCAATTTTCTTCTTTCTCACCCACTCGTAGAATCCTCCAGCGTGTCCGACCATGTCCGGTGGTACGTCCACATACTTGCGTATGATTATCTCTCCATCCTCCAGATAGAACATCACATGATCCCTCTCACTGAGGTTCAGCACTTCTTTTACCTCTTTGATGAGCGTGATCCTACCTGCTTTATCCGTTTTTGATGACCCCAAAAATACCATTCTACCATGTCAGGATAAGTTCCGTATATGTTTAAATATTCCCACCCTATTATACTGATTATCCGAAAATGGAGAATAACCATGACGTATATGGACGAGTGGGAGTATCACCTCTGGCTGATACTCCATAAGAAAGAGCTGCTGGAATCTGAGAATTCCAAGCGGTCGGAAGAGAAGGACAGTGATATCGAATGACATCTATGAACGCACGCACACCGGAAGGCTGCATCTACGAGTTCTTGGAGAAGAAGTTCAAGGGTGCGAAGCCATACACCAAAGACAAATGCCGCTGGAGTCTCTTCCGTTCCAAGAAGAGGCTCGAAGAAGCCGGGTATGATGCCATGCCTAAGAACATCGACGAGGATGCATTCCTGTATCTTCTGACTGAGGTCTGGGCGGACTACGCCGTATCATATCAGGAGAGCGAGTACGAATACCTCAAACGCTACGTCAAGGAATTCGGTAACAAGGTCCCGGACACCTTGCATTATGAGTTCCCTCAGGACATGAGGGTCAATGTCGATTGGCTGACCGATGAACAGTATGAAATCCTTCTCAACTGCCCGAAGACACCTCTGCAGGACATCGTTATCCATCTGGAGCTCTGCATGGGATTCAGGAATGCTGAGTGCTGCCGCCTCATGCTCGACGATATACATGCCGGAGGGCTCAAACCCTACCTCAATGTACGCGGCAAGGGTCGTGGGAACGGTAAGTACAGGACCGTCCGCTTCCATTATGGGACCAAGGGCATCCTCGATCGCTGGCTCGAACAGAGGGCCAAGATCGTCGAGAAAGTCGGGGCCTATAATCCCAACTGGCAGGATCCGGGAACACTGTTGATCACTGACCAATACAAGAACAGACCGGATTCCCACGCATTCGGCGAACACACGGGATCGTTGGACGATGATGTCGTCATCCCATTGAGGAAGCAGCTTGGGTTCAAATTTGCTAACCACACCCTCAGGAGGACCTTCGGAAGAAGACTCTTCCACGCCGAAGTTCCGATCGAGACCATCTCGAAATTCCTCGGCCATGAATCCACCATGGAGACTCTGAAGTATCTCGGCATCAACCTCGATGACATGGACGCGGGCATGGCCAAGCTTGCACAGTACGACCGCAAAACACTTTCCAACAAGGGGTCGAAATGACCCCACCCAGACAAACTGGTACAGGTGTAATCAGGGAGTGGGGACCACTATTGTCCAGCATCCTCGGAATTTGGCGACTTAACAGTCGGAAATTCCTCTTATCCAGATAACCAGTCAAATGAATTGATGGGGACCACTGTCCCTTCTTCTAACCCTGATTGGCCTTATGATCCCGTTCAGTTGATGGTAGATCTCCTGACCGGAACGGAAACACTGGATAGCATCGGTCTCCAGAAGAATCTCGTCGATTGGATGTCTTCCAACGACTACAACGTTTTCAAGAATCTCGAAACAGGAGAGCAGATCTATGCAATGCAGTGTAAACGTGGGAATATTGTACATGCTACTAGGAAATCAAAACAAAGGGATCAGATCTGTGAAGCATTGGATGGTCAAGAATTCGACTATCCTATGAAAGGGTTCAAGAGCAGAAGAATGACAAGGATGCTGTTCTTCACGCTGAGCTTCGATCAGACAAAGTACACCAAAGAGGAGGCCTGGGCCATGCTCAGGTCCTCCCCTATACCGGGGGTAAACTGTTCATACGGCGAACTGAACAAGTTCAGCGCCCGCCTGAGCAAGATCTTCGGCAAACACGCTAAAATCACGGTCAAGGAAGCGCAGCAGAACGGTTATCCTGCTCCACATATCCTCATACTGCTCGATGAACCCGTCATGGTCCAGATGCACGAGCACAACGGTATCGTCACCTGGAGGGTCTGCGACCCGAGGGTGCTACGCAGACTAGGGAAGGACACCAAGACAAGGAAGATGGCCTTCAGGGACCCCAGGAAGGCCATCAGCATCAATCCTGTCTGGAAACACGGATACATGGACGTCCAGGGAATAATTAAGGGATACAGGGTCAAGAAACGCAAGAACATCGCCACATATATTTTCAAATACCTCACCAAGTGTCTGACCGAGGGTCATGATGAGATCAAGGACATCGGACCATTCTGTAACATCGACAATAAGGGTCTCAAGACCACAATGTACACCCATTTGGGGAACAAGTGTTTCCGTACCCGTGATCTTGTCTACGGGAAGGCCTTCAAAGAGAAGATTGGAATCGTACCTCAAGCTGCACAGGATGGTCCATCAGTATGGAAACGTCTCAGAACCATTCCTGATTTCGTCTATGATTTCGTGATGAAAGCGTTGGAGAAGCGCAGAATCAAGGAATTCAGAGAGAAATATGGTTTGGATGCATTGAGTTCCTAACACCACGCCCCCGCCAGTTACTTGATAATCAATCGAGATGATTTTTGATAGTTCTAGTGGATACTTCCACCCTGACCAACATCCAGACATAGGCCTCACTGAACAATCAATTCGTTATTGGCCATCTGCACCTTCTGACAACCATTATCCCTATCGCCATGGCACGGCTTTGCCGGGCCAAACGCCAACAGCGGCTGGCGTGCCCCGGCCGTGGCCGGCCGCCAGCCCTGTTGGCAGGGGCCGGAGCGTAGCGACGGACCGGGGACGTGCGAGCGAAGCGAAGCACGGACCCAACGACTTGATAGAGATAACCTGAGTTAAAACTCAGTCAGTAAGCTAACTTTCTCCGTCACAATAATATCCTATTCAGGTAATGCAATCTTCGTGGATTCCTTTGACTGATAAACCATCTATTATCCATTCAGAGCATTCTCCTGCCATCGACAAAAATGAGATTATCGGGCATATACTCGAAATTCGCGGTCACAGAGTGATGTTGGATAGGGATATTGCGGTTTATTTTGGAACCACTACAGGAAATCTCAATAGGGCAATGAAGCGCAATATTGCACGTTTCCCGTCTGATTTCTGTTTCCAGCTTACAAATGAAGAATGTTCAAGATTCCAAATTGGCATCTTGAACGGAAGCCGCGGATCCAATCTGAAATACCTCCCTTATGCATACACTGAGCAAGGCGTAGCGATGCTCACATCCGTGCTCCACACTGATAGGGCGATCTCTGCCAGCATACAGATTATGGAAGCTTTTGTGGAGATGTCCCATTATATCCATCGCTATCGTGATATGTTACCACGCGATGAGGTACTCGAACTTTCCAACAAGCAATATCTGTTGGAAGGAGAGGTTCGTGAGATCAAGGATAAGATGGTCACGAAAGATGATCTTTCCGATCTAATGAAAGTATTCTTAGATTCTGTTTCAGACGAGGAGTTGCTCATACTGGACGGTGAACCTTTCAAGGCCGATAAAGCGTATGCGAAGATCTGCAGGGCCGCCAAATCAAACATAATCCTCATTGACGATTACATCGGGATAAAGACATTGCATCATCTGGCCAATGCCAAATCTAAAGTCAAGATAACTATCATCAGCGATAACAAATCGAGACCGTCATTAAAGAAAGCAGAGTTAGAGGATTTCAAATCCGAATATCCCGAGTTGAAGATCGATCTGAAATCATCCTGTGGACGTATTCATGACAGGTTCATAGTGATTGATAATGGCAGCAAAGATTGCAAGATATATCATTGCGGATCCAGCATCAAAGACTCTGGAAACAGGATAACTACAGTCATTCAGATCAAGGACATCGGTTTGTACTCAGAGATGGTAACATCTCTCTTATCCAACCCTGAACTGATCTTGAAATGATGCAGTTATCCTGAATTCTTAAGAATCATGTACTGTGTTTCTTGATAATCGAGCCTATGTCCTTTATGCTCAAAGACATGTCTTCACACCATTCGCCGTACTCTCCAGAGTCGTTGACGGCCTTTATCCATTCCTGAAGGTACTCTCTCTTGATCTCTACCCGTTCATCCTTCTTTCCCTTAACTTCCAGAACTAACATCTTTCCATTCTTCAATTTGATCAGAAAATCAGGATAATATATGCGATTGGCCCCGTTGTAAATGTAGTTGATCTGAAAACCAACATGTTCATCGTTCTTCACGAAAGCGAGTACATCCTCTGAACGTTCCATGTAGAATTCTTCGGTATCTTCCCAACTGCTATCGAAAATGCAATGGCTGATCTGCGATTTGTGGGTGGGCAAACACCTCTTACTTGTGTACCATGAACCGACCTCTGATGTGCTCATCACTGGCCTTGAGCTATCAATTACCGGAATGAACTCCTCTGTATTGTCAGATCTTATGGATTCCCAAATATGCCTCACTATACGGTTGAGATTATCGATGAAATAGCTGCTGAACTTCTCCTCGTCACAATCCGGATCGAACTCTATATTCCCGCCAGCAATGTATTCATTGATGCACGAGGTTATCTGGCCAATTAAGTACGGGTTGTTCTGCCACAGGGGTTTGTTCGGATCCCTGTCCATCTCCTTATACACATCCATTGCTGTGTTGAATATCAGAGTCTGGATGCGGATCTCTGCCTTGTTGCGGTCTATGTCTTTGAATATGTCGTGACTTACACCGCCGCTATTAGCGGCACCCATACGTACTACTGTTATGGATCCATCGGACTTTATGCGAAGCCTGCTGATCTTTGCAGGATCCAACGACAGCTTGACACCAAATTTACGATTAATTCCTAACACGTTGGGCCAATGAATCTCATATTCAGATCTTTCTGGGATGGATGATACCAATGTCTTTGGTTTTTCTGTTGTTGGTCCGTTCCCTTCATCTGATTCATGGGGAAGGAATGTGAATGGAATTCCAAAAATGTTCACATATTCGGGACGGAAAAATCCGTTCTCATCTGCCTCATAAGACATTCTCCTTAATCCGCGACCGACTATCTGCTCACAAAGAAGCTGGCTGGAGAATGCCCTTAATCCCATGATGTGAGTGACATTATTCGCATCCCAACCTTCGGTCAACATCCCTACAGAAATGACATTGCGGATCTGTTCTCCAGGTTTTCCGATCTTTCCTACGGTATCAATTACTTCTCTCAGTGCAGATCCTTCTTTCGTACCTTTAGAATCGATGATACCAGAATCAATCTGGATTCTTGTTTCCTTATTACATAGATCCTCTAATCCCATCAATGCTAAACCTCCGGATTGAGAATCGAACATATTCGAGATACGGTCTGCAGTTACAGTCTTATTAGCCACAGTCATCATAACAGGAGGAACTTTAGAACCGCGCTGTTTCCAAAGATTGTAGGTCTCTTTCCAATCGTACCCCAGTATCTTATAAGCCATAAGAATCAAATCGTTCAAAGGATCTCCCTTGTCGGCATCTTTCCTAGTCAGATCGTCCTTAACCTCCGGATCACTGTATATGTGATACAATCTGGATTTGTAGGTTTCTGCATTTAACTGGCCGTCATCACGAATGACAAGTCTTGGTGTTTTTACCAATCCTGATTCAATACCGTCATTCAACCCGAAATCCGATACAATCCAAGGATACAGTGCCTCTTCGTCATTCTTCTTTCCACTGGGAGAAAAAGGAGTGGCAGAGAAATCATAGCACATACGAATCTCTCTGGTCTCATTGATCTTATCCAGACCTCCGACCCATACAGTCGCCTCTTCCTTTTCATCTTTTGAGTATTTACCAGAAGGATTGACCCTCCAGGCATGATGTGCTTCGTCATTGATAACTATCAAATCTTTATGGTGCGCTATCTCTCCAAGAACACTTCTTGCATAAGCTTCATTGCTTATGACTCCGCGTTTATCCACAGAATGCTTCTTTTTTACCGCGTCCTCATCGTCCCATGCCAATGACTGCCAATTACGAACTACTACCTTTCCTTGAGGGAGTTTATCTCTAAGAGCATTCGGTACAATGTTGAATTTAGAGTAGTAATTGTCAGGAACATCTGTTCTCAGAACGGCCAAACGGCTCTTGACAGTAAGATTTGGTGCTACCACGAATACATTCTTACTAAAACGCTTATCCTGAGGGTACGACACCTTGTTAAGAACCTGCCAAGCAATCAGCATGGCCATTACGGTCGTCTTACCTCCGCCTGTGCATAGTTTCACGCAACGCCTCAAGAAGCTGCCTCCGTCAGAAGGTACATCTATTCCGACCTTCTCCTCGTCTCTGGCCTCTACGAACCAAATCAATGTCTCAATAGCCTCCATTTGGCAGAAGAAAAACTTCTGTTCCCTGTCAGGATTCTTCCAATGTTCCAACAACTTCCTCGTGACTCCGGTTATATTCGGATAGTTGAGTTCACGCCATTTGGATACTCTCGGTCTTATCAAATTAACTAAGTCCAGTTCCTTGTAAATACCCGCATCGGGATTCTTCGGATCAGATATGAAGTATCCTGCAGGCCTTCTTCCCTCCAATTTCTTGAAAGATTGTGTCTCCGCATCATTGAACCAATAACTTTTAGGTTCCTCGTATGGGGAATTGATGATTAGGTGGTCTACGCCTTTCATTCTATGTCACCAACGTCCAGCACAATCATGCTCTCAACACCGCGATTGTCCATTATCTTAACAGCAATCTGTGCACCTTCCTTAAGACGGAATGGTAAGGATTCGGTACCTTCAAATGCCTTCATTTTGGACGTATTGATGTCGGTTCTAAGCGTTTTTGCCAACTTATTCCAGCCACCGTTCTTCCCAGCCAACGGGAAGAAAACCTGTTTTGGCTCTACACACATGCGATCATAATCCGTATCGAGCATCCACATAGCAATGTCATCCTTCCCTCCAGATATGACTTTCTTCTGCTTGATGTCAAAATAATCGAATCCGTTCACTTTGACTACATATTTAGAACGCTCCTTGGGATTGTCTGACGGTATTCTGATCAATTCTACATCCGGCTGCCCTATCAGCCAGAAAGGATCTCCTGTGGGATCCTTCTTCTTAAGATCTTTAACGAGAAGATCCGGATTCATTTGAACTTGTAACATCTCGACATCGGCCATCTCCACTTCCGAAATGAGCTTGGCCGCATACGGGTCGAACTGGAAAGCAACGAAAATGAGCACCTGTGGTCTCGGCCTTATCTTGCTAATGTCATCGAGTGCCGCTTCTACCATTCTTGTATCGAGAGGTGTTGATTCATCTGCAAAACAAATCGCAACCTGTCTTGGAGGATTCTCATTGGTCTCTCCTTCAGCATGAATATGGCGCAATGTAGATTGAAGTTCAACTCTGGAGAAACCAATCATATCTCCATTCTTTCCGCGAATTCCATTTGATAACAGAATATCACACCAATCTTTGACTCCAGTATTGGGCTCTTCGTATTCTGAATAGTCATCCAAAGGCACTGCATTAACTGGACCTATCGGTGCAGGTAATGCTTCTACTGTAAAAGGTCCAGATATACGAATCTTCGTTTCATCAATGATGGGCTGATCATATAGTGTTTCTTCTTTTGGGGGTTCATTATTCGCAAACGTCTCCAATTTTATATGGGGGACTGTTTTGTAGACAAATCCACCAGAAACACCAACGTCTGGATGAGACAGCTTGTAATAATCGAAAGTGGCAGTCATCAATCTTTGTTTCGCTAAAGAAATTGCTACCCTTGATGTGTCACATGTAATCCATCTGCGGCCCCATCTTTCAGCCACAACCGCGGTTGTACCGCTTCCACAAGTAATATCCAATACCAAATCGCCAGGGTCTGAACACATTAACATGCAACGCTGAACAATCTTTGTATTGGTCTGAACAACGTACGTCTTTTCCTCGTTGAAACCACCGGATGTTGTATCTGTCCAGATATTATTTAACGCAATGAAGTTAAAATCATCCCAATATCTAACATAACGTGGACTTCCACCCTTTTCACTCATGTCCAAGCGATTTGCTTCTTTTAGGTTATTCATCCCTTGTGGATAGTTTGCTTTCCAGTGATTTCCTTCCTTGGGGAAGTAAGTTTCACCTTTGAACTCAAAGGGTTGTTTTGTTGTTGAGGAGCCCTGACTCTGTAAATTATCTAACTGATACAATTTTGCACCATCAGGGGGATTAGAATAATCGAATGATTTGTCTGGATTTGCTTTTTTCCATTCAGAAATGGTCATTCTTTTACCATCTGGGAATTCCAATTTGCTATACATCTTGGAATCCTCTCCTCCTGCAACTTTTGGAAGATATAATTGACGATATTTCATCTGGGTTTTGTCTTTCGCATACCACACAATGTAATCGCCACTTCTGCTGAGTGAAGTGGTGTCTGGAAAACCGCTAGTAGACGAATATGTAATAATGCTAACAAAATTCTCTTTCCCAAAAATCTCATCACATACATTTCTAATCAAATGAATGTTCTCATCGCTTATCTGGATGAATACGCTTCCAGAATCAGATAAAAGATCGCTGGCAACTCTCAATCTGCTACGAATATAAGACAAATAAGAGTGTATTCCGAGCTCCCAAGTATCTCTGAATGCTTTGATCATCTCGGGTTCTTTGGAAAGATCGTCATCGGTTTCTTTTACATCCCTCTTGTTAACGAAGGGTTGGAAATTAGAGGCATAAGATATTCCATAAGGCGGATCGAAATAGACCATTTGCACGGAACCGCCCATTCCTTCTTTTTGCAGTAGGGAATTCATTACTATCTCGCTATCTCCCGCAATGAGACGATTCGTCCAGTCTACACCATGCTTATAGAATTGAATAGCGTCTGCACGTCTCTTGATACGGTTCTCTGGAGTCTCCCAAAGGGTCAATTGAACATCCCCAATGACTGAATTGATGATTTTATGGGGCTTGATTGATTCGTGCATGTGGATTGACAGTGTAGGAACTTCGGATTCAGTTCCTTTTCCAGCCCATATCAATTCAGGATCAAGATGCGGATCATAATCATAGACGAATGAATCATCATTCTTCGAATCTAGTTCGGCCAATCCAGCAGCAGGGATGTTGCTTCTTTTGAATTCATCATAAGTGTATGCATCAATCTCTCTCTGACGGTTGGTAAGGGTCTTTTGCCTTGTTTTAATCGTCTTGACCATCAAACAACCCTCCTTCCAATTCACTGATTCCTCTTCTCTTTGAGTGCCTGCCTGGCTACCTTGTCTTTCTGGTATTCTTCCCAGGCCTTCTGCTCTGCAGCTTCCGGATCCTCGATCTCGTAATCGTCCCGGTATTTTTCTTCATAGGATCTGAGTCTACTCTCTATCTCCTCGGCCTCGAAATCGTGTCCAGCATAGGTCTTGGTGACCTTGAAAACCATAACATTACCATCTATTATGTCCCACGTGATCTCATCCTCTCCCTTGATAAGGTCGAGAAGCTCGGCGAGCTCAGAGGGTATTGTCACTCTTCCGTAACTGTCATATTTGACTTTCTTGCCAATTTGAACCATCTTATCCCATTATTGCCATTGATGCCAATTTATTTATACTTAGTTTGGCAATCTTGCCAATAATGACAACTAAACGTATGAATGGCAAAGTTGGCAGTATGGGTATCCAAACACCCGTCTGCAGGAGAGCGATCTCCAGTAACGAATACAGGATGCTGCAGCGTGCAATAGAGGTCGGAGCCATAGCTTCGGCGCTTCGCAACCTGGACATCAGTATCCTGTCAGAGGACGAAAGGAAGGAGTTCTTCGAGCACCAGAGGTTCTTCATCGGTCTCGAAGCAAGCTGCTTCGACGAGCTAGGATTCGAGTGAGGGAAAGACATGGCAAAAGGGAATTTCTCAGCGACATCGTGCATCAAGGAGCACCTTGACATTACGTACAAGAAAACAAAGACTTCTACACGCGACAAGTATGCCGCAGTGCTTTACGGTATCAACTCGGTCCTGAAGGAGAACGGACAAGAGACCAACCCCAGGAAGATGGACGAGAACACGATCAACTTCCTCCTGAGGTTCTGGGACGACCTCGCGATCTCCACCAAAAAGTGGTATCTCCATATCATGAACCGCTATCTCTCGTACTACAAGAACACCGTCATCGAGGACATGGACATCGAGCTTGGATGCGACACCAGACCTAACGTGGACTGGCTTTCCGACGAGGAATGCGACCTTCTTCTCAGCTGTGAGGACTTCACACCTACCGAGATGGTGACCATACACCTCGAACTGTGCATGGGCCTCCGTGTATCTGAGGTCTGCAACCTGATGCTCGAGGACGTCCACATCGACAAGGATCCGTCCAAGTGCTACATCGCAGTGCTCGGAAAGGGACGCGGTATCGGGAAGTGGAGGGCGCTGCCTTTCCACCCGGACAGCGAGGAAGTGTTCAAGGCATGGCTTGAGGAACGTGCGAAGTTCGTCGCAAGGATCAGAGCGTACAACCCGTTCTGGGTGGATCCGGGAACATTCCTGATCTGGTGCCACTACAGGGACAAGCCCACCGGTGGCAAGTACACCGAGAGAGGCCACAGTCTCGACCGTGCGGTCATCCACAAGGTCAGGGAGAGGTTCGGATTGGAGTTCACCAACCACACCCTCAGGAGGACATTCGGTAGGAACCTCTACCACAGCGGCGTTCCCATCGAGACCATCAGCGCGATGTACGGCCATGACAACATCAAGACCACCCTTGATTATATCGGGATCAACCTCGAGGACATGGGCAAGGCCATGAGGAAGATGTACCAATACCAGCTGAACGTCCCCGGAAGGAGCTCCGAGGAGGAGGGTGAAGATGAGTGAATTGGCAAAATTGCCAATGGTAAAATCAGGGAGTGGGGACCATTTCTATCCAGATCCCTCGGAAAAGTCAATTTTCGGGTTTTTGCGATTCACAGTGTTAAGTCGATTTTTATTCCAATAGGAATAAACGCTTTCTGGAGGCCCTGACGTGTCCGTTTTCGACACGATGGAACGTTTCAAGCTCCAAGAGAAGGTGCTCTCCGGGGAGATCGATTCGGACTGCTTACTGCAGGATCTCGTCAAGTGGGTTACCCTCGTCTACTACAACCTGTTTGCCAATCTCGATACGGGAGAGCATCGCGCCTGTCCTGTATCGAGGAGAGGCAACGCTGCATACGCTTTACGTCAATCGTTCAAGAAATCAGCGTTATCAAAGTTGATCAAGAAATCTACCATCTCTGAACAAACCTCTTCCGGACTCTTCTCACACCTATTCTTCATGACACTCACGATAGATCACAATGTCATGTCCCGTGACGAGGCCAACAGGTTCATCACGACCAAGGGCAAAGGCATCAGCAGATTCTTCGCACGTCTGGAGAAGGCTTTGGACGGCGGCTATTCCAAGGTCATTGTGAAAGAGTCCACCACCTCCGGCTATCCTGCGGTGCACATCATCCTCCATCTGGAGAGGCCTCTGAAGATCAAATGGCATAGGAAGAGCCGTTCCTATCGCCCCGATCCTTCGGATCCCTATACCCGTTCGATTCTTTCCAAACTGAAGAATCTGGAGGATTGGAACTCCAAGAGTCCCATTTGGGGACAGGGATTCATCGACATCTACGGATTCACTGATGACCACCTGCAGATGAAGGGTTACTCCAACCCCATCAACTATATCGCCAAGTACATCTCCAAATCCCTAGACCTCCAGGACATCCCCGACCTCGAGAAATACAAAAGGGTCTCGGAGCTGCCGGAGAAATACCGCACCAAGGTCTGGACCGTCCTTAACAATCTGATTTGGAACTCTCAGACTTGGGTGATCTCCAAGTCCTTCAGGGAGGACCTGAAGAAGATAAAGGAACAGATCGAGAAACTGAAGTCCCGTTGGTTCTACGTGGATACCGTCTCGGTTGACGATCCGAGATTGTATCAATGGATGGATTGGGATATCGACAGTCTGCCGCCGGACATCAGATTGGCCCTGAAGGTCAATCCAGATATTACTCCCACAAAGAAGATCGTGATAATGTGATACCCATGCGCTTCAAGATTCTATATCAGACAATCGTTTCCAACACCCTCAGCTACATCTTTCAGGCTGCTTCCTTCATGGCCTCAACCACAAAGAGTGATTTCTTCCATCTCCTGCTGACGATATCCGAGGCATTCTACACATACAGCTTTAGCCACTACTATGCACATCAGAACAAGATGGAGGATATCAGGAGGAACACCTACTATCTGAAGGATGGCTACGGCAGAAGATACAAGATCTCCCGGAAACCCCATTCGTTCTATGATCCGATGAATTTCCGTCCAGCACTACTCATACGTCACCGTAAATGATTTCTTAAGTACGTTCCAACGTACTACACCTATTCCCAGTCGTAGTACTGGCCACGCGGCGGCGCGGCCCCGTCGCCCCTTGGGGCAGGGGCGCCGACGTGTGGACAGTACGTATGTCGGCGGTCGCACGCGAAGCGTGGCCGAAGGCAGACCGCCGAGTATGAGCCCCGGCCCCCGCGGATGCCCTGAGGAGGAGCAGTTTGATCGGCTTGTTCCCGTCTATGACGGTGAGGCTTTCGAGCGGTCCATCTCCCTTTGCGGTGGTGGTGGACTTGGTGGTGGGTGCGAGACCCATCTCTCTGACAGCGTTCTTTCCGTAGATCTTCTCCACGACCTTGGCAACCTCTCCGTTCTCGTTGTAGAATGCACCGAGCCCCATCATCTCGAAGAGGAATAGGTTGTCATCGATGGGGGAACATTTGGACAGAACTCCGGAGATTACACCGTTCCTAAGGGACTTGTAATCGTTGAGCGCCTTCACGGAGGACGCAGGGTTGCCGAACAGCTTCACCAGCTTCTCCATGTCCTCGAGCATGGTGTCTCCGTAGCAGTCCAGTTTGATGATTGTGATCCCGTTGTCCTTGCACGACCTCTCCAATGTCTCTGACATGGGGCTGGCGCCGATGGTCTCGACGATGACCTTCATGTTGTGTTCCACGAAGTAGTCGGCAGTTGTGAGCGTTGAATAGAATGGGGTATCTTCGGTTATGTTGTTGAAACCGGCATCATGATAGTACTGGTATTTGTTGGCGGTCTTGTAGAACAGGATCTCATCGACCTTGTCCTGGAGTCCCAGGATCTTCATTGCGATGGCCGGAAGAGTGTTGATGCACACGATGGATTCCGGTGCGGATTCCAATTGAATCAGGTTCCCTTCCCCATCCTCGAATTCGATAGCATACTGCTTCTCGGGATCGCTGGGGTTCAGGTTGGGTATGACGATTGCTGTGACCACCGCAGCAATCGCCAGGGCGGCTACGACTGTGATTATCAGTTTAGACATCGGGTGCCTACACTCCTTGGTTATGAGCCTAATCATGGCGTCAAAGTACATAAAGCATACCATACCCCCCTAGGGTTTATGGTTTCCCCATGATTAAGCAGAAAGAATCCTTTTACTTATGAAAATCAGAGTGTTGGAATCTGTCTGGGATATTTCTTCTTTACATAATGGTAAGTGGCGCACATCATTATGACTCCTCCAAGCGAGTACACTATGGTGACCATTATGATCAGATTCTCGAAGGAACCAGTCAGGAATGCTACATAGTAGAGTGCAATCTTGAGGAATGCCCAGAACATCATGAGCAACGTTGACGTCCCTGAGCGTCCCAGGACCTGCATGAGACATGAACCAAGCTTGCGATAACCGTCCAGGGGTATCAGAAGGGCGTACACTCTGAGGATCCAGACCAATTCATCGAAGTGTTCTGCAACATCAGGGGAATAACTCAGCACACTCATCATAGGTTCTGCGAAGATCAGGATTAACGCACATAGTGTCAAACTGACCCCCATGGACAGCTTCGCTGAATAGATCATGCCTCTCTTCATCTTTTCAGGGTCATTCTGGCCCAGAGCGGCCGAGCAGACGGGGATCGCCGCGGCACCGATGGCATCGGATGGTACCTCTGCTAGCATCGGGTAACGCATAGGAACGCTGTAGAGCATGACGCCAGTGGTCCCTCCAACAGCGATGATGATGAGTCTTTGAAGGATGTTCGAAGCGTTGGTGATCAGCGATTCGAACGAACGCGGGCCGCCGATACCGAAGACCTCACTCATCATTTGCTTGTTTACATAGTCCCGGCGGAGTTTCAGCGGAATCGCGGTCTTACCCGCGGCGTACCATGAAAGACCCAGTATGGTGGAAACAAGGGATGACAGGGATGATGCCCAACCCGCTCCTGCCACACCCATATCAAGGACGTAGATCAGTATGGGGTCCAGGATAACATTGGCAACTGCGGTCGATATCAGGATAATCACGGACCTTCCGCGGGCCCCTTCCGCCCTGAGCATCCCTGCCACGACACCGTTCATCGTTATGGCGACGATCATCAGGAAGAAAGGCGTGCAATATGCGACACAGAAGTCACGGATCCCATCTGCACCCATGAACGATATCAAAGGATCGATCAAAGGGAACATCGCCAATGAGATCAAGGCACTCAGCAAAATGGCGAGGACGATCGTGTTCGTGATGATCTTGGAGGCCGATTCTTTGTCTGTCTTTCCCATATAGAATGCAGCTCTCGAGGACACACCCACTCCAAGACCTACACCGATGGCTGAAAGCATGTAGTAGACTGGGGACATAGTCCCTATCGATGATAGCGGATCTACGCCGAGACCGGCGGCCCAATAGATGTCAACGAAAAGATTGACCTGGAGTACCAGATATGAGATTGATAAAGGTAAGGCGAGGGACCTTATGGCCCTCTTAGGCTCACCAAGCATAGTCTCCAAATCAGTACTCACTTAGCTCGCCTCTTGCTGGTTTATGGTATCAAGGCTTTCTCGCCACGATCCTGAAACGATTGTATCCGCCGCAGTCTTTAGCGTTGTCCACAACCTTGAGGTCGGGATCTATTCCTTTGCAGTCAACGTCAACGAATCCGGTCTTTTTAGCAGTCTCCTTATCCCACTTAGGCCTTTCAATGTATGTTAATGGAAGATCACGCTTGAATCCGCGTGCCTTCTCGAACTCCTCCGGCTTGTATGAGCATTTAGGGGCTTCTCCCGTTTTGGCTATGTATTCGGATTTCTGACTGCTGTATTCGGTGGAAATGTCGAAATCCTTGTCCCTTGCTGGGTGGCCCCCGTCGAAGTATACTATGTATCCTCCGCTTTTGAGTACGCGATACCATTCACGATAGGTCTTCTCGGGATCCGGCATCACCCACATGGCGTCCCTGCTGATGATCAGATCGAACGTTTCATCGGCAAAAGACATGTCATCGGAGTCCATCACGCAGAATTCCGGCGAGACGTTGAACTTCTCAGAGTTCTTCTGGGCCTCCTTTACCATCTTGTCCGAGACATCGATGCCTATTGCGGAATGACCTTTCATCGCCATGAGTATCGAGAACACACCCGGGCCGGCCCCCACGTCGAGCACCTTCATGTTTGCCTTGGCAGGGATGCACCCCAGGATAAGATCGGTCCACGTGGATCTACCCGGTTCAGATAGGTCCCCAGGGACCACCACATCGGTGAACCCCGGAGCGGAGAGATCCCAGCCTTCCTTAATCCTTTTCTTAAGTTGGGACTGTTCCTCATCCATAGTTTTACCTCAGGCGTATTTGTGGTACCAGGTTCCGCTGTAATCGAACGGAAGCCAGTTCTTGTAGAAGTCCTCCAGTTCCTTCTCGGCATCGATGTTATTGAACTCCTCGGGCCAGAGGGCATGTGCGATGTACTGGAGGGATATGAAGTCGTAGACATCGTTGGTAAGGCACTTTCCGATTCCATAGACCTCTTTGTTCTTGTATGCGGAGAGGTCGGACCATCCAGCTCTCTGGGTGAAGTACCTCGTTATGCAGTTGTTGACATCGTCGGAGGTCACTCCGAATCCGACACGGAACGATTCAGGGTTGTCAGGCCAGTAGGATCCGAAGAAGAATATCTTCTCAGGGTCATCCATCAGGACCTTCGCGCTATCGACGGTTCCGGTGTTTTCGTTGATGTTGTTACCTCCGCAGTTGTAGAGCAGCTGTCCCATCATCTGACTGTTGTTCCTTGACTTTCCGAACTTGTCCGGAGAGAACTGGGCGGTCTCGTTGTACACAGAGATCCTGTCGTGGGTCTGGAGTATCTCGGCAACCTTGTCGTAGACGGCGTTGCTCTTGTCCTCATACAGTTTTGCAAGCTTCTCTGCTTTCTCGGTCACTCCGAAGAGCTGTCCGATGATCCTGATGGATTTGGCGGACTTCTCTACATCCTGGGAGTGGAAGTCGATATATATGACGGGGACACCGACCTTCTCGAAAGTGGACGGGACGTTGTTGTTCTCGGCAGCGGCCTTGTTGTTCACGGAGAAGATAATCGCGGTAGGGTTCATGAGCATAACCTTGGAGTTGTCCCAGGTTCCCTCATCCACAGCTCCGATGTTCTCCAGTTTCTTCAATTCGGGCATGGACTCACAGAATGCATTCCAAGAGTCGGTACGATATGCTACAGCGGTTGTATCAATTCCGATCAGGTATTTCGGCAGGTCATCTCCTAGGAGAGCCGCCATGGTCATGAAGGGGCCTCCGGAAATGCTCCAGTTGGTGGCGATGGCTCCGAATGTATGATCGAACGTGAATGTCTGTCCGGCAAGGTCTGTAATCGTGTATTCCTTGCAGGGCTGGTTGATCGCTTTTCCGTTCTCGTCAACCGGTACATCATGGCTTCCCAAACCACCAAATGCAACCACGGCGACGACCGCAACAATGGCGACAGCTGCCACCACTACTACAAGTATCTTCTTATCCATTTGATCACTTGGATGTATAATCCAACAAGTAATAGACCATAGGTTATATTAATAAGTCGTCTTTATCGAACTGTCGTCTTTATCGAACAATTTGTTTCTCCAGTATCGACTGGATATACTGGCACATGGTGCATAGCAGGATGAGGCGCACTCATCTCTTGCGTCCGATTATCGCCAAATAATTCTCAGAAGGCTCTACGAAGCAAGCCGTATCGAATCCTGCCCGCTCTACCATGTCCATCAACTCAGAGTCCAACAGGATGTTCATTCCGTGTTCGTTCTCAGACCTCATCGTTTCTATGTTATCCTTGTCTATGGACCTTCTTGCGGTAAGGCAGAGTATCCCACTATTGGTCATCACGCGTGCAACTTCTTTCAGGTCGTTGCCAAGATCGTCCCAGAAGAAGTAGCTGGCATTGGATACCACCATGTCGAATGTACCATCCCCATAGGGCATATGGGATACGTTTCCGAGTGTGACTTGTAATCTTTTATCATCAATCAGGCCACTGTTAAATTCCCTACAGTACTTCACAGAGGTCTCGGAGATGTCTATGGCATCACCTACGGATTCCGGATACTTATCCAACATATACCTGATGAATACACCTCCCCCGCAGCCGATATCCAAGATACGTTTCGGAGAGGACTCAGGCAGGTTGGCTATCCCCCATTCGATCTGGGGGCGGTGATGATCGTTCATGGATCTTATCACATCTTTGCCTTCCTCACCATGGGGTGCCTTGCATTGGTCCGTCGTGTCAGAGTTAGTCTCATCGATTGGTTCCAGGACCTGCAGGTGTTTGTCGCCTTTTTCATCGAGGATAATGTTGGCTTTCATGCGATATACGTCTGCCAGCATCGATTCTGTGAACATTTCGCCGGGGGTTCCTTCTCCCCACACCGTGTTGTTGGCTATGACCACAACCCTGTCCGAATACTTCAGGGCCACATCAAGATGGTGGAGGGTCATGATAGTGGTACATCCGCGCTCCTTGGTGATTTTGCTTATGAATTTGATTAGATTGAACTGGTGGTAAAGATCCAGAGCACTGGTGGGTTCGTCCATTATCAGTACCTTGGGGTCCTTGACGAGGGCCTGAGCAATGAAAACAAGCTGGCGCTGGCCACCGCTAAGTTCCCCAATCTTGCGGTCGGCATATTGTGATATCCCGAGAAGCCTGAGGACATCATTGACCTTTGCCACATCCTCCGGGGAGACATAGAACGAGAGGGATTGCACCATTCCTAGGAGTACGACCTCGAAAACGTTGAGATCCGCTTCGCAGTCGGTGTTCTGCTCCATGTAGCTCATGAACTTCGGTATTCCCCTTTTCTCCATGACCTCCCCGTTGAACTCCACCGTGCCCTCATGTCTGAAAAGATCGGCGATGCAGTTCAGGAGCGTGGTCTTTCCAGCTCCGTTGGGTCCGACGATCGTTGTCACCTGTCCCGGAAGGGCATCGAAACTGACATTGCGGAGCACGGGGGTTTTCCCGTAAGAGAAGCCGATTCCGTTCACATGGACCTTCATGATGTCACCTTTTTCTTTCTGGTCAACAGGAGGTAGAAGAAGAACGGCACACCTACCAATGCGGTCAGGATACCTATAGGGAACACGATACCGTTTCCGATGACTTTGCTGGCCACATCGGCCACCGTCAATATGGCGGCACCGCAGATGCATGACATCGGAAGGAGGAAACGCTGGTCCTCGCCCAGTATCATGCGGGCCACATGGGGTCCGACTATTCCGATGAAACCAATACATCCCACGAAAGCAACACAGGTCGCCGTGAGGAGCGATATTCCAACGAACATCCATTTTCTGATCTTGTTGGTATCGATTCCCAATGCGGCAGCCTTGTTGTCACCAAGTTTCATAGCCGTCAGCACCCATGATTTACGATAGATGATTATGAAGATCAAGAGGAACATCACACAAACAATCGGGACGTTCGTCCAATCAGAACCCTGCAGGCTTCCGAATGTCCAGAACACGATTCCCTGAAGGGCCTCCGGGGAAGCAAGATATTGCATGAGGGCCTGAAGTGCCTGAAAGAAGAACACCAGACCGATACCTGCCAGGACCATTATGTCTGCCGAGAATCCTTTGATCCTAGCGACCAGGAATATGCCGCCGCAGGCAAGAAGGGAGAAGAAGAATGCGCTGAATGGGACCAAAGCGGAACCGAGGACCGCCAGACCTCCCAATCCTGTGACCATTGCGAAGGCGGCTCCAAACCCAGCACCTGCTGAGATACCTAGTGTGTATGGACTTGCCAGAGGATTGTTGAGCATCGTCTGCATTATGGCACCTGCCAATCCGAACGATGCGCCACATATGAGGGCCATGAGACCCTGGGGGATCTTGATGTCGAAAACCACAACTTTCATCGCATTCGACACCGAGTCCGGATCGATAATGGTCGAGATAATCTGCATTGGATTGATGTATGTTGAACTGAAGACGACATCCAGAAAGAAGAATACGATGCAGGCGACCAATCCCAAGGTCATGATCATGTATTTCTTTGCCGAGTAACGGTTGTAATCAAATCCAGTATTACCGGCGGCGTTCTCGACAATTTCTTTCTTCTCTGTCAGCCCCATTATATCACAGTGTTCCTTCGATCCAGCGTCCAAATGTTTGAGCATCAATCAATAACATGATTGTCAATCAGTTGGAGGTATAATCCAATTTATCGTATATAAAGTAAGGGTTTACGGACAAAGCTTAGGATGGAATCATTAATAACGGCATATTGGACGCAACATCCATGGTATGTCTGAAGGTCATTTACCTCTCCGTCCAATCAAGCGATTCCAGCAATATGAGGGCGGCAGCCGATGCGTTCATAGAGAGCACCGGAGTGGAGGTGGACCTGTTCCACGCCAACAGCGAGGCTGTGGATGGAGGAGAACAATCCCCATGCTATGATGGAGATCATCAACAGGCACTGTTGTCAACGGACATCGGCCCGGCGGTATCGGTTCGACATTAACGTTCTTAGAATGCTTTACTATAAATAGAGCTTGGACTTGCCAGACGTTATTAAAGGCGAGTACATGGACGCAGCTATAAAGAAGAGATTGCCGGGATTTTTCCTGTTATCCTTCAGTACATACGTCGTCTGCGTACCAGCCGCATTCACACAGATAATATCGTTCGATCTGATGCTGGACCTGAATTCGTTCCCCGGGAACGGATATGCGTGGACGTTCCCCGCCTTCGTCGCAGGGGAATGCGCATCCATGGGTCTGTGCGCGAGTACCCTGGACAGGTATGGCAGGAAGATACCCTACCTGATAGGCTCCCTCCTGTTCATCGCATCCTCGGCGGCCTGTGCGCTCTCCACGGAGATGATGCCGTTCATCCTGTTCCGTGGGGTCGAGGGATTCGGTGCAGGGATAATCATCGTCACATGCATCGCCCAGATATTCTTCGACGTGGAGGACCCGAAGCTCCGTTACATGGCCAACGGGATAATGTCCCTCGGATTCGGAGGCGGTATGCTCACAGGGATCTTCGCCGGCAGGGCCGTGATGGGCGTCATCGATTGGCCGGTGGCGTTCTGGATATTCGCGATCCTCCAGGCGCTTGTGATGTATCCGTCCCTGGAGATCCTTTCCAACGGCAGGAAGAGCACCCTGAAGGTCAATCCGCTGGCGGCAATCATCATCACGGTATGGGCGGGCCTGTTCGTGTTCTTCCTCCAGAAGATGTACCTAGATTGGAGCATCGCCGATCCGATGGCCCAGATGTGCCTGGGACTCCTGGTGATGCTGTTCCTGGCATTCCTTCTGATCGAGGTCCGTGATCCGGAATCGATGTTCCACAGGAAGGTCAAGAACGCCAAGCTGACCGCTGTCTCCCTGGTATTCATCGTACTGCTGGGCGTCATCGACATGGGTGCCGTCGGATTCATGGTCAAGATAGCATTCTTCACGTATCAGATGTCGGTGATGGAGGCTGCCCCCTTCTTCATCATCTTGGTATGCGGGGCCATGAGGCCTATGAATCCTATGACTCCGGTGAATGCCAAACATACGGCGGATATCAGGGTGCACAGTACCAGCGTCCTCTTTCTCAGCTTCTCCACATCGACTCCGAGGGAGCTTGCGACCTCATCCCCTGCAGACAGCGCGTTGAGGTCCATCGAATGCTTGAAGAGAAGAATGGAGCATATCAGGACCACCGGGAAGATGATCACATCCGCGCCCCAGGACGCATTGGCCATGCTTCCCATGATCCACAGCGTTATCTCCCTGAGCTGCTCGTCGTTGGAGAAGTACTTGCTGGACATGATCCCGGCCTGGAACAGGTAGCTGATGACCACACCAGACAGGATTAGCAGGGATCTGGATGACGATCCTCTCTTGGACATTATCAGGACGAGCCATATGCTCAATAGCGAGACCACAAAGGCCATGATAACCCTGAAGAGGTCGCTCACCGAGAACGACGAACCGACCACCTTTATGGAGATGCCCATGGTGGCCGACCCGAGTATGGCGTCCCCGAGGAGGATTGCAAGAGCGGCTCCGAGCGATGCCGCCGTGGACACCCCCAATGTGAACGGGCTGACCAGCGGGTTGCGGAGGACCGCCTGCATCATCATTCCCGCGGCTCCCAGGCTGATTCCGGTCAATATAATCAGGACGAGCCTCGGCAGTCTGCCGTTGTACACGAATGTGTAGTAGTAATCCTGGGAGGGTTCCGGTACCCAGTCGGGGAATATGGGATGGAAGAAGACGCAGAAGAGGTCGCTCAGGGGGATGTCCGTGGCTCCGAGACAGATGGATGTGATCGAGACGATTATTGTCACGACGATCATGGAGAGGATGAACAGGACCTTCTTCCTGATCCCCGCATCATACTTACCCTGGAACGTGTCCGTATCGATGTCGTTACGGATTATGCGGGCAAGTTCGTGCTTGCGGTCCTCTGTCCCCATGTTATCCATTCCGTTATTGGAACTATGTTCCAATGTCTGAAATTGTTATTGTTAGTGAATATTCATGCATGAGCGGACAGAATTGCCCGCCCATGCGTGAGTTTCAAGCAGCCTCGAAGTCGGTGATGGATGTCAGATCTCCGTTGTTGTCGAAGTGGAACTGCCAGATGTTGGTGCTGCTCTCCTTCGGGAATCCGTAGAGCTCCTCGTACTGCGAGGTGAGGGTTCCGAGGTCGTATCCGGTTTCGATGCCGCAGAGCTGAGCGATCGCTACGTATCCGATGTAGTCCATCGTTCCTGTCAGCAGTTCGCTGTCGACACAGAATACGGAGTCGTCGTCCAGATAGCTGAGCTTGTAGTTCTTGATGACGTTGTCATTCCATTTCTTGGTCAGCTCGGTCACCCCGTCCCCGGAGCTGCGACGGAGGGGACGTGGGCGAATACCACGACATCGCGTTGCCGAGCGCAGCGATGGCAACGGGATGGAGAGCATACGACCCGGACGAGCGAAGCTCGGACGGGGAAGTATGCCTAGACTTGATGAAGATAACCAAAGTTGAAACTCTCTTTCAAAACATCATCATTTTACTAAATCAAATAAAACTGGCCTCTAAGTTGAAAAAGTGGTCCGTCTATTGAGATGTTACCACACAAACACAACGAACGGGCCAGTTCGTTCAGTTACCTCAAACCTAATTAATCTACCGCTGGTCTGCGCGAGC
>Ga0079305_1000580_pt1 | contig 73865 bp, 71 predicted proteins | sample LMS_cellobiose_e_FD_79183 | JGI IMG/M metagenome (GOLD analysis project Ga0079305, IMG submission 79183) | Rumen-fistulated moose microbial communities from Alaska, USA - LMS_cellobiose_enrichment | ecosystem: Host-associated > Mammals > Digestive system > Stomach > Rumen fluid ...
TGGCTCGAGGCCCATCTGAAGCAGTATAAGGGTACTGTAATCGCTGTGACCCATGACCGTTATTTCCTCGATAATGTCGCCGGATGGATACTCGAGCTCGACAGGGGAGAAGGTATCCCTTGGAAAGGCAATTATTCTTCATGGCTAGACCAAAAGACCAAGAGGCTCGCTATGGAGGAGAAACAAGAGTCCAAGCGTAGAAAGACTCTTGAAAGGGAGTTGGAATGGGTTAGAATGGCCCCCAAGGCCCGTCAGGCTAAGCAGAAGGCCCGTCTTGGAGCCTATGAGAAACTCGCATCCGCGGATGTCAAGCAGAAAGAGGCGAATCTTGAGATTTATATCCCGAACGGACCGCATCTTGGCAATAAGGTCATACGGTTCCACGACGTTTCCAAGGCTTATGGGGACAAGCTACTATTCGAGCATCTGGACTTCGAACTTCCACCGGCAGGCATCGTCGGAGTCATCGGCCCCAACGGTGCAGGCAAGACTACTCTTTTCAGGCTCATCATGGGCATCGAAAAGCCGGATACCGGAGAAATAGAAATTGGAGAGACTGTAAAGCTGGCATACGTCGATCAGCAGCATAAGAAGATTGATCCGGAACTAACTGTGTATGAGACTATTGCCGGCAATTCAGAGTGGGTGCGACTGGGAGGAAGGGATATTAACGCCCGCTCATGGGTCTCTCGTTTCAATTTCAGCGGGGCCGATCAGGAGAAGCTTTGCGGAGTCCTCTCGGGAGGTGAAAGAAATCGACTCCACCTTGCCCTGACCCTCAAGGACGAAGGTAATGTACTGCTCCTTGATGAGCCTACCAACGATGTGGATGTCAATACCATACGTGCTCTCGAGGAAGGTCTTGACTCATTTGCCGGTTGTGCAGTCGTAGTCAGCCACGACCGCTGGTTCCTCGATAGAATTGCGACCCATATCCTCGCTTTCGAGGGTGATTCGAAGGTCGTTTTCTTCGACGGAAACTACTCCGAATATGAGGATAACAGAAAGGCCAGACTTGGAGATGTCGAGCCGAAGAGATTCAAATACAAAAAATTGATGGAATAAAATGAAGAAATTACTTTCCGCGTTACTCGTTCTTCTGCTGTCATTCTCGCTCTCCTTTGGGCAGAATCCGGCAGCTGTGGCTTTTCTAAAGGAAGACATGTCAAGGGTAGGGACTAACTACCATTCCTACGAGTTTCATAAATACAAATATACTCCTGTCCCGAGGGGCTATAAAGAGGTGTATGTTTCTCATTATGGCCGTCATGGTTCCAGATACATGACCTACGATTCGGCTCATGAATATGTAATCAAAAAGCTGAATCAGCTAAAAGAGGCTGGGCTTTTGAACGAAAGAGGCGAGATTCTTCTGGAACAAACTAAACTGATGCTTCAGATGAATCAGAATAATCTACATACGCTCAGCCCTCGAGGATATATGGAACAAGCTCGGCTCGGAGATTCTTTCTATAAGCGCAATTCCAAGCTACTCAAGGGCCCTGTATTCGTCAGGGCTATATCGAGTACCTCTCCCCGCTGTCAGAACAGTATGGGCAGTTTCTGCGGGGCTCTTTTGAAGAATAATCCTAAAATCAAGATTCTACAGGATTCAAAGCAGGAGTATATGAGATATATCAGCAATGTAGACTCTGCCTCTGCTATTATCAAGAGTGATGTGAGAAAGATCATTGACTCTCTCAATACTACTCTCAATCCGGAGCCCGTCATTCGCCCTCTTGTCACAGATTACGAGAAAGCTGCCGCACTTTTCAATAATCCGATAAAATTCGAAAAGTATCTCCATGTAGTTGCTTCCATCGCGCAGGACCTTCCTGCTGACATTGATATAATGGACTATCTCCCGTTCGAAGAGGCCTATAAGCTATGGAGCATCAAAACGGCGGATCTCTATCTCAACCACTGCAATTCTGCAAAATTCGGAGATATCAGGGTTCCTTTCGCCGGGACGCTTGTCGAAGACTTTATCACAAAGGCGGATGAGTCTCTAGGCGGTGGAGAGTTCTCTGTAGACCTTAGATTCGGACATGATTATCCTCTGATGGCATTCCTTTCATATCTTGGAATTGAAGGATTTGACGGTAGATATGAAGTCGGAGACACAGACAACTGGCTGAGCTCGAAAAACATGCACATGGGGACCAATATCCAGATGATGTTTTATCGCGGAAAGAAAGGTGATGTTATTGTCAAACTTCTCCATAACGAACGCGAGACCTCAATCCCTGCTCTCGGCGCCGGTCCCTATTACGACTGGGAAGTGCTGAAGCAATACCTTCGCGACAGGTATTAATAAAAGAAGAGGTCGACTGATGGGTCGGCCTCTTCTATTTAAAGGAAGTCTTTCGCTAGATGAAGATGTAACGCAGTATGAACAGGACTGCGAGCACCCACATCGTCGGTGAAATCTTCTTGAATTTTCCTGCGCAGGCATTCATGAGAACATAGGCGATAACTCCTAGAAGGATACCGTCAGAGATGCTGTAAGCTACAGGCATGAGAAGGACAGTAATGAATGCAGGAATACTCTCAGAGTAGTCTTCCCAGTCAATCTTGACAATAGGAGTCATCATCATGACACCTACAATCACAAGGGCGGGAGCAGTGGCAGCTCCTGGAATTGAGAGGAAGAGGGGAGAGAAGAAGAGAGCAAGTGCGAAGCAGATTGCCACAGTGAAGGCAGTGAGACCTGTACGGCCGCCTGCACCGACACCGGAAGCACTTTCTACATAAGTAGTTGTGGTCGAAGTACCAAGGCAAGCACCGGCAACGGTAGCGACAGAGTCAGCCAGGAACATCTTGTCGATATCATCTACATTTCCCTTCTCATCGACCATTCCAGCCTTCTGGGAGACACCGATAACTGTTCCCATAGTATCGAACATATCGATGAAGAGGAAGGTGAAGACGACTGCGAGCATGTCCCAGGAGAGAATCTGGCTCCACTCAAACTTGCAGAAGATAGGTGACAGGCTGTCCGGAGCGGAAACAACACCGCTAAACTTAGTGATAGCTTCTCCGGTTGCAGGATCTTTGATGAAAAGACCGATAACTGTTGTTGCGAGGATGCCGAGAAGGATGCCTCCTTTTACCTTGAGGATTACAAGGGCTGCAGTGACGATAAGACCGATTACTGCGAGGAGGGCGGGACCGTGGCAAATGTCACCAAGGACGACGAGAGTGGCATCGGAGTTGGCAATGATACCGGCGTTCTGAAGACCGATGAATGCGATGAAAAGACCGATACCGGCACCGATAGCGTGCTTGAGGGTAAGCGGAATCGCATTAAGTATCCATGAGCGTACCTTAGTGAGAGTGAGGATAATGAAGAGGATACCCTCAAGGAATACTGCGGTCAGTGCAAACTGCCATGAGTGACCCATTGTCAGGCAGACGGTGAATACGAAGAAGGCGTTCAGTCCCATACCAGGGGCAAGGGCGAACGGTTTCTTCGCATAAAGAGCCATTACGAGGGTACCGATAAGGGCAGCCAGAGCGGTGGCGGTAAAGACAGAGCCTTTAGGCATTCCTTCAAGGGCTCCGAAAATACCGGGGTTGACAGCGAGGATATACGCCATCGTGAGGAACGTGGTGATACCCGCAACTATCTCAGTGCGAACACTATGCTTTTCGGGATTGAACCCGAAAGCCTTTGTAAGGATATTTGCCATATAACCGAAGTATTAGAATGTCCAGCGAAGACCGGCGCAAGGATTGCACTTGAATCCCTTGTTACCTGCAAAATTATATGAAAGCTCTACCTCACCACCGACATCGAGGTGATTGTCAAAGACGCTGCCGAGGTTGAACCAGAGCTGGGGTTCGGTAAGAACGGAGAACTTAGCGGTGGAGCCGTCAAGGAAGATGGAATTGTTGCCCCATACATCGATGAAGCCCTTGAAAACCAAGCCCTTAAGACCGAAAAGGTCGTTGAGTCCCCATACACCGGTAAGTTTGATAGGGACATCAGCTGAACCTACTCCAACGTGAAGGTCATACATGAGAGCGATTGTGAAGGTCTTGGAATAATCAGCTGAGTGGAGGAAGTACTTGGCACCGAAGCACCAGACGCCTGCTCCCCAGGTGCTTCCGTCGTATTCAACATGGCCGCTCAAATCTTTCAGATTAGAGTCCTGCCAGAAATTGATACCCCTTTCAATCTCGAAATAACTGCCATTAATGGCACTTGAGGTACCGTTCTTACGCTGATCGGCAGTAGAGTAGTAGTGATCAAGGAAGAAGAAGGTGTCTCCGAATTTGTCTCCCTTGAACATTTCGACTGTGGATGTCGCATAACCACGGCCGAAATCATAGAAGGACTGGATGTTGGTCTGTGCGTTCGCAGCAAAAGCGAAAGCGGCTACGGCTACTGCCGAAAGAAAGAGTTTTTTAATCATAAGACGTAGATTATGAATTGTTTATGTATATGGATTAAGGTTTTTTTACACGGTTGACTTCGAAGTCAACAGATTCATCTCCCTTAGGATTGACACCGAACTCGTAGTCTTTTCCGGGGAGGACGGCATTGAGGATAATACCTGTAAGGGCTGCTACCGCAAGACCGGAAAGCGAGATGTTTGCGGAACCGATGTGGAAGGAAATCGAACCAGGACCGTAGTTGATACCGATTGCAAGCACAAGGATGAGGGCTGCGATGATAACATTTCTGGATGCGGTGAAATCTACCTGATTCTCAACGATGTTCCTCACACCGACTGCGGCGATCATACCGTAAAGTACAAGGCTGACTCCGCCGATGGTAGCTGCCGGCATGACGCTGATAACAGCTGAGAATTTAGGTGAGAATGAGAAGAGGATTGCAAGGACAGCTGCGATGCGGATAACCCTCGGGTCGTAAATCTTGGTAAGATTGAGAACTCCGGTATTCTCTCCGTAAGTTGTATTCGCAGGAGCGCCGAACATTGAAGCGATTGAAGTTGCAAGACCGTCGCCCATGAGTGTGCGGTGAAGACCAGGATCCTCGAGGTAGTTGATTCCGGTGGTCGAGGATATTGCACACATATCTCCAATGTGCTCTACCATTGTGGCGAGGGAGATGGGGATGATCGTGATGATTGCGGTCAGTACAAGTCCCCAGTTAGGATTCTTGAAGACAGCGAAGGCTGTATTCTGCATCTCGAAGGGAAGGCCGACCCATGAAGCCTTGGCAACGGGGGAGAAATCGACCTGCCCGGCGATTGTAGCAAGGATGTACGAGCCAATTACGCCGAGAAGGATGGGGATAATTTTGATCATTCCCTTGCCCCAGATGTTGCAGACAATGATGATGAGGATTGCCGAGAGGGCGACCCACCATGAAGCCTGGCAATTGTTGATCGCTGAGCCGGAAAGAGTAAGGCCGATTGCAATGATAATCGGGCCTGTCACGATCGGAGGAAAGAATTTCATGACTTTCTTCACGCCGAATGCCTTGATGAGGGCGGCGAGAATAAAGTACATGAGTCCCGCGAAGAACACACCGATGCAGGCGTAGGGGAGAGATGCTGCCTGGGAAAGTCCTTGAGTTTCTCCGATTGCAACTACCGCCGCATACCCACCTATAAAAGCAAATGAAGATCCGAGAAAAGCAGGGACCTTCATTTTAGTGAGTATGTGGAAGATAAGTGTGCCAAGACCGGCGAAGAGAAGTGTTGCGGATACCGACAATCCCGTCAGTGCTGGGACTAAGATAGTCGCTCCGAACATTGCAAATAGATGCTGGAAACCCAGAAGAAGCATTTTTGGACGGCCTAGCGTCCTCGCGTCATAGACTGCGTTTGTTGAGTTGTTGTACATATTGAATAGTTAGGAATAGCCTCAAATACAACTACGTCTACAAAGGTAAAAAAATTACCAATAAAATACTATCTTTGCATAAGAAAAAAGTTATTAACATGACTATTAACATTGAAAGGAAAGAAGTGCCGGTCCTTCTCCTGACCGGATATCTCGGAAGCGGAAAGACAACTCTCGTGAACCGCATTCTTGCAAACAAAAAAGGTATTAAATTCGCCGTGATAGTCAACGACATAGGCGAAGTCAACATAGATGCTGACCTTATTGAAAAAGGCGGTATAGTCGGGCAGGGAGAGGACAGTCTTGTCCCTCTTACAAACGGCTGCATCTGCTGCACTCTGAAAATGGACCTGATCGCTCAGATCTCCGATCTTACCTCTACCGGTAAGTTTGACTATATAGTAATAGAGGCAAGCGGCATCTGCGAGCCAGCTCCTATTGCCCAGACAATCGCCAGCATTCCGGCGCTTGGTCCTGTATATATTAAGGGAGACACACCTTATCTCGATTGCATTGTGACAGTAGTTGACGCTCTCAGGATGAGGGATGAATTCGGTTGCGGAAAGGCTCTTGAAAGGGAAGATCTCGACGATGAAGACCTGGAAAGACTTGTAATAGAGCAGATTGAGTTCTGTAATATGGTTATTCTCAACAAGGCCTCCGAGGTTACTCCCGAGGAGCTTGGAAAGGTGAAGGGCGTAGTAAAAGCTATCAACCCCGGTGCCAAGGTGCTTACCTGCGACTATGGCGATGTGGATCTTGATGAGATAATCTATACAGGGATGTTTGATTTCGATGCCGTCGCTACCTCAGCCGCTTGGATTGCAGCGATAGAAGGAGAAGAGGATGAGGATCATGAAGAAGGTGAAGCACTTGAGTATGGGATAGATACATATGTCTATTTTGCACGCCCGGCCCTCGATATCAATAAGTTTGACAATATGATTGCCAAGCACTGGCCCAAGGAAATCATCCGTGCAAAGGGCCTCTGCTATTTCAGCGATGATACCGATAAGTGTTATCTCTTCGAGCAGGCAGGAAGCCAGAAGAGCGTTCGCGACGCGGGACTTTGGTTCGCTACGATGAGCCCCGAAGACCTCGCTCAGATGATGCAGAGGGACAAAAACCTTCGCCGCGACTGGGATCCTGTCTATGGCGACAGAATGCAGAAAATAGTCTTCATCGGCCAGCACCTTGACAAGGATGCCATTGAGAGCCTGATGGACGGTTGCCTTCAGCAGTAATGACCCTTCCGGCCATAATATCGTCACTCGTCGTTGCCCTTTCCCTTTCAGGGCCTTCTCCGGTGGACTATGTCAACTGTTTCCTCGGGACGGGCGGGATGGGCCATACCTTCCCGGGAGCAACTGTCCCTTTCGGCGGGGTTCAATTGAGCCCCGATACAGATACTATTCCCCATAATGTCAATGGGCAGTACCAGAAGAGGGCCTATGAGTATTGTGCAGGCTATCGCTATTCTGATAAGACCATAGTCGGTTTTTCTCATACCCACCTTAGCGGCACCGGCCATTCCGATCTTGGAGATATCCTCATCATGCCCGGTACAGGGCAGGTCAGGCTCAATCCGGGGACAGCGGACAATCCTGACAGCGGATACCGGTCGAGATTCGACCATGGGACTGAAAAGGCGTCTCCCGGCTATTACGAGGTTGTTCTCTCTGACGATGATATCAAGGTCCAATTGACTGCAACAGAGAGGTCCGGAGTGCATAAAATCACTTTTCCAAAAGGGGAGGATGCCCATCTTGTCATAGATCTTGTCCATGGAATATACAATTACGATGGCAAAGTTCTGAGGGCTTGTATCAGGGTCGAGAATGATTCTCTTCTGACCGGATACAGGATTACCGAAGGCTGGGCTAAGACAAATTATACCTTTTTCGCAATCTCGTTTTCCCGTCCTGTCATCGAGTATGGATACGAAGAAAAAGAGAAACCCCTTTACCGCGGGTTCTGGCGGAAGTTCAAGATGGATAGGAACTTTCCGGAGATGACGGGAAGAAAGATAGTTTCATGGTTCAGATTCGGCAAGCTGGATACCCCGCTGACTGTAAAAGTGGCTCTTTCCGCTACCGGGACGGATGGGGCTCTTCGCAATCTCGAGGCTGAGTCTTTAGGAAAAAGTTTCGAAGAAATCGCTTCTCGGGCTAGGGGAAAATGGGAGAAATCACTAGGAACTTTTGAGGTGGAAGGAACTGAGGATCAGAAGACTATGTTCTATACCTCGCTCTATCACACTATGATAAATCCCTCAGTCTATATGGATATCGACGGCTCATATAGGGGGATTGACCACAATATCCATAAGGCTGAAGGCTTTACCAATTATACGATATTCTCTCTTTGGGATACTTATCGCGCGCTTCATCCTTTCCTTAATCTCGTCGCCCCTTCCAGGAACCGCGATATGATTGCCTCCATGATTGCCCATCAGAAGCAGAGTGTCCATGGAATGCTTCCGGTTTGGAGCCTTACGGGTAACGAGGGATGGTGCATGAGCGGATATCATGCTGCTGCTACCGTTGCAGACGCTATTGTGAAAGGCGTATACGACGATGCTGCGGGAGAAGGGCTGAAAGCTATGGTCAGTACTTCTAATGTACCGTATTTTGACGGTATAGAAGATTATCTTAAACTTGGCTATGTCCCCTTTGAAAAGAGTTCTACCGCCGCCTCCACTACTTTAGAATACGCTTTTGACGATTGGGCGATTGCCCGCGCCGCTGAATTTGAAGGAAACACGGATATTGCGGCCAAGTATTATGAAAGGGGGGAGAATTACAAGAATGTTTTCGATACAACCATAGGATTTGCAAGGCCGAGATACTCCGATGGATCATTCAAGAAGGACTTCGATCCTCTTCAGACGTATGGCGAGGGCTTTATCGAAGGCAACTCATGGAATTTCTCTTTCCATGCTCCCCAGGATGTCAATGGGCTTATCGGTCTAATGGGAGGAGACAAGGCTTTTATCAAACGTCTCGACGATCTTTTCACAATGGACCTACCGGAGATCTACTATAAAGATAATGAGGATATTACCAAGGAGTGTCTTCTCGGGGGATATGTCCATGGGAATGAACCGAGCCATCACGTCCCTTATCTCTATGCATGGACCAGCCAGCCTTGGAAAGGTCAGAGTCTTCTTAGAAAGATAATGACAAGCATGTACCGCAATTCTATGGACGGTCTTAGCGGCAATGACGACTGCGGGCAGATGTCAGCATGGTACATCTTTTCTGCCATGGGATTCTACCCGGTAGCCCCAGGATCTGACCAGTATGTGTTCGGCGCCCCATATCTTCCGTACATTCTGCTTCATCTCGAAAGCGGGAACAATCTGGAAATCAAAGCGGAAGGTCTAAGCGATAAGAATTGTTATGTAAAATCCGTAACTCTCAACGGTAAAAAACTTGAGAGACTTTATATTACACACGCTGAACTTATGGAAGGGGGAGTGCTGGAATATGAAATGAGCTCCAAACCGTCAAAGAAAAGGGGCATTCGCCCGGAGGAAAAGCCGTATTCGCTTACAAGTATCTCGCGATAGCTTTCTCTTTGAGTTTCAGAATCTTCCTGACGCTCTGATCTATTCTTTCCTCGGGAATTCTACCTGTCTTCACGGCTGCCACAATAGCGTCAACCGCTTTGCGATAATCAAGAGGCATAAGTACGATATCCGACCCGGCAAGAATTGATAGAACGCATGCTTCCGGAACGCCATACATATTTGAGATTGCCCCCATCTCCATTGCATCAGTGATTATGATGCCATTGAATCCTAGTTCTCCCCGAAGTTTATCTGTGAGAATGGCCTTGGAAAGAGTTGCGGGGGTGGATTCTCCGGTAACTTGTGGGGCGGAGATGTGGGCTGTCATTATCATTGATACTCCGCCGTCAATCCCTTTTTTAAATGGAATCATCTCGCAATCAAGCATTTCCTTCCATGTCTTAAGGGTCTCGGCATATCCATAGTGAGAATCGGTCGAAGTATCGCCGTGACCGGGGAAATGCTTATAGCAACCTTGAATCCCGTTTTTCTTAAGCGCATCATAGAAAGTAAGGGCCATATCTCCGGCAATGACAGGATCGCTGCTGAAGGCCCTTTTACCGATGACTGTATTCTCAGGATTGGTGAAGACGTCTGCAACTGGAGCAAAATCGACGTCAATTCCGTATTTATATAAATAAGAACCGATATTGTCTGCAGCACTTTCCACCCTTACCTTGTCCCCGTCGTTTCCAATATCGTAGCAACTTGAGAAATTGCTGATACCAAAAGCGGAATTCCTTGCTATCCTGGCAACTGTTCCTCCTTCTTCGTCAATACAAACGAGGGGAAAATCTTTAAGGGAGTGAATCTGCCGGCAAAGATCGCTAAGTTGGAAAGGTCCGGTTATATTATGAGCAAACAAGACAACTCCGCCTGCGGGATACTCTTTCTGGGACTCCCGAATGACATTTGTGACATATCTAAGCGGATGAGATGTATAATTCTTAAGTTCCTCGGGTGTAAGTGTCGCATTGAGCGATTCTCCTCTTACAAAGACCATTTGAGAGACCTTCTCTAGAAGAGACATCGACGAGAGGCTGTCGACAGAAAATGTAAAAGTCTCTTCCTGAGGAACGGGAGTAGGCTCAACGGGATTGTGCACAGGCTCCTTCTGACAAGCAGTCAGAAGGATAAAAAAAGAAAAGAAAAATAATAGTCTTCTTTTCATTATTAATCTTTTTCAGTCTCCGTAAGGATTGGCATCAGTCCACTCTGAGCGGACATAGCCGTGGCGATTGGTGCAGTGGGCATAAATCCACTCTTTCCTTTCGGGAGTAAGGGATTCCCACCACCTTGTGCAAGCGGGATACCTAACTTCCGCCTCTTCGAAAGAATGATTGGCAGAGCCTTTTGTAAGGCCTTTTTTTGCGATTTCTTCTTTTCTTGTAACTGGGAGCGATGCCCACCAGAGTTCAAGTTCATTAATATCCATATAGCAAATTATTTGTTTTTATCTTTTCTTCCTCGGTCGATCCTGATCCATAGGCGGTACATCAGAAATCCCCATAGAAGGAACAACAATATATGTGCCCAGAGGGGGACTTTCGTGAAAAAAGAAGGCTCGTACTTTTCGAAATCAGGGATATCTGCATAGTAATATGCTCCTGCACCGAAATCAAGTGAGTCTGAGAGGCCGATACCTCTAATCATGATATAAAGCGCTGCCGCTGCCACCGCAATTGCGGTGACAGCAGTAACGACCTTATATACTTTATGCTTCATTATGAAAGTGTCGGGATAGGGAAGATCTTTCCTGAAAGAAGTAGCCAAACGGCGAAGAATGTAAGGATGATATTGAAAGTCTGACCGATAATGTAGAGCCAGAGGACCTTACCGCCTTCCATTTGCTTAACTATATCTTTGAATCGGGTGTCGAGTCCGATGCTGGTGAAAGCAAGGACGAAGCACCAGTTTTTGTACTGATCGAGAACTTTGTTGATAGCACCTACCTGGTCGCCTCCGAAGATGGGCTGGATAATGAAAGAAGCGATAAGGGAAGCAACGAAGAAACCGATGATGAATTTCGGGAAACGGGTCCAAATCTCGCCGGCTCCGACTTTTTCGCCGCTGCCTTTATTGATATGGGTCGCGAAATAGATTGCAACGAAGAAGGCGATGAAACCGATAAGGATATTCTGGATCATCTTGACGAGGACAGCAGCCTTTTCACCTTCTCCACCGAGGACTGATCCTGCTACTGCAACAGCTCCTGTACTGTCTACTGTACCTCCGATCAGCGCACCACCCATGATCGGGGACATTCCTACAGCCTTTATGATTATAGGTTCGAGGACCATCATAAGGACAGTGAAAATAATTGAAATTGAGACAACCATTGTGAGGTCGGTCTTTTTGCAGTTTGAAGCAGCTCCGGTTGCGATGGCTGCGCTGGTACCGCAGACACTGGTAGCCGATGCCATGGTGATGACAAGCGGTTTATTGTCAATCTTGAGGACCTTGGTTCCGAACCACCAGATAAAGAGAATGACTATCGGGGTGACAATCCATGCGATTCCAAGGCCATAGAGGCCGAATTTGGCGATATTCGAGAAGAGGACCGAGAAACCCATTATTACGAGACCGGTCTTGATATAGAATTCTGTCCTGACTGCGGGGCGGAGCCAATTGGGCACGCCGACAGTGTTGGAAATGAGAAGACCGATAATGAGTGCGCAGAAAGCCCACTCGAGATAGCGGTTGAAGGTGTATTCGGCGCTTATCAGTCTTACTAGGAAGGCAAGTGCGAAGAGCACGATGAATGCGGGGATAAATTTCTTTACCTTCTCTCCCTGGAGCTTGATTCCGAGAGTGAAAAGACCACCGAGGACAATGATGGTGACAAGGGTCTTCCTCCAGAAAGCCCAGGTTGCGAATTGCTGTCCGAGAGGAACAATCTTGGCTGCAGCCGCCTCGGAGAGGTTTTCGCCCATGGCCCATGTGCTGAACTTGAGCGCTGAGAAGTCGAACCAGCCGGTCAAGACCGCGACAATGGCGATGATGATGACCGCAAATCCGATCCATACAGACAGCCAGTCTTCAGTTGAAAATAGTTTTGATTTCATGTCGCACTAGAAAAGTTTGTTTATTTTGTTGATAATTTCTTCTGCGGGGAGATCGGGGGAAAGGATGAGATCAGGCTCTTTGAATATGAATCCCTTACTCATTGCAGCAAGGGTGCCTCCGCCGGTGCAGTTTAGCATAATGTACTCGTCTTTACGGACTTTCCCTTCCTCAACGGCCTTTGCAAGGGCAGTAACTGCTACACATGCTGCGGGAAGCAGTTCATAACCTTCGAGATTGCGATACTGAATCATCCAGTACATGATGTCGTTGTTGTCAGCAAGGAAGGTGTCGCCTCCGCTTGCTTTGAGTACATCATAGAGACCACCGGAGAGGCTGTACGGAGGTTTTCTATTGGTAAGTACCTTTGCAAGAACTATTTCCGCCTCATGGCGTCCCTGCTCCGGAGTGAGATCGAGAAGGGCACGCGAATCCGCCTTCCATGAATCGTGCATAAGAGTGAACGGCTTGTTCTGGGCGACGTAGACCCTCATGTGATTTTCTCCAAAATGACCGTCGGCGGCTAGTCTTTCAGCATTTTCCCATGCTGCGATTGCTCCGGTACCTGACCCGACTGCTTGGAAATAGGCATCAGGAATACGGCCTGTGACCTCAGCATAGCTGAGAACAGTCGTTCCCATTCCATCCCTTCTTGCAACGTTTTTGGCTCCGCCTTCCAAGAAGTACTTGGGGTCCTGTGCGAGTTTCTCGCCCAGGGCGATGGCATCATAGTAATCGCATCCGTGGGGGACAGCAACCAGTTTTACGCAGCGGCGGAGTTTCTTCCTGAACCAGAGGTCATGAATGCTATCCAGAGGTACGCATATTACTACCGGTATGTTATTGTCTGAACAGACCTGAGCAAAAGCGCGTGCGGTGTTTCCTGCAGACTGGACAATCAGTGTTCTTTTTTCGCTGCTGTCCATTCTTGCAAGGACGCTGTAAGCCTCTGTTTCCTTGAAGGAGCAGGTCTTCATTTTGGCTCCGATTTTCGGATTCCACCCGGAGAAAGTGATATATAGATTCTCCAATCCGAGGAATTTAGCCAGCCCTTTTGACTTGTATGTAACTGGCGCTGAGGACTTTCTGAGAGTTCTCTTTATGGGCATCCAATTGGCATAGCGGTAGATTCCGTCCAGATGCTCACAAGGGTGGAACTCCTTATTTTCATATACGGCCCTAATGAGAGAAGGATCTCCTCCTTCAGGATCATTGAGGGTCCAGCCCTCATCTTCGAATACCCTTCCTGTCTTTACGTTGACAAGGGAATACTTTGTGGGTTTGAACATAGATCTATACTGGTTTAATTGACCTTCCAATCCTTGCGCAGAGGCTGGGGAAGAATCGTTTTATATATACCATCACGAGCTCCTTTCCTCCGACAAGGACTTCGCGTCTGCCCCTCGAAATGGCTTTTACAATCTTTCTGGCGGCCTTTTCCGGTGAGATTCCTCCGGCCTGTCCGGGATCCATTTTCCCATACTTTTCTCCGTTTTTGCCGATGGAGTTGATGGAAATATCGGTTCTGACCCTACCGGGGCACATTATTGTAACCCTTATGCCTTTATCGTAGTACTCGGCTCTCAAGGTTTCATAGAATCCGTAGACGGCATGTTTTGAGGAACTGTAGGCGCACCTGAGCGGAAATCCGAAAAGGCCTGCGATCGAACTTGTCACGGCTATTCGTCCTCCGCCGGCTGCAACCATGCGGGGGAGTATAGCCTTTGTCATGGCCACAGGAGCGAAGTAATTGATCTCCATCAACTTGCGAACGGTCTCCATAGACGTCTCTTCAACGGTTGTCCGTTGACTTACTCCGGCATTGCAGAAGAGAACGTCTATCTTTCCGAAAGTGTTCCATGCTTTTTCGGAAAGATTCTCAATACCGTCAGGATTTTCGAGGTCGTAAGGGAGGATGCTGACCTCACCGGCGCCTTTTTCAAGACACCGTCTGGAGACTTCGGCAAGTTTATTTTCTGAACGGGATGTCAGGATAAGAGAAGCTCCTTTTTTCGCATATTCCAGCGCACAAGCTTCTCCTATCCCGGAGGACGCCCCTGTAATCCAGACAATCATTTTACTTAATCAGGGCCATATCAGGAATTTCCTTATCGTAATCGCCTCTTGCCAGACGCTCTTTGATGTCTTTGAAAGCAGCGAGAGTGCGGTCCACATCTTCGATGCTGTGGGCAGCGGTAGGGATAATCCTGAAAATTAACATTCCCGGAGGAATAACCGGATAAGTAACTATTGAACAGAAGATTCCATAATTCTCACGGAGATCGACCGCGATATTGGAAGCCTGGTTGATGCCGCATCTGAGGTGGACGGGAGTGACGCAGGCCTCGGCCGGTCCGATCTCATATCCAAGAGAGCGGAAGCCTTCCTGGAGACGATGGGTGACCGTCCAAAGTTTCTCGCGGAGAGCATCTCCTTCTGCGCTTCTTATGATTTCCAGACGTTTGAGGCAGCCTTCGACAATGGGCATCGGAAGTGCCTTTGCATACATCTGCGAGCGCATGTTGTAGCGTAGGTATGTGATAATATCCTTCTCGGAAGCGATGAATCCTCCGATAGTAGCCATTGATTTTGCATATGCGCCGATATAGAGGTCAATTCCGTCCATTACGCCGAAATGCTCAGATGTTCCCCGTCCGTGAGGACCCATTACTCCGAACCCGTGGGCATCGTCGATCAGGATTCTGAAATTGTATTTTTTCTTCAGGGCAACAATCTGGTCGAGGATTCCGAGTGCACCCGTCATTCCGAAGACTCCTTCGGTGATGAGAAGGATGCCGCCACCAGTCTGCTCAACTTCTTCAGTAGCTTTCTTGAGCTTCTGTTCGCATGAGGCTATATCGTTGTGCTTGAATTTATAAGTCGATCCCATATGAAGTCTTGCTCCATCTATGAGACATGCGTGGGCTTCAGCATCAATTACCAAGACATCATGGCGGCTCAGAAGAGCGTCAATAGCAGAGACTATACCCTGATAACCGAAGTTGAACTCGAACGCAGCTTCCTTGCACTCGAACTCGGCGAGTTCTTTCTCAAGTTTTTCATGAAGGGCCGTATGTCCGGTCAGCATTCTGCTTCCCATCGGATATGCCATACCCCACCTTGCTGCGGCTTCTGCATCTATCTTTCTGATTTCCGGGTGGTTTGCCAGTCCAAGATAGTTGTTCAGGCTCCAGCAGAGCACTTCTTTTCCGTTAAAACGCATGTGGGGGCCAAGTTCGCCTTCAAGCTTGGGAAAGGCAAAATAACCGTCCGCTTTCTCCCGGTATTGGCCGATAGGACCGCCGGTGGATTTTCTAATTTTGTCAAAAATGTCAGTCATTGTCTTTATTTGATTTTTTCTCTGGATACAAGTCCAATCATTCTGAATAGGAATTTCGGAAGAGACTTTTTCGGGTCACGCTTTTTCATGTCAAGAAACCATCCGAGTTTCTTGACAATAGGTATTTTATGGGTCTCTACGAACTCGATAAGCGTGCCGTCAGGATCCTCTATATATGTGAAATGTCCGGAAGCGTCGCCCATGTCAAATTCGATGTCCCCTGGGCAGCTGTCGACAGTGAAAGGATGGCCTTTGGAAGCGCAGAACTCTCCAAGGGCCTTCATCCCGCTGACATCGAAGCAAATCTGGATGAAGCCGGGGTCTCCCCAATAACGCCCTTCATATATTTTTGCAGGAGTTCTGTCCAGTGCTTGGACAAGTTCAATGGTGCTATCTCCGAAGAGGCCGGCGAAAGCTCCATGTCTTGGTGAGGAGGTTCCTATAATGACTCTCCGATAATTCTGATCGCCTCCCGGGAGGAAATGAAGGTCATCGAAGGTGCCGCTCTTGTCTACGATAATATGGTCATATCCAAGTATTTCCGAATAGAACTTTATCGAAGCTTCCATATCGGTAACCCCCACGAGGGCTCCATAGATACCGCCGGTAATCGCTCCTTCGTCTATGAAAATTTCCTTTACTTCGACAAGCTGGAAAGCATTTCCGTAAAGATCCTTGACATACATGCAGCGAGTCCCGTCGGGAAGAAGAGAAGGACGGCTACATTCCAGTTCTTTTGAATATTTATTGTAGTATGCATCGACATCGCGGCATCTTACTTTTGCGGCGAAAACTCCGAGGTCCCCGACACTGATCTCAAATGGACATGGTACAGGCTTTCTTTCAGAATACTGCCATACTTCGAACCCGCCTCCGCCTTGAAGGGAAACGGTAATGCAGGCATGTCTTTTCTGAGGTTTGCCTCCTGTGTATGGGAGCATACGTTCCGCAACAGTATCATCCTCAAGGATTTTGACGTCAGCGCCAAAGTATTTGATAACCCAGTTAAACGTCGATCTGAAAGACTCAGTGCCGACTCCTACTTGCTGAATGCCTGAGATATTGAATTCACTCATTAATCTTATGGTCTATAATATTATACAAATTTATTAATTTTTCTTTAAAGTCCATATAAATCTTTAACGTAAACAACATTCTGAACTTAAATATTGGGTACGGATTTTGAAGGAATTAATAAACACTAAATAACCATATAACTTATCACAAAAGTGAAAAAGGCGATTAAATCGACTATTTATTACATCCTGCTGGGCGCTGGACTAGTTCTCATGATTTTTGCCGGATGGAAGTTTGCGGATCTGAAAAATTCAGAGAAGGCTATTGAATACGAAGTGGAAGAAGCCCCTGTCGAAGATCTCTCCTTTATGGATGACCTTGAGGGAAATTATTCTTTCTCACTTAAAGCGGGAGAAGAGGTGTCGTATTCGACAGCTGTCGTGAAATTAATCGCAACTCACATGTATCAGGTCACAAGGATGACGGTCTACGGTCCCATGCACTACAGCTTCGAAGTAACCGGAGGCAAGAGTCTCTACTCTGAAGAGATGGGTGAGGGAACAGCGTCTTACAAGCCTGAATTGGATAAGACAATGTTGCATTTTGAGAAGGAGAACGTAGTATGCGAATTATCAAAATAACCTTATCGGCGCTTATCATTGCCGGTTTGACCTCATGTACTGAGAATCATGAGGGGTATGTTCCTGAATCAGATTATCAGGAAATCGTTAAAGAGTATAAGGAGCTTAAGGCTAATTCTGATGCTACCCGTGAGCAGTTTATTGAGGAAGCGGAAGCAATGGACAGCATTCTTCAGGAGCTCTCAGGTATATCAGGAAAGACTTCTGCTCTGAGAAGTAACATAGAGCAGGGAACTGCCCGGATCACCCAGGCCGAGCAAATTGAAGAAAACATCAAAGATATTAAGAAACGGCTTTCCGATCTCGATAAACTCTCCAGCGAGAACGCTTCTTATAAAAGACTTGTGAAGAGTCTCAGGGAGGTGATTGCAGAGAAAGAGAACGAGATTGAGTCCCTTAAATCCGCGATAGCTTCCCGTGACCGGAAGATTTCCGAACAGAATGAGACTATAAATGCCCAGCATGGGACAATCCAGAGTCAGTCTGAGACTATTTCTTCTCAGCAGGAAGAACTTCGGATAGCTGTTCAGGAGCAGGCTAAACTGCTATATCAGGCAGGTGTGGACTTCGAAGAACTGGGAGACTCTTCGCCATCCGTTTCATTCCGTCGAAACAAAGAAAAGCTGAAGGGTCTTACGCGTGAGATGTACGAAAAGTCCATTGTGTACTATTCCAAGGCTCTTGAAACCGGTTATCCCGAGGCCGAATACAGGATCTCCGCAGTCCGCGAGAAAATCAGCATGCTATCTGAATAAAAACACGGTCTTTTCCCCTGGCTTTTGGCGTGATTTTCTGTCACGGCAAACGGTTCCCCCCACGGAATAATGGGTTAAATAGACGTTTTTGGTAGGTGGCGGTGACTTGTTAGGTTGGTGGCGGTGACTTGTTAGGTTGGTGGCGGTGACTTCCTGTACACCCTGGATCACCTCCCGTACACCAGCGCGTCTCTTTGGTGTACAGCCACCATCTGTGACCACCTCCCGTACACCAGGACTCCTTTCAGGTGTACGCCTGACTATCTGGATCACTTCCTGTACACCCTGGACCACCTCACGTACACCAGTGCGTCTCTCCGGTGTACACCCCCTATCTCTGACAACCTCTCGTACACCACGGCGTCTCTCCGGTGTACACCCCCTATCTCTGACAACCTCTCGTACACCACGGCGTCTCTCCGGTGTACAGCCGCACGGGAGACAATGCACATTATTGTTCCAGGTCTACTTTTAGTAGGTTGACTTGGAACAGGATAAATTAGCATAATCGGCAATAGGAGACTGCTAGGGGTCGATTTTTGGCTCTTATCATGTTCCAGGTCCCCGTCCTGAAAAGAGACCTGGAACATGCTCTATTAAATGAGACTCGGAAACCGGCGCTCTCGCACCACGAAACATACTCTTGGCATCAGGGGCGTGTAAAATTGCCATGCCGCGCCGAAACACCTCTCTTGGCATCAAGGACCTGTAAATTTGCCATGTCGTACCAAGAAACACCTCTCTTGGCAGCAGGGGCGTCTAAATTTGCCATGGCGTGCGATGAAAGTTCCTTTTTGGGGACACGGCATGGCGCAGGTGCGAAAAAATGCTGGTGACCTGTGCCGTGCCATTATTGCAATGAGCTAGTCTTCAGCTATTTATGAAATATTGTTGGCGCAGGAGAGCACTAAAAATTCTCATCTGCGCCATAAGGTAATCAGGTTTGTTTGAGATCAAGCTTAAGTTTGGCACGGACAATGTGAAAAGTATTGATAGAGAGGTGTTTACTTTTGCCGCGGAATGGTTTCTATAAGAGACAAGTACCGTGAGGCACAAATCCTTGATACTGAGATAAATGCCGTTATTAATATATTGTTTAACGACGCAATGAGAGCACATGAGGCTCTGCTTTTAATTTGACATATTACATCTTCATAGAAACACGTTTTAATATAAACGCGCAAATGTTTATATATCAAATACTTATAGGACATGTCACTGACTGAAAATGTCGATCATATCGCAAATAATAAAGACTGCACCGACCGGATAAGTCAATTGTATCATTTCCTGGTCTTGCAAACGGTTTTCCTACGGAGTGATGCCAGTTTTCCTACGGAGTGATGCCAGTTTTCCTACGGAGAGATGATGCCAGTTTTCCTACGGAGAGATGATGCCAGAACGTCGTTATATAGCCCGAGTAAGGAAGGTCATTAAATCGAAGGTTTTCTCATCTGAAAATCTCAACCAACCAGAAATCTCAATCAACCAGAAATCTCAACCAACCAGAAATGTCAATTATGTCACAAATTCTATCAAAAAAAAATGAGTGACGACGCATCACGCGCGGACCACTCATACTAACCACATAATTAATAACACTAAAACTAATAACCAATAGGTTGATTCGTAAGAAGAGAACCTTCATCATCCTCAACCCGAGTACAAAGGTACGACAATTTTTCGTATTTGCAAATTTTTTCAAAAGATTTTTTTGAAAAAATTTGAATTATTTGCTAATTGTCTGATAATCAGTATGTAATTTTTTGGGAGTGACGGCTGATGTGAGTTTCTAAAGATTTTAAATAAGCGATATATTACAATAAAAGGGCTTTTTGAGGCCCTTTGTTAATACTATTTGTAAAATTGGATTACAAATTGAAAGCAATACGGACGAAAACGATTTAAATAATTAACCAAACCGCTTTCTGAGCGACTCTATCATGTCTCTAGTCATGGAATCAAGATCGTAAGAAGGCTTCCATCCCCATTCTTCGCGAGCACAGCTGTCATCCATCATGTCCGGCCACGAGTCGGCAATGGCCTGGCGTACAGGGTCAACTTCGTAACGCATCTTGAAATCTGGAATGTATTCAAGAATTTTCGCCCTTAGCATCTCCGGCTCGAAGCTCATTGAAGCTATGTTAAATGAATTGCGATGCTTAAGCTTTGAAGGGTCAGCTTCCATGATATCTATTGCGGCTTTAAGCGCATCGGGCATGTACATCATATCCATGAATGTGCCGGCAGCGATAGGGCAAACGAATTCCTCACCTTTTACAGCCGCATAATAGATTTCAACAGCGTAATCAGTCGTTCCGCCTCCCGGGAGAGTGACATTGGAAATGAGGCCTGGAAAACGGACGGATCGGGTATCGACTCGGAATTTATTGAAATAATAGTCGCTAAGGAGCTCAGTAGCCACTTTTGTAACTCCGTACATTGACCTCGGACGCTGAATTGTATCTTGCGGGGTACCCTTTCTGGGTGTTTCAGGACCGAAAGAGCCGATAGAGCTAGGGGTAAACACCGCACATCCCTTTTCTCGGGCGACTTCCAGAATAGCTAGAAGGCCGTTAAGCTGGATATCCCATGCCATCAATGGCTTTCTCTCAGCAACGGCCGAAAGAAGAGCGGCAAGGTTATATATTGTGTCAATCTTATAATTGGAGACAATCTCGGCAATACGGGCGGCATCTCTCACATCTACAATCTCATGGGGGCCGCTTTCCAGAAGCTCACCCTTCGGCTCAGCCCCTTGGATATATCCGGCAACGACATTTGCTCCACCCAGTTTTCTTCGAAGCAGCATCGTAAGTTCTGAACCAATCTGGCCTGTGGAGCCGATAACAAGTACGCTTTTCATTACGAATTGTTTATTAATCATACAAATTTAAATCTTTTTGACGATTATTGGTATAATTTCAATGGAAAATCAATAAATTTGGAGATAGAAAAATATCAAATCAGTATAACCATGTACGGAAAATTCCAAAAACACTTGCAGGATGAGTTATCGGCCATTGAACAAGCCGGTCTCTATAAGCATGAACGCAACATCGTGTCCCCGCAGAGCGCTGAAATAACTCTCGAGGATGGCAGTAAAGCGCTAAACTTCTGCGCCAACAACTATCTAGGACTAGCAGACAATCCAAGACTTATCAAAGCTGCTGAGCAGGCAATGCTTTCCCATGGATACGGGATGTCTTCTGTCCGCTTCATCTGCGGCACTCAGGATATGCACAAGGAGCTGGAAAAGGCAATTGCCGAGTATTTCCACACTGAGGATACAATCCTTTATGCAGCCTGTTTCGATGCCAACGGCGGTGTGTTTGAGCCACTTCTGACGGCGGAAGATGCAATTATTTCCGACTCATTGAACCACGCTTCTATCATCGACGGCGTCCGTCTTTGCAAGGCTCAGCGTTTCCGCTATGCCAATGCTGATATGGCCGACCTCGAAGAGAAACTCAAGGAGGCTCAGTCTTGCAGGTTCAGAATCATCGTTACCGACGGTGTGTTCTCTATGGATGGAAATGTCGCTCCGATGGACAAAATCTGCGATCTGGCAGAGAAGTATGAGGCTCTTGTAATGGTAGACGAGAGTCACTCTGCAGGAGTCGTTGGCAAAACCGGCCACGGAGTTGCCGAGCAGTTTGATTGCTATGGAAGAATAGATATCTTCACCGGCACTCTCGGAAAGGCCTTTGGAGGAGCCGTAGGGGGTTTCACTACCGGCCGGAAGGAGATTATAGACATGCTCCGTCAGCGCTCCCGTCCTTATCTTTTCTCGAATTCTCTACCGCCTATGATTGTCGGAGCCGGTCTTGAGACCTTCAAGATTCTCAGGGAGAGCAACGCTCTCCATGACCGCCTTGTCGAAAATGTCAACTATTTCAGGGACAAGATGATTGCAGCCGGATTCGATATCAAGCCTACTCAGTCGGCAATTTGTGCCGTGATGCTTTACGATGCCTTCCTTTCGCAGAAATTCGCAGCTGCAATGGCAGAAGAAGGCATTTTCGTGACGGGCTTCTATTATCCGGTGGTGCCGAAAGGACAGGCGAGAATTCGCGTCCAGCTTTCGGCTGCCCATAAAAAGGAGCATCTCGACAAAGCGATTGAAGCTTTCATCAAGGTGGGCAAGAAACTGGATGTAATTAAATAAGCCCGACCATGATAAAGAGAATAAGTAGCTCACTCATATATATTGGCGTCGATGATCTCGATCTGGATCTTTTCGAAAGCCAGTACGCCGTACCTGAAGGCATGGCATACAATTCCTACTTGATAGAGGACGAAAAGATTGCTGTTCTGGACACAGTAGATGCTCGGAAAGGGGATGATTGGAAGACCAATCTCCGAGAGGCCCTTGCCGGGAGAACCCCGGACTATCTTGTCGTCCATCATATGGAACCGGATCATTCAGGCCTTATCGAAGATGTGATGAAGGAGTTTCCTTCGATGAAATTAGTAGCTTCTACTAAAGCTATAAGTATGATACCCCAATTTCTTGATGGAGAGACTTTTGAAGGACGAACAATTGCAATAAAGGAAGGGGATGAGCTCAACCTTGGAAGCAGGTCCCTCAAATTCTTTATGGCGCCAATGGTCCATTGGCCTGAAGTGATGGTTAGTTTCGACACCGAGGATAAGGTTCTTTTCAGTGCTGACGCTTTCGGTAAGTTCGGAGCCCTCTCCAAATGTGGATTCTTCTCTGATGAGGATGAGGACTGGGCATGCGAAGGCCGTCGCTATTATTTCAATATCTGTGGTAAATATGGTCAGCCGGTCCAGATGCTTCTGAAAAAGGTCGGCCCCTTGGCGCCTGAGGTGATTGCTCCTCTGCACGGGCCGATTCTTCGCGGTGACTTAAGTCATTTCCTTAGTCTCTACAATACATGGAGTTCCTATGGAGTAGAGACGGAAGGTGTTTTTATCGCTTATGCATCAATTCACGGCGGCACAGCAGCTGTCGCGGAGAAACTCTCTGAATTGCTGAAAGCCAAAGGGGCTCCCAAGGTTGCCGTTGCAGATCTTTCAAGGGATGATATGGCAGAGGCGGTCGAGGATGCTTTCCGCTATGGAAAGATGGTCGTCGCTGCTGCATCTTACGATGGGGGACTTTTCACTCCCGCATTTAATTTCCTCCATACTCTTCAAATGAAGGCCTATCAGAAAAAGACGGTAGCCCTTATTGAAAACGGCTCATGGGCGCCTTCTGCAGGAAGGGTGATGAAAGAGATGTTCGCCGCGATGAAAGACATTACTATCATAGACCCGATGGTCACTATCCGCTCGAGGATGAAAGAAAGTGATATTCCTCTTCTTGATTCTCTCGCAGATGAGATTCTCAAATAAGAAAGCTATACATAGACAAAGAGGCCGTATTTTGAAATACGGCCTCTTGCGTTTATGTTGATTCAGAATTACTTCTGAGCTTTACCTTGGTTGGCAACAGCGTTCATCTTGGCTGCGATTGCCTCCTGATCGCCAAGGAAGTAGTCCTTGAGGAGATTACCCTCATCGTCGAACTCAAAGACGTAAGGAACTGCTGTCGGAAGGTTGAGAGAGACTATATCCTCATCGGAGATGTTCTTCAGATACTTGATAACTCCGCGGAGAGAGTTCCCGTGGGCAACAACAATGATATTGTCCATAGTCTTGATGCCGGGGAAGATAACTTCCTGCCAGTAGGGAACAGCACGTGCGATTGCATCCTTGAGGGACTCGGTGCGAGGAAGGTCACTGTCAGCGACACCTGCATAACGGGGATCGAACTTAGGATTGCGAGGATCGTCCTCTTCGAGAGGAAGGGGAGCGACATCGTAACTACGACGCCAGATCTTGACCTGTGCATCACCGTATTTGACAGCTGTTTCTGCTTTGTTGAGACCCTGGAGATTGCCATAGTGCTTCTCGTTGAGTTTCCAGCTTTTTTCTACCGGAATCCAGTCGAGATCCATATTGTCGAGAATGTTATTGAGGGTCTTGACAGCTCTCTTGAGATAAGAGGTATATGCTTTCTCAAAAGTAAAGCCTTCTGCCTTAAGGAGCTTACCGGCCTCTTTGGCCTCATTCTCGCCCTTGGGGGTCAGATCGACGTCTGTCCAGCCGGTGAAACGGTTTTCTAGATTCCAGGCGCTTTCGCCGTGTCTAACGAGTACAATTCTTTTCATTATTAATTGAGATTTATAATTTGTCCAACTTAATGCGGACGCAAAATTACTCATTTTTGCCGAATAATCGCAATTAATTCTTAAATTTACGGCATTGTACAAGAAAGATGAAAAAAGTAGCAATCATAGCAATCTTTGCCGCATGTATGATATCCTGCAATTCCAACAGGTATGCATACGTTGATGTGGCATCCTCAGAAAGGACGGCTGAAGAGCTCGAGAACGGATTCAGGAATGTCCCGGATTCTATCAAGGACGGGAGAACTGCTTTTCTGATGTCACAAGGGATTCCGGTTGCAGATATTCTTTTCTACAAAGGACGTCTCAATAATCCTACTCTTCCCGCTGTCCCGTATGGTTATGACTATGAATATATTACTGAGGATCAGCTCATCAATGATTTGGAAGTCGGGTACGGAAGATTATATACAAAGTCCGGAATTAACGCGCGGGTGCTTGTTATTCTGGATAAGGATGTCACCGTCGCAGAAATGACCAAGATTGCACGTCTGGCGCAAAATGGTGCCTTGATCGGTGGTGTCCGGCCGACAAGATGCCTAGACTCTGCCGACAGTCTTGTGTTCAAACGCAATGTGGAAAAGGTCTGGCAGAATGGGAACGTCATGTCGGGAAAGACCTTGGAATCTATCCTCAGGGCTGCAAGAGTGCCTCAAGACGAAAAGACGAGTACAGACTCTCTTATTTTTTCTCACAGACACCTTCCGGATGCAGAAATCTATCGAATATGCAACCCGACTTCGAGGAATGAGCGGATCAGAGTGAAATTCAGGGTCACCGGTAGAAGGCCTATGCTTTGGAATCCGGATACTGGAGCGATCGAGCCTCTGTCGTATAATATCAAGAAAAAAGGGACCAGAGTACGCTTCAACATTGTTCCAAATGACGATATATTCATCGTCTTCGGCCCCTATGCAGATAAAAAGAAAATGAAAATAAAATGAGACGGATCCTGGCGTTATTCCTCTCTGCAGCAATATTTACCAATTTGAAAGCGCAAGATACGCTTTCAGTACTTCCTCCCGTTAACCCTGATGAGAGTTTCAAGGTTACAAAGATGATTGCTCCTGCTGCATTGATGTCTGTCGGGGCTTTCGGTGCGGGAAATCCTTGGTGGAAAGAGAATATAAATGAACCGATAAAAGAATATGCCGCCGACCTACGAAACGGAGCATATTTCCATGCCGATGATTATATTCAGTACATACCGGCGGCCGCTTTCTTCGGAATCGCCCTTTTGCAGGAGCCAAAGCACGAAATAAGGGAGATTGTCGCCCTTGAAGCCACCTCCTGGATTGTTATGGGCGCCCTTGTAAACACTATAAAATACACTGTGAAAGAGATGAGGCCGGACGGATCCAAGCGGAATTCATTCCCATCCGGCCATACGGCTACTGCGATTATGGGAGCAGAACTCGTCCGTCTTGAATATGGACCATGGTGGGGAGCCGGCGCTTATGCAATTGCATTGGGTGTTGCCGGGCTCAGGGTTTACAACGAAAGGCACTGGTCGAATGACCTTCTCGGGGGAGCGGCAATCGGAATCCTCAGTGCCAATGCCGCTTACTGGCTATTGCCTCTGGAAAGGAAGATTCTGGGATGGGACAAAGAGTCTCCGAGGGCCACAATAGCTCCCTCAGTCACTTCAATAGAATCGGGTGCGGCAGCATACGGCGTATCACTTTCTCTTGCTTTCTGATGCAAGATTTCGCCGTAAAAGAATTTCCTCATATATGAAAAGAATCTTAACTATTTTTATACTGTCATTTGCCGCCACGATTCAGGGATTTGCGCAGAAAGGAGGCAGCGCTACGGTCAGCGGCTATATTACTGACGAATCTACAGGAGAAACCCTCATAGGAGCCGGAGCCCTTGTTAGGTCAGGAGCTAAAAGCGGGACCGGGGCGGTGACAAATGTCTATGGCTATTATACACTGACAATCCCAAGAGGCGACGTGTCACTCCAATTCAGCTATGTCGGTTTTACGGATGAGACCCGCTCTTTCCGACTACGCTCGGATACTACAATAAACATCACTCTTACGCCATCATCTGTTCTAAAAGAATCCATGGTGGTGGCTCAGAAAGATGCGGGTATCCAGTCAACATATCTTGGTGCTATGGATGTTCCCCTTGCCCATATCCGGAATACTCCCGTCCTGCTAGGAGAGGCCGATGTGCTCAAGGCTCTCCAGATGATGCCAGGCGTTCAAGGAGGAAACGAAGGATTTACAGGTCTTTACGTGCGCGGAGGCGGTCCTGACGAGAATCTCATTCTCCTTGACGGCGTACCGATCTACAATGTCGACCACATGCTTGGACTCTTCTCTATTTTCCAGCCTGAAGCAGTAAAAAAGGTGACACTCTACAAAGGATCGTTTCCCGCCCGCTACGGTGGCAGGGTGAGCAGCATTGTTGACATCAGGACAAACGACGGTAATCTCAAAGAGACACACGGAAGTGTCAGCATAGGGGTCGTGAGCGATAAATTCCACCTTGAAGGTCCGATAATCAAAGACAAGCTCAGTTATTCCATAAGTGCCAGGGGCATGCACACAGCACTCTGGGACCCTTTTATCAGGCTTGCCCTCAAGAATCAGAATGTATATGGCAACTATTTCTTCTATGATCTCACCGGAAAATTATCATGGAGACTTAGTGACAAGGACAGGTTCTTTCTCGGAGCATACAGCGGAAGGGATCGGCTTGGAGTGAAAGAAGAGGACGAAGGGGAGTACAAACTAGGGATAGATGAAGATGCGGTGACATATCATTCTTTTGACCGCGCCAAAGTCGGCCTTTCCTGGGGTAATGACGTTGTCTCGCTTCGATGGAACCATATTTTCTCACAAAAACTCTTTGCCAACACAACTGTTGCGTTCAACAAGTATCGGATGAATATGAGTTCTCTTTCAACGGAGGAGACCAGGAAAGCTGACATGACGGAGCGTTATGAATACGATATAAAATATAACTCCGGCATACGCGACTGGAGCGGTAAGCTCGATTTCGACTATGTCCCGACTCCCCAGCATCTGATAAAATTCGGAGCTGAATATGTGTTCCATACATTCATCCCCGAGACTGTCTCACTCATCACCGCCACCATGGAATATGGAGAAGAACCGGTCAATAGCAAGATGGATCTGTCTAATACCGATTCTTATACCGGCCATGACTTTTCTGTCTATGCCGAAGATGATTTCTCGATTGGAGACCATCTCACTGTCAATCCCGGAATACATGCTACCTTATTCTCAACAGATGGAAAGAACTATTTCAGTGTTCAACCCAGAGTATCGGCCAAATTATCCTTTGACCCCGGAATATCGCTAAAGGCCGGTTATGCCAGGATGGCCCAGTATGTCCATCTTCTAAGTTCAGCTCAAATTTCCCTTCCGATTGATCTATGGGTTCCAATTACAAAGAATATTCGCCCCGTAACGTCGGATCAATTCTCTGCCGGAATATACTATGACGGTCTGAAAGGATGGGAATTCTCGATTGAAGGCTATCTTAAGTACATGAACAATATCCTCGAATATAAGGATGCTTCCATAGTTATCGCTACTAGCGGAAATTGGGAGGAAAAGGTTGAAATGGGGCAGGGAAGAGCCCGAGGGATTGAGTTCTTTGCTCAGAAGACATCTGGTAAAGCTACCGGATGGGTCGCATATACCCTTGCAAAATCTGATAGAAGATTCCCGGACGGGAGTATAAACCTTGGAGAATGGTTCCCATATAAATATGACAGAAGGCACAATATCAATATCTGTCTCAATTATGAGATAAGCAAGCACTTTGACCTTAATGCGACATGGTCTTACATGAGCGGAATTGCCACCACTCTTCCTCTCCAAAAGACTTCTGTACTCACTCCGGAAGGGGCATCTTATACGGCCGATTATGTGGTCAACAGGAACAACTACCGCCTCCCTTCAAGCCATAGGCTCAATGTAGGAATGAATTTCCATAGGAGCAAAAAACATGGTGAGAGCATCTGGAATCTCAGCGTGTACAATGTCTATAACCGTATGAACCCCAACTTTGTTTTTCTCGGTTACGACACGAGAAAAAATGAGTCCACCGGCCAATATGAGACTGTTCTTGTGATGGATAAATACACAATTCTTCCGATAATTCCTTCTATCTCATATACAAGAAAATTCTAGAAAGACTATGAAAATCAGATTGTTCCCATTATTGATCGCGGCATTTGCAGCCTTCCTCTCTTGTGAAAACGAGATAGTCATCGGCGTCGACGAGGTCGACCCGTATATTATCATGAATGCTCAGCTTCATACGGATGACTCGACGCATTCAATTATTCTTACGATCGGACGTCGGGACGGCACTGACCCTTGCAGCGGAGCCGATGTAAAAGTCTTCCTGAATGATAATCCTGCGATCAGGGCCGTTGAAGTCGAAATGGAAGAAATGTATGAGAAATCAGTGTATATGTTCGACGCCGAGATTCGCCCGGGGGACAGGGTGAGGATCGAGGCACGGGTAGGCTCCATGCTTGCCAAAGCCGATGTAACAGCGCCAGAAGCACCTGTCATAGAGGATGTTGACTTTTCCATGAAAGAAAACCCTGCGGCTGAGGACCCGGATAATAGACGCTATTATGCTCTCAAAACTAAGATAAAGGATCTTCAGGGGAAGTCATATTACCGTTGCAAGATAGGAGCGGAATATGAGGCTGTGACAGATACTTCATCCAGGATGCTCTACACCGATATTAATCTTCTCGACCCTTCGGCAGAGCCTTTACTTACCGCTGGATGGGCATCCGGAGACGAGGATTTTAATCTCAGTAACATTTTTTCTCCAGAGAATTCATACTCTATTTTCACTGACGACTCATTCGAAGATGGGGAGTATACTCTCAATCTGAGAGCACCTGTAGTGTGGGTTAATTCTCCGTGGTTTAACGACCCCGATTATGTTATCTCCGATTCGGTCTTGATGAAGCCTACGGCCGTCATAAAGTTCTATTCAATGTCTTTCCTTCAGTATCGCTATATTATCTCACTCTATAACTATGATCTATTCGGATACGAGGTATCTATAATAGCGGAACCCGTGTCTCTCCCTTCCAATGTCGAGGGAGGACTCGGGTTCGTAAGCGTGGAATCTTATAGCGAGTATAAAGTTCCTCTGCCTGAATTTGAATTAGGCGGTCGTTATTATTAATTCTTTTTGCTTACAGCCTGGCCGATAAGGTAGCAAACTGCGGCCACTGCCATTCCGTTGATGGCAGGGAAACCCCAATGGACGAGATTGGCTACAACTGCGCCAAAGACAACTCCTGCAACAGCCCACCAATCTACAGTCTTTTCGGGAAGAGAAGAATCAAGATACTGCTTCCTGTGAGTGAAGTAACTGATTATTAGAATGATACCGATAGGAGGCAGGGTGCAGTTGAGAACATTCAGCCAGCCGCAGAAATTCCAGTAAAGCCAAACGGCAGCAACAGTTCCGATAAGTCCGGAGAGGAGGACCATTTTTTTCTTGTCCGCTCCGAATATGTTCGAAAGTCCAAGACCTGCAGTATAGAGAGCATTATCATTTGTGGTCCAGATATTCAGGCCAAGGACGAGGACTGCGACATAGAAAAGATTGAGGTTGAGCATGACCTCGAAAATATCATTTCCCCCAACATAAATGCTAGAAACGGCTCCAAAGAGGAACATGAGGCTATTTCCGATGAAGAAAGCGATAACCGTAACAATTAGACCGATTTTTCCATTCTTCGCGAAGCGAGTGAAGTTTGGTGTCGCCGTTCCTCCCGAGACGAAGCTTCCGATAACAAGACCGGCGCCGGCAATAACTCCAAGATCTTTTGCTCCTTTGGAGAACTGCTCTACAAGACCGAGATCGCCGCGATTGATTGCCATTATCATGGCGATTGTTCCGAGGATGGCAACTGCAGGAACAGCAATATAACTGACTATGGTAAGACTCTTGATTCCGAAATATGCACTGGCTGTCATAAGGATACCGGCGATGGCTACAAGCAGATATCCCTGCCAAGGCATGCCGTCCGGAGTGACTTCAAGTCCCATCAGTTCTTTTGCAACGGGGATTGCAAACATGGCGAGACCAACACCGAACCACCCGATCTGGGTGAAACTGATCATTGCACTTGGAAGGTAACTGCCTTTCTTTCCAAAACTTCCATGCGCGAGCATGTCGAGAGAAAGACCGCTCTCAGCTCCGATGTAACCGAGAGTTCCAGTGTAAGCGGCCAGGATAAGTCCTCCAAGAAGAAGGGCCCATACAAAGCCCCACCAGTCAAGACCTGCGGCGAGTTGCTGCCCGACCCACATGCTCGCTGAGAAGAAAGTGAATCCGAGCATGATCATAAACATGCTGAGTGTCGATTTGCGACCGAGACGGTCTACCGGTCTTCCGGTGTAGTCTGCATCATTCGTTTTCATACTGTTTTTTGATTAAATTGATACTGTTGATTCTTCTTTCAGCTAAAGGCCCAAGGTCAGGAACCGCAGCGAAAACTCTCTGCTCCTTTTCCCACAAGGGTTTTGTTACTTCTTCTGGAAGCTCTTGTAAATGAGTTATTTGCCTCCAAGTGTCAAAGGATACAGGCCACTTGTATCCAAGCTTTTCATCACGCAAGGCGACTGCGTCGATAATATCGGCGCGATCTTTAATTCCTTCCCAATACTCGAGCACCTCATCAAAATGATCCGGAATATTATATCTTCTCGCCCCTCCGTCGTAGATTATGCATTTTTCATAAATGGCATCCGGGTGGTCTGCGATAAAACTTCTGAACTCAGGACTCACTGCACCTGAATTCCAGCCAAAATCAATATCCGGGACATTGATTCCACTTACGCCTTTATCTTCATAGACAGTGAAAACACCTTCAATGAAAAAACATTCAAACCCTTCAAAACCGGGGAATAGGAGTTTGAATTCTTCTGTGAGTTTCTCCATCAGAGTTATTGCCTTGGAACCTCCGATAGTAAAGAAAATGACTTTTCGGATACTTCCACCGCCTTTGTGGAAAGCATCTGCAACATGTTTTATGCAGTGCCTAAGGGTCTCTCCGCTGGCAATTATATCTCCGATAGCAATAATCCTGTCTTTTGTGGGACGAATTTGATCATATTTAATCTCAAGTCCGGTAATTACGTGGTCCTTGATTATTCTCTCGCACGAGACAAAGTGCATATCCCTGACCCTTATTCCGACCTTAGACGCGGCTTCCTCGAGAGGATAGTTAAGACCTCCACGAAGGATAGTCAGAATATCAATATCGCCGCTCTTGCCTGAAGGGAAAAGGTGGCGTAGAGCGGCGATAGTTTCATCGAGAAGAGCTGTGTAACAGGGGAAACCGACTGTTTCAGGGGAAGAAAGGAGTTTGCGGCTCCCCGGACCGCTCAAAACGAAATACCTATTGAGAAGTCCTTGGGACTCCAGCGAATAAATGTTCGTACTTTCGTACAAGCCGACATTGCGAAGGCTTGCAGAATCGAGTATAGTGGACATAAAAAAAACCCGATTAGATGTAACCGGGTTACAAAGATAATCCAATTTTTTATTTTTCCCACATTTTTTTCAATTCTTGGAAAGAATCTTCTGACTTTGCTCTTTTATCTTGTCAAGGGCTTTTCTCAGAGGCTTGTCGCTCCGAAGACGGAAATATGCAATCAGATGCTTCCAGTCATTGATATACTCATAGAACACTGTCGGTGCGGCAAGTGAGCCTATGATTATCAGAGGACATACCCACCAAGGAAGGAAGATAAGCGAAACAAGAGAAAGGTTTATCTGAATCGGAACATTGATAATATAAAGGGCTACGTGCCGGATAGAATTGATAAAGGTCTTGTCTTTAAGTTTCGGCTTAATTATCCCGATTAAGATTAGCGCGGGGATTAGGAGAATAGAGAAAAGAGCGACCAGGGGGAAAATGAGAACAAGGATGGCGGCTTTCCCAATTCCTTCCAGTGGAGTTCGTTTCGAAGTCGAAGCTTTGAGACTGATTCCGCGCTGCTCTCTTTTCTTTGCAATCTTTTCCGCCCACTCTATAAGATCGGGATTTCGTTTTATCATCATCGAAGCAGCGTGCTGCATCCACCTCATCCTGCCATACAGAGAGTTTACCTTATGGTCGGAATAGCCGAGATTCATCAGCTCCCATAGACCAGTATATCTTTCGTCATCCGGGAGATAAATGATAGTATCTTTCATCCTCTCTTCGAGAGTCAGGAGTATCTTGTGATATATTTCATTCTCGGTTTCACCCTTATGCTCCGATAGGAAATCCTGGAGTTTAATGGGCTCGGCAATATTTACTAGAAGAGTCGAACGGTATTCGAAATAATCTCCATACTCCAGTCCGATTGGCACGATATAGACCGGCATCTTGTCCCCGACCCTGTCGATAACGCCCATTGCAATGCGTGCAATGCCCTTTTTCAGTGGGAGAAGACTGTGTTTTGGACGATGGGCACCTTCAGGAAGAATGCAGAAAGGGACACCGTCACAAATGGCGGAGATACTTTCCTCAATAGTGTCTCCGTTGTTCAGAAGAGCTTCTTTTCCGTCACGAATCCTGCTGATTGGCAGAATCTTTATGAAGCGGAGAAACTTTGCAAGCCTTGGCTTTTTAAAGATATCAGCGCGGGCAACAAAGACTTTTGGATCATTATTGATAGAAAGGACGGCAAGAGCGTCCATCAGAGTGTTGCAATGGTTTGGAGCAAGAATAATTGCTCCGTCGGTCGGGAAATTAGAAAGGCCGCGATACTCGAGCTTGTTGAAAGCCCAGTGAAAGGTCATGTTTTCGTAGCGGAGTAAAAACTCGTAGAGTCTGTCTCTGTCTTGAATCCTAGCCATTGTAGAGTTTCTTTAGAATTGGAAGTTTCCATCCTTCGGGAAGAATGCGTACGATAAAACCGATAGCCTTATAGTCGAGGCGTGGAATAACCCTGACTTTCATTTTGGAACGCTGCAATTGCCTAAGGATTGCCTTTCCTATTACCAAAGGCTCCATTCCGGTAGTCTCATCCTTTTCAATCTTGGCGAGATTGTGCTTCATTTCTTCTTTGTACGGGCAGTCTTCTTCCTGGGAATATGCCGTAAACTTTCTTGCGGCAGTGAATCCTGTCTTGACATCACCTGGAAGAACACTGCAGCACTGAATTCCCGTCCCCTTAAGCTCCATAGAGAGACTCTCGGAAAGAGAAAGCATTGCGGCTTTTACGGAAGAGTAGAAGCCCTGGAAGGGGAGTTGCAGTATAGCCATTACGGAAGTCACCGTAATAATCCTTCCAAAACCTTGTTTCCTGAATATCGGCAGGCAGGCTTCGATACACTTTAAAGCGCCGAAATAGCAAGTTTCGAACTGGAAGCGGGCTTCTTCCTCAGTTGTGCCCTCGACGGGGCCGTAGATGCCGTTCCCCGCGTTGCAAACAAGAGCATCGAGGTGGCCTTCATTTTTAAGAACCGTCTCGACAGCGTCTTTTACAGAAAGGGCGTCATTGACATCGAGTCGTATAGGTATGATCCCATCTGCAGGATCTCCTGCGGTCCCTCGTCTGGAACCGGAATAGACTTTCATCCCGTTTTCGGCGAGAAGCTTCGCCGTAGCGGCCCCGATGCCGCTGCTCCCGCCTGTCAGGAGCACAACTTTTACTTTATTCATAAATCAAGTTCGCTTCTTGGTATGAACGATTCTGGAACAGGCATATCATAGACCTTCGAACGGAGGAAAGCCTTGAATTCCTGAAGGTCAGTATATTGTTTCTGCTCTTCAACGCTGATAACCTCGCCAATGCCAACTCTTACGGGTTTGCCTTTCTTGTTAGTAACCTCATGACAGAGTCTGAGAAGACGTACTCTGAAATCTATCAGGCCAAGAATATAATAGAATAATGAATTGCGATCGAAAAAGCGGACTGGAACAATAGGGACTCCAGCCTTCATTATCAGCTTGATTGCTGCATCCTGCCACTCCCTGTCGCGGATAATCCATCCCTCCTTCGGCGTAAGATCCGATACTGCTCCGGATGGAAAGAGGCACAGGGGGGCTCCGCTTCTTACAGTAATAAGGGCTTCTTTTACACCATTGATTGACTCCGAAGTAGCTGCTTTGCGCTCATCTCCTGTCGGATCCACAGAGATGAAAGAAGGAGCAAGGCAGCGTATAAGCATCAGAAGCTTGTTGACCATGACCTTTAATCCTGGTCTCTTATGGCCTATCATATCGACCAGAACAATACCGTCAATATGGCCGTATGCATGATTGCTGATGGTAATGAATGCACCTTCGGGAAGGTGTTCAAGTCGCTCCGGATGACCGACGAGGTAGTCTATCCCTACATAGTCAAGAATACCTTTAGCCGCGTCCGGCCCGAATTCAATGCCTGCATCTTCGACACTCTGGTGGATTCTATTGATTTTATCAACACCTGTGAACCGCATTAGACCTTTTAAAAAAGCGTTCCCCACTTTTCCGCGGAAAAGCGGGGATAATTTCTCAAGGTCTTTGACGGTAATTACTCCCATTTATTCATCTTTTTTGAGAGGATCGATCTTGGCAAAATATCTGGCATCCTTTATAACACTCACGAAGAACATCATGAAAATGATGAGGCCTATTGCAAGTCCGATAAAGTCGAATATCCCAAGTCGCATTGTTGTCCCTAGAAGGGTCACCTCGGTGAAAATCTCGCTCAAAGGTTTGATGAATATGAATAGAGTATTGACGATTACGACGATTATCCTGAACTCAGTTGGCCCCAAACCTGCATAAGTAAGCTTGAACTCATTTTTGAGGTGGGCTGCTATATAGACATATACCGACAGTAGCAAGTATGTCACAAGTACAAAGAGGGATGTTGTAATATTCAGAAGCGGGGAAAGACCTACACCGATGAACATTATAGTCTCATTCAGGCAGTCTACTGTATGGTCCAGGAAGAAACCGTACAGTGGCCTTTGCTTATTCCGTACACGGGCAAGAGAGCCGTCAAGAGAATCGCCAAACCAGTTTACGAGAAAACCGAACGAGGCAAGCCAAAGCCAATTGAGATTATAATTCGAAAGAGCGTAGCCGACAGCAATGATAATGGCCCCAAGGGTGCCGACGAAAGTAAGCATATCGGAAGTCACCCATTTGGGCATTTTCCCTGCGAGATAGACCAAAAGCTTTCTTTCTGGTCCGTTTAATATTGATGTCAATATTCTTTGAGACTGTTTCCTTTCTTCCATCAAAAATAGTGTTTTAGTAACTTGACTGGCACAAATTTAATCTAATTTTTGATAATATAATGTAATCTGCCGATAAAACGGATTGATTTTTGGCTATTAATGTGTACTTTTTGGGAACTATTATCCAACCCATCTGTCGAGAGTATCGGCTATATCTTCCCAAACAGTTTCTTTACCGATCTCGTTGTGGATTTCGTGCCTCATCTTAGGATAGACCTTGCTGGTAACAGAAGAGTAACCGACTGATCGGAAGAAACTTACCGCCTTGGAAAAGTTATTAATCCCGTCAATGCATGGATCCTCCGACCCGGCAATGAAAAGAACTGGCAGCGAGTGGTTCCTCACCAGCCATCCTTTATTGGAATAAACATCCTCCAAAAGGTTAAACAGGGCAGTATAGCCGTTGACTGTAAAGGGAAAACCGCAAAGGGGATCCCTGTTATAGGCGTCAACAACAGCCGGATCAGAGCAAATCCAGGCATTTGGGGCCTCTTTCCGGTATTTCTTGCCATAGGCACCGGTTGTGAGCTTGGTTAATAGGGAACTGCGGAATCTACTGCCTTTGAAAAGTTTGATGCACGAGGCGATGAATTTACCCGTCCCTACGAGAGGATTCGCACTAGGCGAGCCGCATACTATAAGTCCATGGATATCGTTGTCAAAAGTCTTGCAATAGCTTCTGACAATAAGAGAGCCCATGCTATGACCAAAGAGGAAAAGAGGAATGTCTTTATACTCTTTCTGAATCCACTCTGTCACATCGTGTTCATCATGGACAAGACCCTTCCAGCCTCCCTTTCCCATATATCCTAAATCATCGGGAGTCGAGACTGATTGTCCATGCCCCCTCAAGTCGTTGATGACACAGACATAACCCCGGTCTGAAAGATAATTCATAAGAGGAATGTATCTCTCTTTATGTTCGGCCATTCCATGGACTATTTGAAGAACTGCTTTAGGTGCCGATGATGGCTCTGTCACTAGGGTGGAAAGGGATATTGAATCGCTTGAGGAGGGTATGATAAGTTCTTTCATTATCTGATTTTTTTATTGAAAACTTCGGGTAGGGGGGAAATGCATCGAACAGTCTTTCCGGTGTATGGATGATGGAGGACCAGAGTGGAAGAATGAAGGGCAAGCCTTTCGAAAGGATCCCAGTAGGCTCCATATTTTCCGTCTCCAGCTATCGGATGTCCTATGAATTCTGCCTGAGAGCGAAGTACATCGGGGCGGCGGGAACGGGTACCGATAGAGACAACTGTAAAAAGGACTTTTCCCTCTTTGGACTTTCTTACATAATCAATTGTTTTATAGAAACTTACCTCGCGTTTAGACTCTTTTATCTCATCTGTTGGATAAGAAACCAGCTTTCTTGCCTTCTCGTCCGGGACGATCCATGTTTCAATAGTTCCGGAAGAAGGATATACTTCGCCTTCCAGATAAGCAGTGAATGAATGCTCTTCAATGAGGGTATCCCATTTACTTTGAAGGAGGTCCTTTGTCCTCTCATCCTTTGCAAAGATGATCAGTCCGGAAGCACCCCTTTCCATGCGATGAACAAGCCATGCTTTCTTTGTAGTCCTGTCGACTTCACGGCCGCTTAGAATATCCTCTTTTCTGTTGGCTTTTGTGACCATACGGACATACTGCTGTACAAGTGAATACAGAGTAGTCTCGACTTTCTCTCCGACAGGAGCGGTGACAAGGAGAGAGGATGGTTTGTCTACAACGAGCAACTTTTCGTCTTCGTAAATGACTTTCACTCCGGCAGCTTCGAGAGAATTAGTGGCGGTGGCTGCCGATTCTCGTGCGATCGATATGCCTTTTTTCAGTATGAGAAGGGTATCTCCTACGAAAAGAGGCTGGTCGAATGCCGTAATTTGGCGGTCGTTAACAAGGACTCTACCTTTGGAAAGCATTTGTTTGACACCAGTTTTGCTCTGATCAGGAAAGAGTTCGAAGAGATATTTTAAAAGGGGTGAGTCGTGTTTCACCTTAAATTGTTGTCCGGACGAGTTTTGCATCGAAGTAAGATTTATATCTTACAAAGTAAAGAAAAAATGGCGAAAGAATAAAATTTGGAGGCCTTATAATAGAAAAAAATGGTCTTGCAGGTTGTTTCTTTGCATTTATTTACATATATTTGCGTTTTAGAACTGAGTCCATGGATAATTATTCTTTAGATTCTGATAAGATTTATTTCTCAGAAGATTATCTCACGTTGGATACGGATGAAGGTCCTAAGACACTCCGAATAGGAGAGTGGCTTAACACGGATCCTGTCCGCATCCATAAGATGATTATCCGTGAAAAGGTCCTTCAGGTAGATCAGCTTGAAGTTTTCAATCCACTTGTTTCCAAGCTAAGGCGTGCGGATTTATCTTACTATAAACGCATTATGGGCCTTAAGGTAATGATAGATTTCCCGGGATATACATCGGATATCGAGGCTAAAATCCCTTATGACACCGATCCTGTCGGGTTCTATAAATGGTGGAGAAAAGGAAAGCACGAACACCTTGTCTATCTTTCGCCCGTCTACCAGTTTAAGCTCTTCCAGAAAGTAGCGGTGATGGAGCCGAAGATCATGCTGAAAAAAGATCTGGATTTCCTTAAAACCTTCTGATAATGACTCTTGAACAGATCATCGGAGTCGACACCGCACCTCATCTTGAATCTATTAATGATGACGAGTGGGATGCCGACTACAATTGTAGTTATTCCTCTGACGGAGAGAGGCTTCTTGATGCCGAGAACTATCCCGGGGAAGTGGTCGTAAGGGATGGCTGCCGCATTATCTGTGACGAAGTGTTTTCGTTTCAGGATTATATGGCCGAGAATGACCATTTCTCTGAGCCGGTTCCTGAGGAAGAAAGAGTTGCATATCTTGACAAGATTAAACTTCCCGAATCTCTTACCCATATCGGTAAAATGGCATTTCTCGAATGCGGCTGGCTATTGGGGCTGAGACTTCCAAAGAATCTTCTGGTAATAGGCGACATGGCTTTCAAAGACTGCTGGCAGCTTCAGACTCTTGGGATGCCGGGGTCTCTTTTAAGCATTGGAGAAAGAGCCTTTGAAGACTGTTTTTCTCTATACCATGTGAGGCTCAACAAAGGATTGAAGCGAATAGGGGAGAGGGCTTTCAACTGCTGCGAAGAACTGGAGGATATCGTCCTCCCTCGCGGTCTCGAATATTTGGGGAAAGAGGTTTTTAGAGGCTGTACCAGTCTGGAAAAAATAATTATCGAAAAAGGGACGTGGACGAAGTTTAAAAGCATGATTCCGCATAATCTTCACAAAATAGTCGAGGAATCTTAAAATAATTTTTTTCATAATTTGTATAATTATAATTAATTTTTCTTAACTTTGGGAGCATAAGCGAAATCATTAACACTTAACACATAATTGATTATGACCTACAAGATTATCGACATCCAGGGCATCGGCCCCGTCTATGCAGAGAAACTTATTGCTGCAGGAATTGAAACCGTAGACCAGCTTCTTGAGAAGGGTGCGTCTGCAAAGGGACGCGCTGCTCTTGAGGAGGCTACAGGCATCGACCATGGCCGCATTCTCACATGGGTAAATCACGCAGACCTCTTCCGTATCAAGGGAGTTGGCCCTCAGTTCTCTGAGCTTTTGGAGGCTTCCGGAGTTGACACCGTCAAGGAACTTCGCAACCGCAACGCTGCAAACCTTGCAGCCAAGATGCTCGAAGTCAACGAGGAGAAACACCTTACCAGAAGGGTTCCTGTAGAGGCAGAAGTCCAGAAGTATATCGATGCTGCCAAGGCTCTTGAGCCGGTAGTTACCTATTAATCAGTAGATTCTGAATCATCAGAAGCCGGTCTCCGATAGGGGGCCGGCTTTTTTATGCTTTTTTCAGAGGGAATTCCTTCGGAATCCGGATAATATTTGTTAAATTTGAGGGATATGTTTGTAAGGACCCTCATAGCTGATTTTTCTCATGTCTACACTGACATGGGCTTTATCGATAAGCTTAAAAAAGAGGGGTGCTCATTGGAAGTAGTCGACCTGTCATCCGTAGAAGGGACTACATGTTACTGCTCTCCTAACGCCGAAGACAGAATACGCGAACAATTGGCACCTTTTTCGGATTTTCCTATCCGATGGATTGACAGCGGCGACTACCATTACATGACTAAAATCCTCTCTGAGAGCGTCTTGGAGCCGTTTGATCTTCTTCTCCTTGACCACCATCCCGATGATCAGGAGCCGGAATTCGAAGGGGTTCTCAGCTGCGGGAGTTGGGTGAATACAATAAAAATGGAGAGCCCGTCTCTTGGAGAGGTCATCACTATAGGCCCGGCCCCTCGAAGCGGCCTCTCGGATAGGTCGTTTGGGAATCTTTATATCTCACTCGATAAAGACATCATGTCCCGGAAATGGGCCAGGACTGACTGGAGCCAGGGGGAATTCACGTTGGACGAGGTCCTTGCTATAATCAGTACTGCTATAGACAGAGCTGAGAATATTCTCGCTATAGATATTTGCGGAGAGCTCTCCGTCCCGCACGGAGCGACACCTGAAGATATGAGAATAAACTTGGAAACCAATCTCCGCATACAACATTTTCTTTCTGAAAAATTGACAAATAGACAATAATATGAAATCACGAAACTTCTTGAAGACAGTTTTCTTTCCTCTCATAGTCGCAACCGCGATTGTTTCTTCATGCGGCTCGCCTAAAGGAAATGAAGGCCCAGTCGATCTCTCACCTTATCTCGGCAGTGACGGACTCTATTCTTTCACCGTAAAAAATATTCTCTTTAGTTTGACTCCAGTCTCGGGAGGAACATTCTCAATGGGAGAGACTTTCGAGCAGGGAGTGAAGAAGAATCCTGATATCCATCAGGTTATACTCGACGGATTTGCTATTGGCACTGCAGAAGTCACTCAAGAGCTTTGGAAAGCCGTGATGGGCAGTAACCCGAGCCCGAAAGATGTACCTGGTGCGCCTGTAAGCGGAGTAACATATGAAAATGCCGTAAAATTCGTTGAAAAGCTAGCCAAGATGACAGGAGTGCCATTCCGTCTTCCAACTGAGGCTGAATGGGAGTTCGCAGCGAGAGGAGGCAATAAATCGCAACGTACCCTTTACAGTGGAGGAAACGAATTAAAGCCATCCATGGTCAATGAACTTGGTATCAAGGCTATGAGTGGAGGAGTTTGGGAATGGTGCTCAGATAAATGGACAGAGAATCTAGGAGATGAGTTGGCAATCAATCCTGTCGGTCCTTCTGAGGGAATTGAGAATGTTCTCCGCGGAGGAAGCGCGGCCGACAGCAAGGCGGAGTGCATCATTTCTTCCAGAAAAGGGCTGTCACCGAAGACAAAATCTCCGACTGCAGGTCTTCGACTGGCTGTTTCTACCGGAGAAAAATGTCCTCAGGCTATTGTCGATCTAATTGAAAAAAATATCGTACCTCGTGATCCCGTAACAGAATTAAAAGCAGAGACCTTCAAAGTCGGCGACGTCTCCTTCAGGATGCTTCCTGTCGAGGGCGGTTCGTTCATGATGGGTGCAACCCAGGAGCACGAAAGACTCGCCAAAGACGATGAGAAGCCGGTCCATAAAGTTACCCTTGACTCTTTTATGATCGGGGAGTTCGAAGTCACATGCGAGCTGTGGAAGGCTGTGATGGGATATCTTCCTCCTTATCTTCAGGGTGATGGATATCCTGTCGGGAATGTTTCGTGGTATGATGCACAGGCCTTTATAGCAAAGCTTAACGCCTTGACAGGCAGAAAGTTCCGTCTCCCGACCGAAGCAGAATGGGAATATGCCGCAAGAGGCGGGCAGAAGACAAGGGGATTTCCGTTTGCCGGAGCTATGAGGTCTGACGTTGTCGCGGTCAAAGAGACCAAAGACCTGAAGCCGGTCAAAGTCGGGACTCGTTTTCCCAATGAACTCGGCACCTATGACATGTCTGGCAACGTCTGGGAGTGGTGCCAGGACCGTTTTGCCCCTTATAGCGCCGAGGATTCCATCAATCCTGTCGGCCCCGAAAAGACTGAGTCGGGTCTTGATTACAGAGTGATGAGGGGAGGAAGTGCAGCGGCATTCTGGGACAAGTGCAGAACGGCGAACAGGAGTGAAAACAAGGCAAGTCTTTTCAAGAGTACCATAGGATTCAGACTCGCTCTTTAATTATTCTATATGTATCTGGTAAAGGCAGGAAATAACCCTTCTCAAGGGAAACAGAGGCTGACATGGTATCTTGCCATGGAGGAATATGTCGCTTCCCATATCATGGAGTTGGTGCCGCCCTCTTCCGAGGGGGTTAGAGAGGCTTTCTTTACATGGCAAGCCCCTCCGGCAGTTATTTTCGGTCGAAACCAGGTTATGGAAGCCGAAGTCAACATTCAATTCTGCTGCGACAAAGGGATTGATATTGTTAGAAGAAAGAGCGGAGGAGGTTGCGTCTATTCGGATATGGGCAATATAATGATGTCCTATATCTGCGACCAGAGCGGCGTAGAGGCTGTTTTCAATCTTTATCTTGAAAGAATAGTATCAGTACTGAGAAGCCTCGGCATCAATGCAGTTTCATCCGGCAGGAACGACATTATGGTCGATGGAAGAAAGATTTCAGGGAACGCATTTGAGATACTTCCTCATTCAAGTATTGTCCACGGCACACTTCTATTCGATGTGGACATGGATTCTCTCGAATCTGCTATTACTCCTTCCGCGGCAAAAATCAGTTCGAAGGGAGTTAGTTCGGTTCGTCAGCATATCGCCAATCTGTCCGAGTTCATTAAAGGCGCCGATGCTTCCTACATCAGGACTGCCCTTGAAAACGCACTGTGCCAGTCTTCCGTCAATCTTGAAGAAGGGGCTTTGAAAGAAATAGAAAAGATTGAAAAAAGCTATCTTGACGAAGATTTCATCAGGGGGAGGAAGCATCTTTATTCCCAAGAGAAACACTTTATAATCAAAGGGATAGGGGAGTTTCGAGTAAATATTGAAAAAGACGGTGATATTATTCGCTCATTTGGCATTACGGGGGATTACTTTTCCACGGCCGACCCGCAGGATGAGATTGAAAAACGCCTTAGGGGAGCCCGCGACGAAAAATACTCTGTCAGGGATTCATTAAGCGGCTTTGACTTAGGTGATTATATCCCCGGCCTTTCCACTGAAACTTTTATTAATGAATTATATGATTTTTAACCAATAATCGATTATGTCAGATATTCAGAACGATAAACTGCAGTTTACTTGCCTTTATGACAGACATGTTGCTCTGGGGGCCAAGATGAGCCCTTTTGCGGGTTTCATGATGCCGATTCAATATGATTCAATCACTGTGGAGCATAATGCCGTAAGGCAGAAGGCCGGTGTCTTCGACGTATCCCATATGGGTGAAATATTCATTAGCGGAAAAGATGCGGAAAAATTTGTAAATCACATCTTTACTAATGAGATTCGGGGGTTTGAGCCCGGAAAGGTCCTCTACGGGATGATGTGTTATCCGGACGGCGGTGTAGTGGATGACCTTCTCGTTTATAGGGAGAGCGAGCCTGACCACTTCCTTCTTGTTGTCAATGCCGCCAATATTGACAAGGATTTCGCATGGATAAAGGAGAATATTGAAGGTTTTGACTGCAAGGCTGTCAATGCTTCTTCTTCATGGGGACAGGTTGCCATTCAGGGGCCTGATGCGGAAAAAGTGGTTACTGATGTTCTCGGTTTCCCAAAGGCTGCCGAACTCGGTTTCTACACTTTCTACGATGACGAGTGGAAAGGCTCCAGACTTATTATCAGCCGCACCGGCTACACAGGAGAAGACGGATTCGAGCTCTACACGACAAATGAAGGTACCTGCGAAATATGGGATATCCTCATGAAGGCAGGAGTCCAGCCGTGCGGTCTCGGGTGCAGAGATACCCTCCGATTTGAAGCCGGGCTCCCTCTTTATGGAGACGAACTTAGCGACAAGATATCTCCTGTAGTTGCAGGTCTTGGAATGTTCTGCAAGCTGGATAAAGAAGAGTTCATTGGAAAGGATGCCTTAGCCGTACAGAAAGCGGAAGGGACAGAAGAAAAACTAGTCGGCATCGAGATTGAAGACAGAGCCATTCCGCGTGCTGGATATCCTGTAGAAACGGAAGACGGAAATGAAGTAGGTATAGTAACCACCGGCTACCACTCCATCTCTCTCGATAAGAGCATTTGTTTCGCCCTTGTCAAGAGGGAATACTCAGCCCTTGGGACTCCTCTTTGGATCCGGATCAGGAAGAAAGTATTCCCCGGAAAAGTCATCAAGAAGAGATTTTATCAGACAAACTATAAGAAATAATTAATAATCAATCTATTATGAGTAAAGTTATTGAAGGACTCCTCTATAGCGAGTCTCACGAATGGGTAAAAGTAGAAGGCAATATCGCCGTTATCGGAGTAAGTGATTTCGCACAGAAAGAGATGGGTGAAATCACCTATGTAGACATGCCTGATGTAGATGACGAGGTTGAGAAGGGGGAATCTTTCGGCGCTCTCGAATCAGTCAAGGCCGCCAGCGATCTCTACAGCCCTGTTTCCGGCACCGTCGTTGAGAAAAACGATGAACTTGAGGATGCTCCGGAAAAAGTCAATGAAGATGCCTACGAAGCCTGGATTATAAAGGTTGAGATGTCTGACCCTTCCGAGCTGGAGGGCCTTATGGACGCAGCATCATATAAAGCGACAACCGAGTAGATATGGATCATTTTGCATATTTTCCTCAGACAGAGGGGGATATAAAGGCAATGCTGGAGAGGATAGGAGTCAATAGCCTTGACGACCTCTATAGCGATGTGCCCGGGGAGTTCATGTTCAAAGGCGAATATGATCTCCCGGACGCTCTGTCTGAAACCGAAGTCAGGTCTTTCTTCGAAGATTTGGCCGAGAAGAATGTTCCTCTAAAGATTTTTGCCGGGGCTGGGGCCTATGACCATTATTCGCCGTCCGTCGTCCAGAATATCATCTCCCGCTCGGAGTTTCTCACAGCATATACTCCATATCAATGCGAGATTTCCCAGGGGACTTTGAGGTATATATTCGAGTACCAGAGTATAATTTGTGCTCTGACCGGAATGGATGTTTCAAATGCCTCGATGTATGACGGACCGACTGCGGCTGCTGAAGCCATGATGCTCTGCATCGCCAGCACAAAAAAGAAAACCAGGGTTCTCCTTTCAGACGGTCTTTTACCTCATGTAGTGAAGACTGTCGAGACATATGCCAAGTACCACGGTATCGAGATTGGACATGCTCCTGTAATGAATGGGCAAACTTGCATCAATTGCCTTAAGGCTGAGCTCTCCAAGGGTGACGTTGCAGGAGTTATTCTCCCTTCAATCAATCGTTTCGGTATTGTCGAGGATCACTCTGGCTTTGGCGAGGCGATACATGGAGCAAAAGCTCTCATGGTAGAATATTGCGACCCGTCCGCTCTTGCTGTTGTCAAGTCTCCCGCTGAATGGGGCGCTGACATAGCTGTCGGAGACGGGCAGCCTCTCGGCATTCCGGTATGTTTCGGTGGCCCCTATGTCGGATTCATGGCCGCAAAGAAGGATTATCTCAGAAAGCTTCCCGGCCGTATAGTCGGTCAGACTGTCGACAGGGAAGGAAAGAGGTCTTATGTCCTTACCCTCCAAGCCCGCGAGCAGCATATCCGCCGCGAAAAAGCGACTTCTAACATCTGCTCCAATCAATCACTGATGGCCCTATATGTTACAGTATACGCCTCACTTATGGGTCCAGAGGGACTGAGGAAAGTTAACGAACTCTCCTCAGCGGGAGCCCACTATCTGTATAACCGTCTTCTTTCGACCGGCAAGTTCGAGGAGGTATTCCCGAATAAGCCTTTCTTGAAAGAGTTTGTACTGAAACCACTTATCCCAATTGCTGACCTCCAGAAGAAGCTGAAAGACAATGGGTTCTTCGGAGCCCTTGCAACTGAGGAAGGATTTGTTTCATTTGCAGTGACAGAAAAGCGGACACCGGAAGAAATCGATGCCCTTGTTAAAGTTGTGGAGGAATAGGTTATGAAGTATTACGATAAACTCATATTCGAATTTTCAAAGGAAGGTAATATTGGATATTCACTTCCTCGTAACCGCTATTCCGAGACACCTTTGCTCCCTTCTTCTGTCGCAAGGGAAGCTCCTCTACCGCTTCCCGAGGTAAGCGAAGTAGATGTGGTTCGTCATTATACCAATCTTTCCCAGATGAACTTCGGCGTCGATACCGGTTTCTATCCGCTCGGCAGCTGCACTATGAAATACAATCCGAAGATTAATGAGGAGATTGCCGCAATGCCAGCTTGGAACAGTATCCATCCTCTTCAGGATGAGGATACCGTCCAGGGTGTGCTGGAAGTGTATTATAACATGGAAAAGTCTCTAGCCGCAATTACGGGCCTTTCCAAGTTCACATTCAACCCTTGCGCCGGAGCTCATGGAGAACTTACCGGACTCATGATTATGAAACGTTATCATGAGCTAAGGGGAGACTCGGCGAGAAAAAAGATCATTGTCCCCGACAGCGCTCACGGGACCAACCCGGCTTCTGCCGCAGTCTGCGGTTTTGAAGTTGTCGAGGTGAAGTCTTTGGAGAATGGAAGGATAGATGTTGCCGCGCTGGAAACACTTCTGGATGAGACTGTTGCCGGTATTATGATGACAAATCCCAATACTCTTGGTCTATTTGAAACCGAGATAAAGGAAATCGCGGCTCTCGTTCATAAGGCCGGAGGCCTTCTGTACTACGATGGAGCCAACATGAATCCGTTGATGGGCGTTGTCCGCCCTGGCGACATGGGCTTTGACATAATGCATCTTAATCTCCACAAGACTTTCTCGACTCCTCACGGCGGAGGAGGCCCTGGAAGCGGCCCGGTGGGTGTTGCAAAGCATCTTGAAGCTTGCCTGCCACTTCCTCATGTTGTTAAGGGAGAAGACGGGAAATTCCATATTGAAAAGGATAATGGTACTTCTGCCGGAAAGGTTTCCGGATTTATGGGTAATTTTGGTGTCATCCTAAGGGCATACACTTACATTTTGATGCTTGGGAAGCAGCACCTCAGGAGCGTAGGACAGCTTTCTGTCCTCGGTGCCAACTATATCAAGGAAAGCCTCAAAGACGTCTACAAATTACCTATTGAAGGCGTCTGCAAGCATGAATTCGTATTCGACGGCCTTGTCAATGACGGCGCCCGTGAAGATGTCCCCGGAGCAACCACTCTGGATGTGGCCAAGAGGCTCCTTGACTTCGGTTTCCATGCTCCTACGATATATTTCCCTCTGCTTTTCCACCAGGCGATAATGATCGAGCCGACCGAAACAGAGTCAAAAGAGACTCTCGATTCCTTCATTGAGGTTATGAGGAAAATAGCCAAAGAAGCGGCTGAGGATCCTAATATACTCCATGAGGCGCCGCACAATACGCCTGTGCGTCGTCCAGATGAGACCGCGGCGGCGCGAAATCCGATATTGAAATATCAGGATGCAATATAAATGAGTAAGAGTATAACTATCATCGGAGCAGGTCCCGGTGGATACGAGACTGCTGCAGCGGCAGCCGAAAAGGGGTTCGACGTCACTTTGATTACCGACGGACCCCTTGGCGGCACCTGCCTTAACGAAGGATGCATTCCCACAAAGTGCCTTTGCCGCAATGCCGAGGTCCTGGAAGATTTTGCTCATTCGGAAGAATATGGCATAACAGCAAGTTATTCGTTTGATTTTAAAAAGGCTGTTGAGCGAAAAGAAGCTGTAATCTCTCAGCTTAGAAGCGGGATAGAGTTTCTCCTCAAGAAAGTCAGGATAATCGAGGGAAAAGCCTCTTTTAAAGACTCTCACACTGTTTTGGTTGGGGAGGAAGATATAGAATCCGATTACATAATAATTGCAACGGGTTCTGTGTCTACCCTTTTACCGATTCCGGGTAATGACCTCGAGGGGGTAATAACATCCAAAGAGTTACTGTCGATAGATGTAATTCCAAGGAAACTCTGCATCATAGGAGCAGGCGTTATCGGACTTGAATTCGCCTCTATTTTCAATAGCTTCGGGAGTGAAGTGACTGTGCTGGAATATTGTCCGAATGTTCTTCCTCGCTTTGATATAGACCTCGCTAAAAGATTGAAACAAAGCTTGTCAAAAAAAGGCATCTCAATCATTACTTCAGCTAAAGTAGAAAGCATTGAACACTCTCCTGGAGGCCTTGAAGTCAAGTATCAGTTCAAGGATAATCGCTTTTCAATCCTCTCTGACAAAGTTTTGATGGCCGTCGGCAGAAGACCTAATTTAAAGTCTCTTAACTTTGATGAAATTGGTATCGAAACGACGCCTAAGGGTGTTGTAGTCAACAATTATATGCAGACTTCGGTCCCGAATATATATGCAATCGGAGACATTACCGGAGGGATGATGCTTGCTCATGTTGCGACATTCCAGGGCCGCCGCGTTCTTAATCACCTTACTGCAGGATGCCCTTCCGAAGGGCCCGTCGATAAGATTCAGCTTGATTTGGTCCCTGCCGCAGTATTCACCTCTCCGGAGGTCGCAACAATAGGGAAGACAGAGGAAGAATGCAAGGCTGAAGGAGTCGCCTTTAAAATCCGGAAGTCTTTCTACAGGGCAAACGGGAAAGCTCTGAGCATGAATTCGCCCGATGGCTACTGTAAGATTATCGAGGAAGAAAAATCAGGAAGAATTCTCGGTTGCCATATTATAGGCTCGCACGCTTCAGACCTCATCCAGGAGGTTACAGCTCTGATTTCCATGGATGGGAATATCTATGACCTCTCATCCATTATTCATGCCCATCCGACACTTTCTGAGATAGTTTTGAACGCTGCCGATTAATGCAACTGAGACCGATAGCATATTACAGAGGACAGATTGGGACCAAGTTCGGGGTACCACGTCAGAGTTCACTTGCCGATGCTCTGACTGGGACTATTGTATTCGAACCGGAATTCCGCCGCGAAGAGGCTCTCAGGGGCCTTCTCGGCGAAGATGGATTCGATTGGATCTGGCTCATCTGGGGTTTCAGTCTAAACAATCAGGCAGAAGGGCAGTGGCAGCCGACCGTACGTCCTCCAAGGCTGGGAGGGAACGCATCCATGGGAGTGTTTGCCACAAGATCGCCTTTCCGACCCAATCCAATCGGCCTTTCTGCAGTCCATATTGAAAAGATAGAAAACTCCGAGATAACAGTTTCAGGAGCAGACCTTGCTGATGGGACCCCCATTTACGACATTAAACCTTATCTTGTCTATGCCGACTGCCATCCGGAAGCTTCGAGGGGGTTCGCACCTTCTTCTCCCGAGCCGGTACTGGAGGTGCTGTTTAATGTGGAACTTCCTTTTGGAAAGGAAGATAGAGAAGCTCTGAGGCAGATTCTTTCCCTCGATCCACGGCCGGCATACCAGGATAAAAGTGACAAGAAATACGGTTTGATTTTCGAAGGGTATGATATTAAATTCAGAGTAGATAACGATAAATTGATTGTGACAGATTATGACAGACACTAGATTTGTATTATGCCTTGCCGTTCTTCCGGCACTTATACTTCTCTTTTATACCTATCAGCAGGATAAACTGCAGAGGGAGCCCATAGGACAGATTCTGAAAGGTTTCCTTTTCGGATGGCTGTCGGTTTTCTGTTCGTTTTTCATATCAGTGCCGGCGAAATTATTCGGTCTTTTCCCTTCCGAGATAACAAACTTCGGCGGAGCTGTCGCGACAGCATTTTTCGGGGCCGCCATTCCGGAAGAGACCGCTAAACTTTTCTGTCTCTGGCTCTTCCTGAGAAACAACAAGAATTTCGATGAGAGAATGGATGGCATTGTCTATGCTGTCGCTGTCGGGATGGGATTTGCTGCGTTCGAGAACATAGAGTATCTGTTTGCTGCAGGCTCTGATTGGGTCACGACAGGCATTGGCCGCTCCATGACCGCTATCCCCGGTCACTTCGGATTTGCCGTACTGATGGGCTATTACTACTCGCTCAACCACTTTGACAGATACAGGGCTCCATTTGCCGGAATTAAAATGTGGCTTTATCCGGTAATTGCCCACGGACTATATGATTCCGTTGCCATGGTAACTGCATTTTCCCCAGAAATCAGTGGAACGATAACAATAGCAATACTTCTTTTCTGTTTTATGATGATAAAATGGGCACGAAAAAGCATGGAAAAGCATCTAATAGCAGATGCATCTTCATCATACGGAATTGACGAACAATAAAAATGACAGGATATCAGGGAATTAAATACTTTCTCGACAGGTACAAGAAGGCTGAGCTCAGGGACATTGCAAATGTCTTTGGGAAAGACCTCTCAATGTCTTTAAAGAAGCACGATATGGCCGAGGAACTCGCCACTTACCTCAGCTGCTCTCCAGCTGAGTGGATGGATTTTATGTTCGAAAGGGATCTTCTGCTTCTTTCCAAACTGGTATCAATGGGACCGGATAAGCCTCTTTTTCTCAATCCGCCAGATTATCCTACCATCCTGGAATTCGGAGGGATCATAAGCAGTGATTCGGCCGAAGGGGAAGACTATCACAAAGTCTGGATTACAGAGGATATTTATAATCTAACCAAACCGCATATAGGTAAGGCCCTAAGAGAGGGAAGACGTAGCGGAAGGTTTGAGATAGAGAGAGTTATGATCGGTTATCTCAACCTTTACGGAATAATACCTTTCGAGATGTACAGCGATCTTCTGGTCGACTATGCATCAAGTCCCTATAGTCCAGGCTATGATAATGTGATGCGTTTTATCGGCAATAATCCGATTACGAAAGTTTATCACTGGTACGACGATGAAGGGAATCTTTACATGTGTTCTCCGTCAGTGGAGGATCCGGGACAGTTGGTCAGCGACAGGAAAGCATTTACCGAGGCGGGGGAATACAAGAAATTCTCAATTGAAGATGCAATAGAGGCCGGTCGCGGCGCCCCTTATTTTATATTCGGGATGAATACCGATACCGGACAATCTCTGGACATGATGCTTAGGTCTCTCGGCTATGAAGGAGATGACCTGATTTGGGAAGAACATGAAATTTGGATGTGCGCTCAAAATCCCGAAGTCAATATATCTCTGTTCGACTCCGTAACGAGCCTCGTAGACAGCATCCCGACTGAGGAAATGTACATCTCATATCTGAGAATAATTGCTGACTATGCCAACAACGCTCCCAAGTGGGTTCTGAATGGACATTCTGCAGAGGAGACCGGTTACTTGAGGGTTGATCCCAGCCTGGAGACATCTGAAGATGGTCTAGAGGATTCCCATCCTCACTGGGAAATGCCTTTTCCTACAATTTCAGACGGTTATTCAGATGTTATTGAAACAGATCCCCAGCTAGATAGCCTGCTCTCAAAAATGCCGCTCGGATTTCCCTTCGGTATGGCAATTCCGCACGTTTCCGGTGATGATCCTTGTCCTTGCGGGAGCGGTCTGAAGTATTCCAACTGCCACGGAAAAATAAAAAGTTGATTTTTTCGTGCAGTATTTTTAATACCCGATAATTTATTGAGCGTATGAATAATAGGATTATTTCGCTCATTATTTTTCTAATGCTTCTTCCTCTCTCTTGCATGAGGGAAGAAGCAACAACAGTCTGGGATGGTCCATACGGCTCAAATGTAACCAGTTCCTCCCCTAAAGATGCAATAGCAACAGTAAGAGTGGAAGAAGGGAAGGTGGTTCTCGTTCTCTCGGATAAGAGCCGCTTCTATCCTCTTAATTGGGATCTGGCTATTCCAAAGGAGCCTTATAGAGCTTTGGTAGAATACGTCAAAGTAAGTGTAGAGAATGATCCAAATAAGAATTATGTCCATCTTTTTTGGCTGGAACCGATTCAGACCGGGAATATTATTCTTGATACTGCGACCCCATCTTCTGCCAAGGCTGCAGACCCTGTCGGTATCGTCAAAGATGAATTCACCTCACTCGAAGATAGGTTCCTTACAATTCATTATAAGATAAATACTTCCGGAACCATTCCTCATAGCTTCTCTCTGACTCCGGGGGAGGAAAAAAATGAGATTGTTCTCCTTCATGATGCTCATGGAGATGCTCCCACATACTTGGAAGAAGGACTGATTGCTTTCCCGCTCGATCAATTTCCATCGTTAAGTGAGAAGGCAAAAATATCGGTCTCATACCGAGATCTTGACAATAAGATATCAACGCTGCAGTTTGAATACAACTTATAGCAGTTATAACGAAATAGACCTGGCCAACCGACTCAAGAAGCAGGACAGATCGGCGATGAGAGATTTCTATTCTTCCACCGTCGGTTATCTTACAGGGGTCTGCAGCAGATATATTCCCGATAACGATGTCGTAAAAGATATTCTCCAGGAAGCATATATAAAGATATTTAAATCTATTGATAAGTTCCAATACAGGGGAGCGGGGTCACTTAAAGCTTGGGTGACAAGGATTGTTGTCAATGACTGTTTGAAGTCATTGAAGAAGAAAAAGAATGTACAGCTGATTGATAACAAGTACCACGATATACCTGACGAAGAGGATACTGATCCCGGAATGGGAGATTTGCCGATGAAAGTAATATTGGATATGATCCGGTCTCTTCCGGACGGATACAGGACGGTATTCAATCTATTCGTTTTTGAGAACAAAAGTCACAAGGAGATTGCCTCGCTTCTTGGAATAAAGGAAAACTCATCAGCGTCTCAATATTTCAGGGCAAGGATGATGCTTGTTGAGAAAATTGAAAAATATAGGAAAGAACATAGATAGTTTTGCAATGGAAGATTGGAAGAAAGAGTTAAAGTCCCGTTTCGACGACTTTCAGATGAGGGAGCCTGAAGGTCTGTGGGACTCTATTGAAACAGAGCTTCCGGATAAGAAGCGGAAAGTGATTCCATTTGGATGGATCACTCTCGCTGCTGTAACGGCTGCAGCAGCAGCTCTCGCTGTCTTTGTTGTTCCTAAGGGTAGAAATGCGGGCAAGTTGCCTGAACCTATCGCTGTTTTGGAAGAGGCTCCCGCTTCCTTTGACGAGAATGTATCTATCCCTGCGGAGATTCCTTCAGCTCCTATACCCCCCGTATCCGCCAAGGCTATTGCAGAGGTCTTTCCGGTACAAAACGAGCAGATATCGATAGAATCGGTTATGACTGAAGAAGTGGTTGAAGAAGTGGTTGAAGAAGATACTCAAGAGGAGAAAGCAAAAGAATTTATCCCGTCGGAAGTCCCTTCAAAAGGAACTCAATTCGCTCGGCAAGAAAAAGCGGAACGACTTGATAATGAGTTTATTGACAGTCCAATCGTCGCTATACCAAAGAAAAAGGGCGGTCTCTCATATAAGATTTCCACCTCGGCATCCCGAACATCAACTACATCATCGTCCGGGTATGGTAATTCAATTTTAGGCACAAGGTCGGACATTTCTCTCGATTCATATTCGAAGATGAGGCGCCTTCTTTCCACCAATCAGTCAACTGAAAAGACGGTAACTCACAGAATGCCGGCAAGAATCAGTTTCGATGTCGTTTATAATTTCACAGACCGTATCGGTATTGGGACGGGACTATCGAGGACATCGCTTTCAAGCAATATTCACAGCGGGACTTCCACCATGTACACTGATTCGGAACAGAAGATGGTGCTTCTTGGCATTCCTCTCTCCATATACTATGGTATTCCTCTCTCTGCCAAAAGAATAGAAGTATACGCTTCTGTCGGAGGAATGTGGGAAAAAGCAGTCGATTACTCACTGGATTCTCATGAATACATCGGCGGGCAAAAGACATCGGCCAAATCTCACTCCGAAGAAGTCCCCTCGTACAATCAATGGTCTGTCAATGCAGTCGCCGGAGTGAGAATCAGTCTCTCCGAAAAATCGGCGTGGTCAGTTTTTGCTGAAGGAGGGGCCGTCAGGCACTTCGACAACGGCAGCGAGATCCCTACGATATACAATGACAAGCCGCTGATGCCTCTTCTCAATTTCGGTCTTAGATATAGTCTAAATAACTAATCCTCAAGGAATTCCATTAGAAGGGAATACACCAAGTGGACAGGGAAACCGACTACATTGAAATAGGACCCTTCGATCCTCGTAATCCCGATGTACCCTATCCATTCCTGGACACCGTATGCTCCAGCCTTGTCGAAGGGGTGGTAAGTGTCGACATAATATTCAATCTCGTTGTCAGAAAGGTCTTTGAACCATACCAGAGTGGTATCCGTCACAGTCTTGAACTTCTTGGAATCCCTGACAGTAACGGCTGTTATCACTTTATGCTCGCGTCCAGAGAGGTCTCGAAGCATCCTCACAGCATCCTCGCGTCCATGCGGTTTCCCGAGAATCTCATCGGAGAGAATGACCATTGTGTCGGCTGTAATAAGTATCTCGTCATCAGCTAGAGGACGGTGGAATCCCAGAGACTTTCCTTCCGACATCAATACAGGGACCTCATCATATGGAGTATCAGGGGAGTAGGATTCAGAAAAAGAGTTTCCGGTGTCGACTATGAAATCGATATTCAGTCCGGCCATGAGCTCTCTCCTTCGCGGAGAATTGCTCCCAAGTATGATTTTCCTGCCCTTAAGATCCATTATTAGAATCTCTTTTTATAGTCGCAAGCATCGAAAACCCACCTTCCTGCGGCTTTCATTGTCCTTTCAAATCCATCCCTTATGCAACCCTTGCCGCCGGGATAATCAGATACCCAGTCGGCACTGTCCTTTACATCCTGGACCGCGTCAGAAGGGCAAATACCAATACCGGCCGCGACTATGGTCTCAATATCCGGAAGATCATCACCAAAGTACATAACCTCTTCCGGCTTTAGGGAATATTTCCTGCAAAAATCATTGAAATCAGCTATCTTGTCTCTTGAGCCAAGATACACATCGTCTTCTTTTATTCCGCAAGAGCGAAATCTTTCCCGGATACTACCGGAACGGCCTCCTGTGATGACGGCGACGGGATAACCATTCATCGTAGCCATCCTTACTGCAAAGCCGTCCTTTGCATCGAATGTCCTGTATAGCTGACCTTCAAGGTCACAGAGAATACCGCCGTCGGTCATTACACCGTCAACGTCGAAGGCAAAAGCCTTGATTCTCTTCAGTACGCTTATATCCGGAACCGCCATTAGGACTTGCTGCCTCCTCCGATAGGACCGAATCCGCCAAGATTGAACGTGCCTCCTTGATTCTTCGGCTGGCCTTCAAGGTCTATGAGACCGAAGTTGGCTTCATACTTGCTGATATTGTCGAACAGCGCATTGAGGAGCCTTTTGGCATGTTCCGGGGTCATCACAATCCTGTTGGAGATTTCCGGTTTGGGAAGTCCTGGGAGATTGGTAGCGAAATCAATGATGAATTCGCTGCGTGAGTGGGTGATAATTGCGAGGTTTGAATATGAGCCCTTTGCGATTTCGGGCTTGAGATCGAGGCTGATCTGTTTCTGCTGGTTATTGTTATCCATAATATGTATCTGTTTTCTGATGGCAAAATTAATAAAAATTGTTATTTTTGTAGACTATTGAACGAAGATTATAAAAGTAAAAACTAATATGGAACAATTATCGGCGAAGTACAATCCCTCCGAGGTCGAAGATAAGTGGTACGCCTATTGGCTGAAACACAAGCTTTTCCACTCTGAACCATCTGAAAAGGAGCCTTATACTATAGTTATTCCGCCGCCAAACGTGACAGGCATTCTCCATATGGGACATGTCCTGAACAATACCCTCAATGACGTTTTGATCCGCAAAGCCCGCATGGATGGGAAAAATGCATGCTGGGTGCCGGGAACCGACCATGCTTCCATTGCTACCGAGAACAAGGTTGTCGCAAGGTTGAAAGAGCAGGGAATTAAAAAGGAAGATCTTACTAGGGAAGAGTTTCTCAAATACGCCTGGGAATGGAAAGAGGAGCATGGCGGTATTATCCTTAAACAACTCCGCAAGCTTGGAGCATCCTGCGACTGGGACCGCACCAAATTCACAATGGACCCTGACCTGAGCCAGGCTGTTATAAACACCTTCGTCTATTTCTATAAGAAAGGACTTATATATAAAGGTGTCAGGATGGTCAATTGGGACCCTGAAGGACTTACCGCAGTCAGTGACGAGGAAGTGATCCACAGGGACACAAAGAGCCATTTCTATCACCTTAAATACTATATTTCCGATGGAAACGGAAAACCGACCGACAAGTATCTGGTGATTGCCACTACCCGTCCCGAGACAATCATGGCCGATGCTGCCATTTGCGTGAACCCCGCAGATGAAAGGCATTTCTGGCTTCATGGGAAGAAGGTTCTCATCCCTCTTATCAACAAAGAGATTCCTGTCATCGAGGATAGCTACGTAGAGATGGACTTCGGTACCGGATGTCTTAAGGTTACCCCGGCTCATGATGTGAACGACTACGAAATCGGTCTCAGGCATAACCTCCCTGTCACTGACATTATTGACGAGCACGGAAGGCTCAATGAAAAGGCTCAGATACTCGTAGGGGAGGACAGGTTTGTAGCTAGAAAGAAGATCGTGAAAATGCTGGAGGAATCCGGCAATCTGATAAAGGCCGAAGAATACATTTCTCCGGTAGGATATTCAGAAAGGACCAATGCAGTAATTGAGCCGCGCCTTTCTGCACAGTGGTTCCTCAAGATGGACAAACTAGCTGAAGCGGCACTGGAGACTGTTGAAAGCGGTAAGACACGCCTGATTCCGGATAAGTATCGCAATACATACCGTCATTGGATGGAGACAGTCCGCGACTGGTGCATCAGCCGCCAGCTGTGGTGGGGACAGCGTATCCCGGCTTACTATCTGCCGGATGGAAGGTACGTTGTTGAGAGTTCTCCGGAGGAAGCGTTGAAAGCGGCTCAGGCCCTCGATCCTGCAATAACCGCTGCTGATCTGCGTCAGGATGAGGATGTTCTCGATACATGGTTCAGTTCATGGCTCTGGCCTATCTCTGTTTTTGATTCAGAAAAGCCCGGACATCCGGAAAAAGAGCCCAATGCGGACCTGAAATACTATTATCCGACCAATGACCTTGTGACCGGCCCTGATATTCTTTTCTTCTGGGTGGCCAGGATGATAATGGCGGGAAACGAGTTTATGGGTAAAGAGCCCTTCTCAAATGTCTACCTGACCGGTATCGTTCGTGACAAGATTGGTCGTAAAATGTCCAAGCAGCTCGGTAATTCTCCAAACCCTCTCGATCTTATTGAGAAGTACGGAGCAGATGCCGTAAGGATAGGAATGCTGCTTTGCTCATCGGCAGGCAATGATATTTTCTACGATGAAAGCCAGATTGAGCAGGGGAGAAACTTCTGCAACAAGATATGGAATTCTTATCGTCTTATTAAAGGTTTTACTGTAGATAACGATGCCAAACAGCCTGAAGCATCGAAGGTTGCCGTTAAATGGTTTACATATAGACTCAGCCAGGCGATCGAGACTGTAGAAGACCATTATTCAAAGTTCCGCATCTCAGATGCTCTCATGACAATCTACAAACTCTTCTGGGACGATTTCTGCTCATGGTATCTTGAGCTCATTAAGACTCCTTTCGTGGATGGAAAACCTCTTCCTATGGACAAGGAGACTTATGAGGCTACAGCGCGATTCTTCGACAGTCTCCTGAGGATGATTCATCCCGTCATGCCCTTCATCACCGAAGAGCTTTGGCAGAATATGGAAGAGAGGAAAGACGGAGAATCCATAATGTTCGCTCCGACTCCTGCAGTTTCAGAATATGACAAGTCATACCTCGAGTGGTTCGAAATGGCGGAGGAGGCTATAAATGGTATTCGCGCCATAAGGAACCAAAAGAACATTTCTCCCAAGGAGATGCTTCCCCTCAAGGTGAAAGGGGAGTTCCCGGAGGAGATGATGAGTGTTGTATCGAAGCTTGCCAATACTTCCTCAATTGAAAAAGTCTCGGCTTTTGAAGAGGGCAACGGTGTCGGTTTCATGGTCAGGACAGTCGAACTCTTCATCCCTCTTAACGGACTAGTTAACGTCGAAGAGGAGATTGCAAAACTAGAAAAAGACCTGGAGTATCAGAAGAAATTCCTCGAAAGTGTGAGGAAAAAACTCTCAAACGAGCGCTTTACTGCCAATGCTCCGGCCGCCGTCATCGAAAACGAGAGGAAAAAAGAGGCTGATAGCCTCTCCAAGATTGAAAGTTTCGAGTCGCAGCTTAAAGCATTAAGAAATAACTAATAAAACTAAATAGTTAATACTTATAACATTTTTGTTATGATGTATTTTGAGACCAGTTTTCCTGTAAGATACTACGAAACGGACCAAATGGCGGTGGTTCACCACTCAAATTATATCCGCTATTTCGAAGTAGCAAGGAATATGATGATGGCTGACGGGGGATTCCCTATAGAAGTATGTGAAAAGGAAGAAGGAGTGATGACTCCGATTGTATCCGTCGAATGTAAATTCAAGCATCCCGCAAGGATGGGAGATATACTGACAGCAAGCGCATCTATCGACAGTGTACCCCTGGCCAAGCTTACAATTGATCAGAAAGTAGTCAACCAGAACGGTGAGGTATGTGCTGAAGGGAAGGTGGTAATCGGATTCATCGATGCCAAGACATTCCGCCCTGTAAGGTGTCCTGAGAAACTGGCAACATTAATAGAAAAACGTTTAAACGACAGATAGTATGAACACAATTTTAATTTACCCTCTTGCATTTGGCACATGGGAGATTGTAGCCATTATGCTTGTTATCCTCCTTCTTTTTGGCGGCAAAAAGATTCCTGAACTCATGAAAGGCCTCGGAAAAGGTGTCAAGAGTTTTAAACAGGGAATGAACGAAGTTGAAAAAGAAATCGGCGATATCGACAATGATATCAAGAATACCGGTTCAGACAACAAGTAAATAAAAAAGTGTCTTCCGAAGGGAATGAAATGTCCTTCTGGGACCATCTTGAAGTATTGAGGGGAACATTGTTCCGCTCGATACTTGCTATACTCATCTTTACTGTAGTATTCCTTTCTATCAAAGGACCTCTTTTCAAGATGGTCTTATGGCCGACTTTTGAAGATTTTATCCTATATAAGATGCTCCATCTTCCCTTCAAGATGGAACTGATTAATATTGATGTCTCGGCCCAATTTTTCGTCCACCTCAAGGTGTCAGTGCTTGCTGCCGTAGTGATCGCTTTTCCATATATTATATGGGAAATATGGAGATTCGTTTCACCGGCCCTCTATGATAATGAGAAAAAAGCTGTAGGAAAAGCCTTTGGGATGTCCTCCGGGCTGTTTTATCTCGGAGCAGCTATCGGTTATTTCGTCGTTCTCCCTGTCTGTCTTATGTTCTTCATGAACTATACGGTCAGCGATGATGTGGCTAATACGATCTCTCTCAACTCCTATATCTCGCTATTTGTCTCAATGGTCTTCCTGATCGGGTTGATTTTCGAGTTCCCGACAGTTGTTGTAGTCCTGTCAAGCCTTGGCATCCTGACAAAAGACCATTTGAGAAAGTACCGCAAGCACGCCTTTATCGTGATTCTTATTTTGGCCGCTTTCATAACTCCAAGCGACCCTGTATCCATGTTCGTTCTTGCTGTTCCTCTCTATGCTCTATATGAATTCAGCATTTTGATGTGCAAGAAGGGAGAACCAGAAGACGAGGAAGAAACGGAAACAGCCGATGATATCACTTAATAATGTGACCGTGGCTTTCGGGAGTTTCACTCTCCTCGACAATGTAAGCCTTCATATCAGCGAAAGCGACAAAATAGGCCTTGTCGGGAAAAACGGGGCCGGTAAGTCGACGCTTATGAAGCTCATCACCGGGGAAATGTCTCCTACCTCCGGTCATATCGACATGCCATCAGGGATACGCATCGGCTACCTTCCCCAGATCATGGAACATCATAAGGGGAAAAGTGTCATAGACGAGGTAATGACTGTCTTCGACCATATCACTGACATGGAGGCCGAGTTGGCATCAATCAACGAAGAACTTGCGAACAGAAGCGACTATGAATCCGATGAATACGCATCATTAATTGAACGTATTAATCAGATTAATGATATCTTATCTCTCGAATCCGGAGAGTCTCCTGCAGTATTAGCCGGAAAAACTCTCAGGGGACTTGGATTCAAGGATGATGAGTTCTCAAGGAAAACCGAGACGTTCAGTCAAGGGTGGAACATGAGGATTGAGCTTGCAAAGATTCTTCTCTCTAAGCCTGAAGTCCTTCTTCTTGACGAGCCTACCAACCACCTTGATATCGAGTCCATCGAGTGGTTCGAAGATTATCTGAAAAGTTTCAGGGGTTCTGTTCTTCTGGTTTCTCATGACAGGAAGTTCCTCGATAACGTAACTAACCGCACTGCTGAGATACTGCTTGGACATATCCACGATTATAAAGTACCATACAGCAAGTACGTCGACCTCAGGGCTGAGAGAATTGCCCAGCAGACCGCTGCCTATGAGAACCAGCAGCGGATGATAGAAAAGACGGAGGACTTTATCAACCGCTTCCGTTACAAGCCGACCAAATCCAACCAGGTCCAGTCCAGAATCAAGGCCCTTGAGAGGCTTGACAGGATTGAAATCGACGATGTGGATAAGTCTTCGATGACTTTGAAATTTCCTCTTGCGCAGCGATCCGGTGACGTTGTCTTCAAAGGGAAGGATCTCACGGTAGGATATCCCGGGAAGATTGTATTCTCGGATGCCCAGATTGAGATCAAAAGGGGAGAGAAAGTCGCACTTGTCGGCCGTAACGGGGAAGGAAAGACTACCCTGATGAGGGTGATTATGGGACAGCTGGAACCGGTTTCCGGCGAAGCGAAGGTCGGCCATAATGTCAACATCGGATACTATGCCCAGAATCAGGAAGATGTACTGGACAAGAATAGAACCGTCTTTGAAACTCTTGACAGAGTGGCAGTTGGAGAAGTCAGGACAAAACTAAGGGATATTCTCGGCGCCTTCCTTTTCAAGGGAGAAGATATAGACAAGAAGGTTTCCGTACTCAGTGGAGGAGAAAGAGCGCGTCTTGGTATGGCTTCACTTATGCTGGAGTCACACAATGTGCTTGCCCTGGATGAGCCCACCAACCATATGGATATCCGTTCCAAGGATATCCTGAAGCAGGCTCTAAAATCCTTCGATGGCACTCTGGTAGTTGTATCTCACGACAGGGATTTCCTTGACGGGCTTGTAGACAAACTTTATGAGTTCAAGGACGGTAAGGTCAGAGAGCATCTTGGAAGCGTCAGTGATTTCCTACTGAAAAAGAAGATGGAATCCCTAAATGAGCTCGAAAGAAGCACCCCGGTTGCCTCTGAGGAGATTAAGAGTTACGGAAAAGATGATTCCAGAAAGAACTTTGAGGTCAAGAAGACAGCCTCCAAAGAACTCAGGAAGATTCAGAATAGAATCAACTTCCTCGAGAGTGAAATCTCAAAGCTTGAGAAGAAGATGGGAGCCATAGAGCAAAAGCTGTCTGCTCCGAGTGAGAGCGACGATGTAATGGAGCTCACACGAGATTATCTCGAGTGTAAAATGAGAAATGATTCATTCACTGAGGAATGGGGAGAATTAATGGCTAAATTGGACAATTAATTAAATCTTAATATCATGATTAAAAAGTATTTAATTCCGGTTATCGCGAGTATCGCTTTATGTTTTGCGGGAAGCTTTGCAGCTTCTGCTCAGACTGCGCTTTCGGAGTTTAACACTATCGATGTGGAGAATGACTTCGAAGTAACCCTGGTCAAAGGTTCCTATGCTATCGCTCTTACTGTAGACAGTGCTATGGATCCTTATATCAGGGCATATGTAAAAGGAAAGACTCTGTATATTGGAGTTGATGAAAAAGCAGTTCCCAAGGATATCAAGAAGATGTATAAAGGGAAAAATGCTCCTGAAAAGATTCTCCGTGCAGTAGTATATGCTCCCCAGATAAATGAAATCTCTCTTAAAAACAATTCTACATTGATTGGGACTGAAGAGTTCGCAACAGATAGATTTACTCTCTTCGTAGGGGACAAAGCTATGCTCAAGTCCCTCAATGTCTACTCTACCCAGGCGAATATCACAATGAAGAAGAACGGATCTGCTATCATAGCGCTTCGTTCGAGCGGTGACGTCCAGGTCGAGTCATCAAATAATTCAAACCTCCAGATCAACGGCCTTGAGTGCAAGGATCTCAAGATTACCACATCCAACTCTGCTCAAATCGCGACATCCGGCAATTCCCACACTGTTGCAGTCGTATCTGACGGATCATCAACTACTTCCATTACTACTAATACCGAGACCGTATACATTACCGCATCCGGTTCTTCAAAAGTCAATGTCACCGGTACCGCTTCACTCCTTTCCGTAAAGGGAAGCCGCTCATCAGTAGTCAATACAATCAATCTGCCCGTAAATGATGCTGAATGCGAAATGAACAACGGTACTCTCAATCTCGCTGTCGCCAAGAAACTCAGTGTCAATCTTTCCAACGGCGCCGAGGTATACTACAGCGGCCAGCCGGAGATTATCCTTAAGGACAAGATTGTCAAATCAACTCTAGCGCCCTATCAGGCAAAGTAATATGCGATTCATCGATTCTCACAGTGATACTCCCTCTCAGATTTTTCGCCTGAGGGATATCACTGTGGACGGTGATCACGCCCATGTCGATTTCCCCAAAATGCTAAGGGGCGACGTGGGCGGCTCTTTTTTTTCACTTTATACCTCTCCTAACAAGACGGGTGACGAGCCAACCGTATATGCTCTTGAGTTGATCGCCGGTGTATACGATGCAATCTCAAGATCTTCAGGGATGGCTGATCTTGCAACATCTCCCGAAGATTATAGGCAAAATAGCAGTAATGGCGTTCTGTCAATTTTCATGGGAATGGAGAATGGCTCTCCGATAAAAAAATCCATTTCCTTACTCAGGACATTCTATAAAATGGGGGTCAGATATATGACCCTTACCCATAACAAAGACAATTTCATAGCTGATTCGGCGGCCCAGGGGACTACGTGGCATGGTCTCAGTCCGTTCGGAAGGGAAGTGGTCTCTGAAATGAACAGGCTGGGAATGATGGTCGACATTTCGCACAGCTCTGACGAGACTTTCTGGGACTGCATTGAGTTCTCCAAGGCTCCGATAATAGCCAGTCACTCTTCGTGCAGGGCTCTTTGCCATCATCGGCGCAATCTGACCGATGAGATGATAAAAGCCATAGCCGAAAAAGACGGCTATGTAGGTATCACAATCTATCCTGGGTTCATTAGCGACAAGTACAATAGCGACTCCTATGCTTCTTCATTGGAAGATGAAGCAGATCGTATTGAAAGCCTTTTCATTAATGACCCTTCCGATCCGGCAAAAAGAAAAGCCTGGTATGAGGCCCAAGATCGAATCAAGAGGGAAGTCAGCCTTCCAAGAGTATCTGAAATCGTAGACCATATAGATCATGCTGTCGCTATAGCCGGCATTGAACACGTCGGAATAGGTACAGACTTCGACGGTGTCTCTGTCCTACCTGAAGGGATCAATAATATCACTGATATCTGGAAAATCTTTGATGAAATGAGGAGAAGAGGCTACTCTTCAAATGAGATTTCGCTCGTCTCCGGCGAAAATCTCATTAATGTATTGGATAGAGTGATAAAGTATTCGGAATCAGCGAGATAGACATAATTTCGCTTGAGATAATATAATAAGAAACAAAAAAGTTATATGATTTAACCTTTTTGTTTCTTTTATTTATTATTAAGAATTTAAGTCTTTAAGTATCATTTGTCGCAATAAATCGAGAGAAGAGGCGGCAAAGCGCTCTATATTGCGGCGTCTGTCATTATGATAATTGCGTTTTTGGGTTATTGTGCCATTGGGACCGGATACTCCTATCCATACTGTTCCTTCAGGATTGACTCCATCTCCTCCGGGTCCGGCTAGCCCCGTTGTCGAAACAGAGTAATCACTGCCTGTGAGCTTTCGGACCCCTTCTGCCATTGCTGCCGCGACCTCGCTGCTTACGACTCCATGCTCCGATATTATTTCCGCCGGAACTCCGAGAACATTTTCCTTGACGGAAACGGCATAAGAAGTCACTGATCCCAAATAGTAAGCTGAACTCCCGGGGACGGTTGTGAGAAGATGGGAAATCTCTCCTCCTGTGCATGATTCAGCTGCACTCACTGTTTTCCCGGCATTCAGAAGCAGTCTTCCGACAGCTCTTTCCAGAGTATCATCAGTATCCGAATATATTCTGTCTCCCAAAATAGCCTTTAATTTGGCGATTTCAGCCTCTACAAGCGTTTTTTCCTCCTCGGATGAACCTCCATACATTGAGAGCCTCAAACGCACGCCTGTGAGAGGATTTGGCAGGTAAGCAAGGTGCATTCCATCGGGTAAAGACTCTTCCCAGGGCTCAATCAGCTTCGAAAGAGCTGATTCTGCCAGACCATACACCATCACATTACGATGCAAAATGGCGGAAAGGGGATTGTGAGAGACGATATCATCGATAACTTCCGGAAGCATCCCTATAGCTTCATGAGGTACACCGGGGAGAGAATAAAGTGTCGCATCGTGGCCGAAGCGTTCTTTAGGGAACCTGAAAACCATTATTGGCGCTGTTCCAAGGCGGTTTTCAATCACTTCGCAGCCCTTCGGGACAAGAGCCTGGGCTCGGTTGATATCGAGCATGTCGAGACCGCGGGAATGAAGGATCTCCCTTATGATTTTGAGCTGCCCGGAATGCTCTATATACCCGTCGGAGCCGAAAAGTTTCTTGAGTGCGTCTTTGGTAATATCGTCCTTAGTCGGTCCCAGGCCACCGGTCGAAATGACTATCTCATTGTTTTTCAGCTCGTTCCGAAGGGTATTGATAATAGTTTTCCTATCATCCCCAATAGACAGCATCCTGGTAACGGCTACACCTATCTCTTCAAGAGACCTTGCAATATTAGATGAGTTGGTATCAACAATCTGACCTATGAGAATCTCATCGCCAATAGTACAGACAGAAGCTTTTGTCATTTGATTAATTATTTGACATTCAGAAGTTTAAAAGCCTTCTTGGCCGCCCCTTTCCGGAATTTTCCATTTCCCGGCTCCATAACAACAAGTGAGGCGCCCTCACCAATGAGAGAAGGCACAGTCGCAGGGTTTTCCATAGTAGTCCAAGCAATAATAGGGACTCTTCGGGACGTAATATCGGCCAAACGCACCAGTTCTTCTATACTGTCGACACCAAAGCCGTCAATCCCGGAGAGACGCGAAAAACTAATAATGGATTCTGTTTCAGTATTGATTCCTGCCCTAAGATGAAGGATAATGGGGATATGGCGATCATAGCACAATCTCTGTCCGACAAGCTCGTCCAGAACTTCTTCCATAAGGTCGGAATTATGCTCTGTCATCTCAACGATAAACAAGTCTACGAAATCGTAAAGCATTGAGAATGAAGGCAAAAAATCGTACTCCAAACTAGCAGCTATGATAGTACGCGGTTTCGATTTCCGGATATTAGAAATAATGGCCGAAGGGGTAAAATAACCGTCTTTACCAGAGAGTTCAGGAGGACCTACGCAAACGAAGGAAAACCCGTAATCCGAAAGTTGGTTCAGATAGCCTCCACTTTTGTCCATACCCGATAATCCAAGTGGAGAGCGGAATCTGAGTCCAAATACCTCGGACGCCTTATCTTCAGGAAATTGACGCGAATAGCATGCCCTTACAAGCGCAGACGCTCCCGGAATGGAACGCCTAAGACTCATCATATTGTACATGAAACCGGCCATTATCCTGCTTTTTCATGCAAATATACTAAATAATCTCATCGAAAGTATTGTCATCGTAGAAAATGACAACCTTCGTAATTTTGCGTGGAACAGGTACTATTTCTGTTACAGGCGAATTTTTCTCAAAATCGGCATTCTGAGGCGTTTCTTCAGCGTTTTTATACATTTTTCCCCTGCCTGTCAAAAGCCAGTCAATGTTGAAATCGGGGAAGTGGAGGGCCAAACTCTCTATAAAATCGAATCCCGGCTTGTTTCTGCCTGAAAGAATATGCGAGATGGAAGCTTTAGTCACTTTTAAAGTCTCTGCAAATTTTGTCTGACTTATTCCTTCTGCCGAAAGAAACTGTAACAATCTTTTATTCATTTTGCGAAATATAAGAGTTGATACAAAAGTAAACATTATTCCATTTATACGCAAGTTGAGCAAGATATAAATAATCACAGAAATAGGGGAGTAATGCACAAAAAATATGCTATATTTTACTTTATATTAATTATTCTAAAACATTGAATATAAAGTAAATAAATATTAATTGTGCCATTTAAACGGCACAATTTTGAAATTAAAAATCTGATTACCGAAAGATAACCTAAATCGACGAACCAGATAAAATGACATAAACTACTGATAATAAGCTGATTAATTAGCCATAAAGATTAGTATAAGAAAATCTTATCAAGCAGCAAAAAGGGATAAAGAAGGAATTCAAGGATAGTTTACAAAATGACAACTATCTGTAAACAAAAATAAAGACTTTAACAAGGATGAAAGTATATTTCCGAATTTAACAGAATTTGAGTAACTTAGCAGAAAATATGGTACAAATGATACCTGATATACGAATAAGCGATTATGCATATAACCTTCCGGAAGAAAGAATAGCCAAGTATCCTCTTCCGGAAAGGGACAGTTCAAAATTGCTCTATTACAACGACCATAAAGTTTCAGAGTATATTTTCCGTCAGATTCCAGATCTGATTCCGGAACAATCTATTATGGTATTCAATGACACGAAAGTCGTGCCTGCCCGGCTCCATTTTGTTAAACCGACCGGAGCCAATATAGAAATATTCTGCCTGGAACCTATTAATCCTGTAGAGTACAATCTTGCTTTCGCTTCTACTTCTTCCTGCAGCTGGAAATGCGTCATCGGTAATGCCAAAAGATGGAAAGGAGAGACTTTGTCCCTATATAATCCGGATTCTGACGAAAACTTGTCGAAAATGAATCTCAGGGCTGTCCTTAAAGATAGAGACGAGAGAACCGGCACGGTAGAATTCTCCTGGGATGACGGAAGTGCTTTTTCTTCTGTTCTCGAAAAATGCGGGACGGTGCCAATTCCTCCATACCTCAATAGAGAATCGGAATCAATTGATATTGAGAGGTATCAGACCCTATATGCAAAGATCAGGGGCTCTGTCGCCGCTCCAACGGCCGGTCTTCATTTCACACAAAGAGAATTAGATGCAATAAAAGCTAAAGGCGTCAAAATGGAAACAGTCTGCCTCCATGTAGGTGCAGGGACCTTCCTGCCGGTCAAGAGTCAGACTATTTCCGGACACCCGATGCATAGAGAGCCTTTTACTGTCTCGCTATCTTTTCTTAAGGATCTTCTTGAAGGAGGCAAAAATGTTGTAGCCGTAGGAACGACATCGGTAAGGACGCTGGAATCGCTTTATTATGTAGGTGTGAGCTGTATAGAAAAGGGCTTTCCGGAGGATGTCAGCCAATGGGCTCCATATGAGAGAGAATACTCATATACCTTTTCTCAATCTATTGAAGCAATTGTTGAATATCTTGAACGTAACTCCCTAAAAGAGCTTAAAATAGGTACTAGAATTATTATTGTGCCCGGGTTCCGTTTCAGGGTGGTTGACATGATGGTTACCAACTTCCATCAACCTGAGAGCACACTTATTCTTCTGATCTCGGCGTTTTTGGACGGAGATTGGAAGAGGGTATATGATTATGCGTTGGAAAACGGATTTCGTTTCCTCAGCTATGGAGACAGTTCACTTCTTGTAAGAAACAAATCAAATAAATAACTGTATATTATGGAAGACTATCAACTCGAAAGTATCGCCCCGTATTCGGACGAAGAAGCTGTAGAAGCACTTGGAAAGGTGGCCAACCATCCTTCTGTCCCTTGGATTTCCAAATATATATTTCCCAATCAGCCCGAGACATATCTCAGAGATATTCTGAAAAGCATCCACAGTATAGATGAATTCCAGAGCATAGTTATGTCAAAGGCAGTTGAATGGGTGATAGAGAAATCCGTACGTAATTTCTCATATGACGGACTTTCCAAAATCCAGTATCTGGATGGGAAATTCCTGGCCATGTCCAACCATAGGGACATTATTCTCGATCCTGCGTTTACTCAAATCATCCTCTTCAGGAATAAATTGCCAATGACTGAAATATGCGTCGGAGACAATCTATTGAAGCAGCGTCCGGTCGAGTATCTGATCCGTTCCAACCGTATGATCAAAGTCATCAGGGGCGTTTCAGCCCGCGAATTATACCTCTCTTCGCAGGTCCTGTCGAAATATATCAGAGAGACCATTACTTCTGGAAAGAGCTCAGTTTGGATCGCCCAGAAACAGGGAAGGACAAAAGACGGTATCGATGTGACCGAACAAGGACTTCTCAAGATGATTGATATGAGCGGAGGAAAGGATTTCGTACAAAACTTCCTTGAACTGAATGTCGTTCCGCTAAGCATTTCATACGAATACGAACCTTGTGATATCCTTAAGGCGAGAGAGATTCTAATTTCCAGAACTCAAAAATATGTAAAGACTGAGAATGAGGATCTTCAGAGTATTCTTCTTGGTATCAAGCAGTATAAGGGCAATGTTCACCTGAATATCGGTGACGTTCTGACCGAAGAAGAGATCAGAAGCGCAGCAGTCTGCGACAAGAACGATCGTTACCAAGCCATCAGGAGCGCAATAGACAAGAGGGTCATTATGGGTTACAGGCTATGGAAGACCAATTACATGGGCTACGACCTTGCCAATCATACGTTCAAATACGCAGACAGCAAATATACTCACGAAGATCTCGAGGCGTTCACGGAATATACTGAGCATCAGCTCGATAATGTCGAGCCTACTCTCAACAGGTCAGATCTTAGAGAGATATTCCTTCGCATCTACGGCAATCCCGTGATGATGAAAGAAAAACTGAAAGAAGAGGAAAAGAATTCCTAGTTTTTGATATGCACATCGAACTGCTGGAAAGGGAAAGAAATGCCCTTCTCCGGCAGTCTTTTGTATATCTCTTCAGTTATATCGTAATACACTTCCCAATAGTCGGAAGCCTTAGTCCATACGCGGACTACAAAGTCGATGCTGCTGCCGCCGAGTTCGCGGAGTCTTACCATAGGATCGCCGGCACCGGGAGTGGTCGAATCCAAGGTTTTAGGGTGAGAATCAAGTATTTCCAGAATAATAGACTTAACCTCTTCTACATCGCTTCCATACTCGACTGACACCATCTTGTCGACCCTTCGAAGCTCCTTTGCCGAGTAGTTGTCGATATTGCCATTGGCAAGGGTACCATGGGGGATAGTAACAAGGCGGTTGTCTATTGTCCGTATTTTAGTACTTACAATATTCATCGACTCTACAAATCCAGCATATCCTTGGGCTTCGATATAATCTCCAACTTTGAAAGGCTTGAAAACAAGCAGCATTATTCCGCCGGCAAAGTTTTGCAAAGTGCCGCTAAGCGCCATGCCAATTGCTACTCCGCCGGCAGCCAGAAGAGCTGCCAGGGAAGTTGTGTTGATACCGAGGGTGCTGACCATTATTAAAATCAGAACCACCCACAGCATTATCGAAACAAAACTATTGACGAATGAGACCAGAGTCGGTTCGGATCCTTTTTTTTCAAAGCCGCGCGCGACCAGTTTCTTTATCTTACGAATAAGCCATGCCCCGATAAAATAGATTACAAGAGCGGCTAGCACCTTAAGGCCGAATTCAATAGCCTTATTGACCAATAGCTGAACTATCTCGGCAGGAGTGGAATTCGTAAGGACTTCTGTTATCCGTGCCTCCTTAACGGCTATCGAATCGGCAATTTCCTTTTGTTGAACGGTATTTATGGCTTGTAGCAATTGAAACATAAGTCTATAAATTTATAAAAAGGTATGCCATATAGGCGCCCCAGATAAAGAACATGATAGCTCCATCTCCACGGTCGATAACCTTCTTGCGGAAAAAGAAATAGCTACCGAGAATCATCAGAGAGCTGAGCAGTAGGACCCCGATATCGACATAATCCAAATCAGCGAACGACAGGGGATTGATAAGAGCAGAGCCTCCCAGGATGAGAAGGATATTGAAAATATTTGATCCGATGATATTGCCAAGAGCAAGCTGTCCCTTCTTTTTAGCTGCAGCAACGACGCAGGTCGCCAATTCCGGAAGGGATGTTCCTCCGGCAAGAATCGTAATGGCGACGAATTTTTCGCTGACACCCAGCATAGTGGCGAGGGTTGTAGCGGAATCGACAAAGAGACGTCCTCCGATAATAAGTCCGGCCAAGCCGCCTACAATCAAGAGTATTGCCTTGGCAGTCCCTATTTCTTTATCAGAGGAGCCCTCAGAATCCTCTTTTTTGTCGAATTTGAAGCAACTCCATATATAAATAATAAACGCAGCAAGCAGAATGCCTCCATCAAGTCTTGTCAATCCGTTTTCTGCTCCGTATCCGATTGTCGCCTTCATGCCGAGAAGAATCAAAAGGAGAACAACCCCGATATTGATGGGGATATCCCGACGGATATTGCTTCTCGATATAGACATCGGAAGAATCATAGCGCTAAGGCCGAGAATGAGCAAAGTGTTGAAAATATTTGATCCGACGATATTTCCGACTGCAACATCTGCCTTGCCTTGAATAGCTCCTATGAAACTTACAACCATTTCAGGGGCTGATGTACCCATGCCGACAATCGTAAGGCCTATTACGAACTCGCTGATTCCGACCTTTCGGGCAACGGATGAGGCTCCATCTACCAGAAAATCTGCACCGTAGACGATTAGTGCCAGGCCTGCTAAAAGTAATAATATCTGAACAGTCATACTTATTTTTTGATTAAAGCGCAGACATTTTCAACATGCTGCGTATGGGGGAACATATCGACAGGCTGGACAGCGGTAATTGTGTATTTTTCAGAGAAAATCGCAAGATCACGTGCCTGTGAGGCCGGATTACAACTGACATAGACCATCCGCTCAGGCTCTGCCTCGAGGATTACTTTGGCTACATCCGGGTGAATCCCGGCCCTCGGAGGGTCAAGAATGATAACATCGGGATGCCCGTGCCTGGAGATAAAAGCAGGGGAGAGGACGTCCTTCATATCACCGGCAAAGAACTCGCAGTTTGTAATCCCATTGTTGGCAGCATTTGTGACAGCATCTTCTATAGCCTCCGGAACATATTCTATACCAATAACTTTCGACGCTTTCGAAGAAACGAATTGAGCAATTGTGCCTGTCCCCGTATATAGGTCATACACAATTTCATTTCCTTTCAGATCGGCAAATTCGCGGGCTACACTGTAGAGGCGGAAAGCCTGACGCGTATTTGTCTGATAAAAGGATTTCGGTCCGATTTTGAATCGCAGACCCTCCATTTCCTCATAAATAGAATCTTCTCCCTTATACAGAATACATACCTGGTCAGAAATCGAATCGTTCAGCTTGCGGTTAATAACGTAGTAAAGCGAGGTGATTTCGGGAAAGGCTGCCGACACGGCATCAAGGAGGGCAGTCCGTTTAGCGACATCATCCTCATAGAAACACATAATCAACATTACATCACCATTTTCCGCCGTTCTGACAAACATATTGCGGAAAAACCCGTGATTATCCCGAATATTAAAGAACTCGCACCCGTTTTCGATGCAGAAACGCTTGATAAACAAGCGAATAGCATTACTTGGATCTCTCTGAAGATGGCAATCCTTAATATCGAGAACTTTGTCGAAGAATTTGCCGACGTGGAAGCCAAGTCCGCCTCTGTCTTCAATGGGAATTGATTCCGGATCCTCATCTTTATATACCCATCTTTTGTCTGAAGCCGTGAATTCCAGCTTGTTACGGTAATATTCTGTGAGTTCGGAGGGGAGTGTCGGGCGAATTTCAGGTACTTCAAGATGACCAATTCTAACAAGTTGATCATAGACCTGCTGCCTCTTTGCCTCAAGCTGCATGTCATAAGGGAGAGGTTGCCACTTGCAGCCTCCGCAGATGCCGAAATGTGGGCAGAATGGCTTAAGTCTTTTCGGAGATGGAGTAACTGTCCTTATAGTATATCCCTCCATGAAGTTTTTCTTCTTTTTGAAAACCTTTACATCCACAACGTCACCAGGAACGGCAAATTCGACAAAGAGAACCATTCCATCGACATGTGCAATGGCTTTGCCTTCAGCGGCGACGGACTCAATGAGTACGTTTTCCAATATAAGGTCTACCTTTTTTCTTGACATGTATCTTATCCTGCTTTGAAAATACAAATTTACAAAAATCCATTTATTATACGAAAGGGAGGTCTTCTCTATTCTCTAACTTAACATAACGTAAATAAGAACGTTCCGATTTTGATTAAAACGGGAACCTAAAGCAAATAAGAACTTGAACAGCAATCGTTTTTTTATCAACGAATTAATGTATGCAATAGTTCTTATTTCTTTTATAGCATTAGTGCGTTACTAAGACTAAGTAGGTAAATCGTTATCTGTAATGGCCGAATGTTGAGAGCACAAGTACCTCGACGACTTCATCGTAGATTTTATAGACGAGCCGATGCTCTTTGGTGATTCGTCTGGAATAGACAGAACCATCGTAGCCCTTAAGCTGTTCCACCTGACCAGTACCCGTCCGAGGGTGTTCACGGACTTCGTCAAGCTCGTGGAGGAACCCACCGCCGCCGCTGTCGACATCCGTGCCGACTACGTGGCCAAGAACGGTGCCCCCAGCGCAGCTGCGCCGAAAATCTTCTTCCGCTACTACCTGGTTGACTCCAGCACCGGCGTCAAGTCCCAGGTCATGCTGGCGGAGACCAAGTGGGAAGCCGGCGCCTAAGCCGCTCCCGGTCATCCGGGCCAAACCTAAACCTGTATGCCCTGGCACTTCAAGTGCTGGGGCTTTTTCATTTCCCGTATTTTCAGTAACTTTGCTCTTGAATTATGAAATAATTGCAACGGACAGCACTATTTTTTCATCTTTATGCAAGATTCTTGAGCAACTTGCATTTACATACAAAACATAGACAATGAAACGTATTGCATTCTTTATTGTATTTCTCTTTGCGACTACTATTGTGCCTTGTATGGCACAAGAACAGGGAAAGCATTCATATGAGGTAGGTGCTGGAATTAACGCTTATGGCATTCTTGGTGCCGCTGGCGGGCCTGGCAGGACTTTGGGCCCTGGAGTACATTTCGAGTATAGAAACAGTATCAGCGACCGGTTTGACTTGGGCGGAAGGATCTACTATAAATACGGAACCGGCAAGTCTGCACCTACCGGAGGCCCTACTTGGGGAATTGTGTACAATCAAGTTGGTGCCAAGGCCGTTGCCGATTTTATAATGCGGCCGGCAAAGGTTGTCAGACCTTACATCGGCGCGGGTGCAGGCGCAGGAATGATGATAGAGAAAGCATCAACCGGAACATCAGACACCAGTATTTATGGTACAATTGGCCCGAGAATCGGCTTGCAAATCTGGCGCTTCCGCCTGGCTCTCGAGTTCGACTTTGCATATAACATGCAGTATGGCTTTCTCAGCACGGAAACGGCAACCGGACTTAGCCTAAGTTACGTATTCTAACGTTTCGTTTTTTTGAAGCAATTATGCCCCTGCAGCCTTTATGGGTTACAGGGGTCTTGCTGTGTAGGGGGGTGTGCCGCGAACATCCCTGGAACGCGCCACGCCATACCGCTGGCCGTCCGTTGAGCTTGCTTTGATTTCTTCTTTGGTTCAGGCGCTCTCACGCACGTAGGAAGCGATTCCGTCAACGTGGAGTTTGGTGATGGCGTCCTTTCCTTCGTCGCTCAGAAGAAAATCGCAGGAGCGGTGGCAGTCCATAAATCCGTTTTCACTCAAACAAGCCGCACAGGCCGTGTGGTTGAGGATGTAGAAGGCCGCATCCTGGTAGGGTTGCTGAAGATCCAGCGATTCATTGATGCTTTGCACCGATAAATCTGAATTCCCAGTTGAAATCCAAATAAAAGGCAAAATATTTTTGACTTTTTATTTAGTGCGCTCTAAATCAAGTATTTGCAAAATGGTTGATTTGGAGCGTAACAATAACGAACCATCGGTCTCGTAGAGATCGATGCAAAGGAGACTCGTATAATCCTCGGTAAACAA